>Ga0316222_1000516_pt1 | contig 59342 bp, 55 predicted proteins | sample TBH18011metaG_FD_206008 | JGI IMG/M metagenome (GOLD analysis project Ga0316222, IMG submission 206008) | Freshwater microbial communities from Trout Bog Lake, Wisconsin, USA - TBH18011 | ecosystem: Environmental > Aquatic > Freshwater > Lake > Hypolimnion/Profundal zone | place: USA: Wisconsin... | reverse complement strand
AGCCGCCATAATTGCAATCAGCAAAATAATAAATCCGAATCCCCATGAAAGTAAGGTGCGGATTTTGGTATGTGCAAACATTTTTCAACTCCCTACAGCTCATCCTGGCTGTCTATTGGAACTCCTGTAGACGGGCAAATCTCATCACACCTTAAATTCTTTGATGGGCACTGGTTTACCAAACAAGTACCCTTGATACTGTGTGCAACCCGCTTTTTCCAGGTACTGCCGTTGTTCCTCAGTTTCGACGCCTTCGGCAATAACCTCAAGATTCAAACTGTGTGCGATTGCAATGATGGTATTCACAATTGCATTATCACTTGTATCAACAATCAGATCTTTTACGAATGACTGGTCAATCTTGAGTTGGTACAAAGGTAATTTTTTGAGATATTGCAAAGATGAATAACCGGTTCCAAAGTCATCCAGTGCGAAACGAACTCCGATTGTACTGATCTCATTCATGGTCGAAATGATTCTTTCCATGTTGTCCAACAGGATACTTTCAGTCAACTCCAGCTTCAGCCGGGTGGGGTTGATGCCATGGCGCTGTATAATTTCTTTAACTTGCGCTGCGAAATCGGCCTGACGGAATTGTTTGGCGCTCACATTGACCGACAGAATGAGATCGCGTGTTGTTTCATTTAGTTGCCAGGCGCTTAGTTGCGCGCAAGCCGTATCAAGCACCCACTTGCCAATAGGTAGAATCAATCCAGTCTCTTCCGCAATCGGGATAAATTCGGCAGGTGAAACCAAATTACGGGTTGGATGCACCCAACGAATTAATGCCTCGGCACCGAAAATTCGCTTTGAGTGGTCAACCTGTATTTGGTAATACAGGAAAAATTGGTGACACACAATCGCCGAACGAAGCTCACTTTCAAGGGTGACGCGTTTATTAATAGCCAATTGCACCTTGGGATCAAAAAATCGCAGGGTATTACGCCCTTCATTTTTTGCCTGATACATGGCGATGTCAGCTTGCTTGAATAATTCAGTGGATAATTGCTGATGCCCATTGAAAAGCGAAACACCAATGCTGGGGGTATTGATCAAGTCTCTTGAGCCAAGTTGATAGGGCTGGTTAAGCGTTGCCAGAATCTTCTCACCAATGACCTCGGCTTGTGCGGCTGCGTGCACAGCCTGCTCACCCAAGTCTTCCAGCAAGACTACGAACTCATCCCCACCCAATCGTGCCACCGTATCCCCCAGACGAACGCAGGATTTCAGTCGTATGGCGACTTGTTGCAGTAACTGATCTCCTCTGGCATGACCCAGTGTGTCGTTGATGGTTTTGAAATTATCGAGATCGATGAACAGCAGAGCGCCAACTTGTCCGCTACGGTCACTTGAGGACATAGCCTGAAACAACCTGTCCTGAAGTAAGCGTCGATTGGATAACTTCGTCAGAGGATCAAAAAATACAAGTTCATTGATCGCCTCTTCTGCTTCCTTCGCTTTGGTAATATCAGCAAAAGCGCCGACATAGTTGGTGACCGTTCCGCTGGAATCTTTGACTGCCGTAACAGTGAGATATTCAGAATAGATTTCGTAGCTCTTGCGCCGATTCCAGATTTCGCCGCTCCATACTCCATAAGTGTTGATGCTCTTCCACATGGCTTCATAGAAACTTGCATCCTGGCGACCGGAATTTAATATGCTCGGATTTCTTCCAATGATTTCTTCAGGGGTATATCCGGTAATCTTGCTGAAGCTATTGTTCACCCGAATGATCTTGCCCCTTGCATCCGTGACAATGATCCCTTCCTGAACTTCAAACGCGGTAGCTGCTATCCCGAGGCTATTGCTCACTTGCTTGATGTTACTGACATAAGTGGCGATAGTCATGCCGACCAGTGACAGAACCAGCATGTAGGCCCAGTAGTTCTGGAGACCACTACGCTCAATTTCATGGGAGAAAAAGCCAACATGCAGGTGCGCGCCCACAATGGCCTGCATGGCCACCATGAGCACAACCAGAGTGACGCCACGCGTCCCCATTTTAATTGCCACCCCACAAACATACAGGAACATCCAGTAGTCTTTGGGGGGGTAGCTCAAGTATTCATTGAGCCAGCCCAGAAAAACGATTTGCCCTGCTATAAACGATAAGCTGAATATGAGTAATGGCTCGACAAGTTGTCTACCATGGATTCTCTCAGTACTGTTTTGCCACCAGAACAATATCAAAGGGGTGACCAGAGCCACGCCGAGTGCGTCCTCCATCCAGTACAGCTTGCTATGCTCTAAGAAATTAGCTACCGGAGAATCACCTGAAAGAAGGAAAGGCAGTGCATTCAGAACCGATCCTGCTGCATTGGCAACGCCCCCTCCCACGACCAGCAAACGGAGATAGTCAGACATGGAACTTAGTGACGGTCTGAATTTACCATCTCGTGTGAGTAGCCAGCCACCCAAAGCAACTTCAATGATGTTGGAACAGGTGTCGGTTAACGTCCAAAAAAACGAAGTGTTCGATAGCGCCCCCAATACCAGCATTCCGAGGAATAGTCCACCGAGGTAACGCCTTCCTCCGATCAGTATGGTTGCCAGAGCAAAGCCGCTGCCAGGCCAGAAAATGCTCAGTGTGCCAGTGGGATTAAAGTAGAGATTTGTGGCTAAGCCAAGGGCACAGTAAGCCAAAGCAACACAGATTTGCTTAAGCCATCCGTTGAAGAAGATCCGGGTGAAGGACGTATTGGTCAGGGTTGCTTCGTTCATGCCAAGGTCTGTTCAAAGGCTGCACATTCCGGGAATTTATATTCAGGTCAGGAAACTTTGCTGTTTCCCTTTAGCCTGAACTTTTCGCACCAAACTATCGGGGCCATATGCTTCTCCCATAAAAGACATGACCGTCACAATCAAGAATAATTTATTCATTTGTCACTCACTTGCATCGCGTAATCGATGCTTTTTCAAAGCATCACACTTTGGGAAGCTACACTCACTTCCTGACAAATGAATACATCCTTCCCGTCTCCACTTTTCGCAGCCCACCATAGGGTCAGTTTTCTTCAAATACAAAAGAACTACCAGAAGAAATATACAAAATATTCCAATTACCAAACTATTCGTTATTAGAGTATCCATAGCACTCCCGTTTCTTCGTTTATCTCAGGAGATCAATTGATCAGGAAGTGCTTTGCTAATGATCAAACCAGCAGATTTCATGTTATTTGCCTCTTCCTCATTACTGGCTTTCTCAACAAAATCATTCCAGAACTCCCATCTAAGAAACCAGGCAAAAGCATTAGCCTGTTCAGGGGAAAGATGTATTGTGGTTGGGTAATTTTGAATGTTCATCATGCTCCTTTAACTTTCAATCCTATTGAATCACCGATTTGGCAATTCCATTTTTGAATTTATGAAATCAACGTACTTCTTTGAACCTAGGTCTTCGCAATAGCGCACAGCAGAAGGATTTGCCCACTTATGCCTGACTGAATCCATCAAACACGCTTCCCCACCATTGCTTCCTTTTAATCTCAAACGACAAATCTGACGGGGACACTCTGAGATGTTATTGACGGGAATGGGCGGTTGGTCTGTAGCATCTAACGGTGCCAATGCTGCCTCCTGTCATTTCAATCAAACACCCGACGCACTTTAGTCTCCGTTGACTTCGCTCTTTAAAAAATCCGAGCAGGTATTCTCATCCGGATTAGTTAGGAGTCTCACTTCGATGGATTGTAATGAATTAGTAGCCAGAAATATGCAGGCTAATATAAAAGTGCGTGTAAGGATGTATTGCGTTTATGTAGAGATATTCCTACAATTGAAATTTTTGAAGCAGAAAATTCTTATTCCAGTTCGTGTTGCACAGCATAGCGAACCAAGTCGGACGTGCTATGCAGGTTCATCTTTTCCATAACGCGTAACTTATAGGTGCTGACGGTTTTGTTGCTCAGGTGAAGCTGTTCAGCAATTTCATTTATATTGCTGCCCGCCACTAATAACCTGAATACTTCAAACTCCCTGCCGGAGAGATTAAAGTGGGGTTGCTGCCGGTCCGGAAAGGTAGTGTAATAAGCAATCTCCTCAGCCAGAACAGAATCAATAAATCTTCCTCCTCCTGCCACTTTGCGAATGGCGGACAACAGCACCTCCGGTTCGCTATCCTTGGTCAGGTAGCCATTCGCCCCCGCCCTGAGTGCATGAATCGCCATTTGAGGTATTTTGTGCATACTCAGTACCAAAATTGGCAAAGCGGGTTTAGTTGCTCTGATACGCATGATCAGTTCGGCGCCATTTAATCCTTCCATGGTCATGTCAAGCAGCATCAATTCAAACTCTTGATCGCACATCAAATGAAGTGCTTCAACTCCATTACTCGCTTCACCTGTCACTTCGATATCAGTTTCCAGTGCGAGCAATTGCTTCAAACCCTTGCGCAGGATGGCATGATCATCGGCCAGCAATAAGCGGATCATTGCTTGTCCACCCCGTCGCGGGTCGGAATTCGAACGGTGACGATGGTACCTTTGCCCGGAGCACTGACGATGTCCAGTTGGCCTTCCAATGCGCGCGCTCGTTCACTCATTCCCAATAGCCCATAAGATGTCTGCAACTTGGTGTTGTTCAAATCAAATCCCCTGCCATCGTCCTTTACTTTAACCAATAAGTCACCATCGGATAGCTCCATTGAAATATTAACATCATGCACCTTTCCCGCATGACGTATCACATTGGTCAGGGATTCCTGAACGATGCGAAATAACCCTGTAGAGCGTTTTTCATCCATATCCACGCCCATCTCAGGTATCTCAAGACTGCAATGAATACCGGTACGAAAAACAAAATCATTGCGCAACCATTTGATAGACTCCAGCACGCCCAATCCCAGTACTGTAGGACGAAGGTTCTCTGTCACATTACGCACACCGTGTATGGCGCGATCCACCAGCGTGGTCGTATCCTTGACCAGTTCCAACAACGCGGGGTTGTCTTGAGCAAAGCGGGTCCGTATCATCGAAATATTGAGACGCATGGTTGTCAATAACTGCCCCAGTTCGTCATGAACTTCACGGGCAATTACTTTCCTTTCCGTTTCTTGTGATAATTCGTATTCGGTTAACAGATCACGCAATTGTTTGGTAGTCTTTACAAGCGCTTGCTCAATTTTTTTGTTCTCATGTATATCGGTGCACGTGCCAAACCACTTGAATATTTTCCCGTCATCGTCGAGTACGGGCATTCCCCGAATCAACCACCACCGGTACTCTCCATCCGCACGACGCAGCCTGCATTCGATTGAATATGTGCCGTTGTTGTTGATAGCGTTTTGCCAGGCATTCCATGCAAGCAACTTATCCTCAGGATGGAAAGGAATGTTCCAGCCATGCCCGTAGCTTTCTTCCAGAGAAAGTCCCGTGTAATCTGCCCACTGCTGGTTGAAGTAAATATTCCAGCCGTCCGGTCGAGTGATCCAGACAATTTGCGGCATGGCTTCGGCCAACAACCTAAATTCCCTTTCACTAGTCACAAGAGTTTCTTCAAGTTTCTTGCGCTCGGTGATGTCACGCCCAACGCCTTGGATTTCAGTCAGATTGCCTTGTTCATCATAAAAAGCCCGGTTAACGAATTGCCCCCATCGAATGGTTCCATCCGCAATTACGATACGGTTTTCGATGGTTACGACAGGGTTGGCCGGGGAGAGCGCTTCCAATTTTTTCTGGATCAGGACAAGGTCTTCCTGCACAACAACAGGATGCCATTTTGTTCCAACCATTTCTTCGCTACGCTTGCCATAGAGTCGACAGCACGCTTCGTTGACATACAGCACGGTGCCATCTGCCTTGAAGCGGGCGATGATATCGGTCTGATCTTCCAGCATGCCCTGGTAACGTTGTTCGCTTTGTTTCAGTAAAATCTCGGTCTGTTTGCGTGCTGAGATATTTTCATGGCTGACCACAACACAGGCCAGCCCGTCACCTGATAACCGGGTGACTCGAACAATGAACCACCGTTTTTCCGTGAGAGAATGGCACGGGTATTCAAGCTCGAATTCTTTCTGATCGCCACGCATAACTGCACGAATGCCTGCTGCCACCGCTTTAGCCTCTGCTGATTCCGTGCCGATTGCCCGATCGCACACTTCAAGATAATTGACTCCCTCGCAACCATTAACATGGTGCAATGCCGAATTGTTTTCGACAAAAGTTCGCCAGTTGCGATTAACGGCGATGATGGTGCCAGTCTCATCCAGAATGGCTATGTTCGCAGACAGGGAATTGGTCGCTTCGGCCAGGCGTTTTGCTTCATGCCGTGCAACTTCAACACGTTTGCTTTCAGTGATGTCGGCCAGCGTGAGGCGCAGCACGGGCTCGGCACCCGTCTGCCTGCTTTCAAAATCCAGTTGGGCTAGAAAAAGGGTGCCATCTTTGCGCAGAAGTGACAGTTCGCAACTTTGCTTTTCTTCCTGTTGATGTGCGTGCAGAGAACACCGGTGCCAGCGTTCACGGTCTTCAACTGCAACAAAATGAGTAAAGCGTTGCTTGAGCAGGTTTTTACGTTCCATGCCCAACAGGGAGGCGCCGGTCAGGTTCACATCCGCTATGCGGCCTTCGCGGGTGAGCGTGAGGTAACCGACGGGAGCGAATTCATAAAGATCCACATAGCGGTCGCGCGATTCCTCCAGTGCGATCTGAGTCCTGCGCAATTCTTCATTCTGCATTTCCAGTTCAATCTGATGCACCTTGAGCTCGTGTATGAGGTCATGCAGAAGATTTTCACCCGGCTGCGGGTCAACCAGCGTGATGTTTTTACGGGTGACACGTGCTTCCGCTTCGGTGCGCAGGGTAGCTGGATCGGTTGGCTTCTTGCTCATGGCGCGTCCTGCAACATTCGTAATGCGGTAAAGGTTAGCGCTTTATACTGTTTGGCACAATTGAAAATTTAACCTTTTTCAAACCTCATTACCCCATTCTTGCATTCCACCTTGATCGTATCCTTGGCAGAAAAACGACCTTCCAGAATCAGTTTAGCCAGCGGGTTTTCTAATTGCGACTGGATCGCACGCTTCAATGGACGCGCGCCGTAAACCGGATCAAAGCCTGCATTGGCAATTTCTGCCAGCGCGGCATCGCTGACTTCGAGCTTCATCTCCATCGCCGCCAGACGTTTTTCGAGATACTCCAGTTGAATGCGTGCAATCGACTTGATGTGCTTTTCATCCAGCGCATGGAATACCACCACCTCGTCAATGCGGTTGACAAACTCCGGACGGAAATGCATTTTGACTTCACCCATCACGGCCAGTTTGATCACCTGATAATCATCGCCTGACATCTGCTGAATCATCTGCGAACCGAGATTCGAGGTCATCACCACCACCGTGTTTTTGAAATCCACGGTGCGCCCCTGCCCGTCGGTCATGCGACCATCATCAAGCACTTGTAACAGCACGTTGAACACGTCCGGGTGAGCCTTCTCCACTTCATCCAGAAGAATCACACTGTAGGGTTTTCTGCGCACGGCCTCGGTCAAGCCGCCCCCTTCCTCATAGCCAACATAACCCGGGGGGGCTCCAATCAGCCGCGACACGGAATGCTTTTCCATGTACTCGCTCATATCAATGCGAATAAGATGATCTTCCGAATCGAACAGGAAACCGGCCAGCGCCTTGCACAACTCAGTCTTCCCCACACCAGTTGGGCCTAAAAACAGGAAAGAACCGTAGGGTCGATTGGGATCGGCGAGCCCTGAACGGGATCGGCGAATGGCATCACTCACCAGTCGCACAGCTTCGTCTTGCCCCACTACGCGCTCGTGTAATTTGTCTTCCATCTTGAGCAGTTTGTCACGCTCGCCTTGCATCATTTTGGAAACAGGAATGCCGGTTGCACGGCTGACTACCTCTGCAATCTCTTCTGCACCCACTTGCGTCCGCAGCAAACGGTTCTGCGGTTTGTCCGTTTCGGCCTGAGTGGCTTCTTTCAATTTTGCTTCGAGTTGGGGTAGTTTTCCATACTGCAGCTCGGCGACTTTTTCCAGTTTGCCTTCACGCTGCAGCCGGACAATTTCGGCACGTACGCGATCAATTTCTTCCTTAATATGCGCCGTACCTTGTGCCGCGCCCTTTTCTGCTTTCCAGATTTCTTCCAGATCGGCATATTCGCGGGATAATTTGACGATTTCATCCTCAATCAATTGCATGCGTTTTTTCGACGCCTCGTCTTTTTCCTTTTTGACGGCTTCGCGTTCAATCTTCAACTGAATCAGGCGCCGATCAAGTTTATCCATCACTTCCGGTTTGGAATCAATTTCCATCTTGATCCGCGCAGCAGCTTCGTCGATCAGATCGATGGCCTTATCCGGCAGAAAGCGATCTGTAATGTACCGGTTCGAAAGTTCAGCCGCTGCGACAATGGCCGGATCGGTAATTTCCACCCCGTGATGCAGTTCGTACTTTTCCTGCAAACCGCGCAAAATAGCGATGGTTGCTTCAACACTCGGTTCGTCTACCAACACCTTCTGAAAGCGTCTTTCCAGCGCTGCGTCTTTCTCGATATATTTTCGATATTCATCCAAAGTCGTCGCGCCGATACAATGCAACTCGCCGCGCGCCAAGGCCGGTTTCAGCATATTTCCCGCGTCCATCGCCCCTTCGGCCTTGCCTGCCCCCACCATGGTATGCAACTCATCGATAAACACGATGATGCGACCTTCTTCCTGAGCAATTTCTTTAAGTACGGATTTCAGCCGTTCTTCAAATTCACCGCGATATTTTGCTCCGGCAAGCAGTGCTGCCATATCCAGAGACAGCACCTTTTTATTTTTCAAACTTTCCGGGACTTCGCCGTTCACGATGCGTTGCGCCAGCCCCTCCACAATGGCAGTCTTGCCGACACCCGGTTCGCCGATCAATACCGGATTATTCTTGGTGCGACGCTGCAACACCTGGATCGCACGCCGAATTTCATCGTCGCGCCCGATCACCGGATCAAGCTTGCCTTGGCGTGCCCGTTCGGTCAGATCCATACAATATTTCTTTAGTGACTCGCGCTGCCCTTCCGACTCGGCACTCTCCACTGACGCTCCGCCGCGCACTGCGGCAATCGCCTGTTCAAGCGGCGCACGAGTCACGCCATGTTGTTTCAACAAGCGCCCGCATTCTCCCTTGTCATTGGTCAATGCAAGCAGGAACATCTCCGAGGCGATAAATTGGTCTCCCCGTTTCTGAGCTTCTTTATCGGTCAAATTGAGAACATTGGTCAGGTCACGTCCTATCTGCACCTCACCGCCGTGTCCTTCCACCTTGGAAAGGCGCGATACGGCATCCGTTAATGCCGCTTTTAAGGCATTTACATTCCCGCCCGCCCTCGCCAGAAGCGATCCCGCACCACTGTCGGCGTCGTTAAGAAGCGCCAGCAGCAAATGCTGCGGCTCAATAAACTGATTGTCACTGCCCACAGCAAGACTCTGTGCATCAGACAGCGCCTGCTGAAACTTGGTGGTCATTTTGTCAATACGCATGTTGACTCCTCAAAGGAAAATTGAACTGATCGATAGATGGGGGGCAAATAGGCAATTTCAACTATCCCAAATATCTTTTATACTGGGCACTCGCCCTTAGCCACTCTGTAAACACCATGCCTTTCAACCTTTACCCGCCGCATCTCATCTTGACTGACGTCTCCAACGCCTTGAAGGAGGATATGGGGAACGGCGATCTCACCGCACAACTCATACCGGGAAATTCAACGGCTCAGGCTATTATTATCACCCGGCAAGATATGATTCTGTGCGGTAGCCCATGGTTCGAGACTTGTTTTCGCACACTGGATGCCGATTGCGAGATTCTCTGGAGCGTCCGGGAAGGAGAAGCCGCCCGTGCCAGCCAGACACTGTGCGAGGTCCGTGGCAAGGCACGGGCACTGCTCACGGCCGAGCGCACGGGGCTGAATTTTCTACAGCTGTTTTCCGCCACCGCCACCGTGACGCGCTTGTACGTCGATACTGTAAAGGGTCTGAAAGCAAAGATAATGGATACCCGCAAAACCCTGCCCGGACTTCGCATTGCGCAGAAATATGCGGTAACCGTCGGAGGCGGTTACAACCAGCGTATTGGTTTATTCGATGGCATTCTCATCAAGGAAAATCACATCATGGCAGCAGGCGGAATCCGACCTGCCCTGCAAGCTGCATACCGACTGGCCCCCAAAGAGGCCACGGTACAAATCGAAGTGGAAAACCTGACTGAATTGCGCGAAGCACTGGATGCCGGTGCAAAATTGATCCTGCTCGATAATTTTTCGTTGAGTGACATGCGTGCCGCAGTCGCCATGAACACCGGGGGGGCGGAACTTGAAGCTTCAGGCGGTGTCAATCTTCAGACTGTGCGCGCCATTGCCGAAACCGGGGTGGATCGCATTTCCATCGGGGGACTCACTAAAGACGTGCAAGCGATTGATTTGTCCATGCGCTTCGGAGTTTGAATTATGGGAACCTCTATTAATTCAAATTTCGTTGCCATACTGCGTTGCTTATAAAAAATTACTCCTAACATATCAGACATATGCGTCGTCGCAATTTTTTATTCGCGCCTTGTCTGGCTTAGAAATTTAAATTAATAGAGGCTCCCATATGTGCCAACTACTCGGTATGAATTGCAATGTGCCTACCGACATCTGTTTTTCTTTTACCGGCTTCCAGAAACGCGGCGGGGAAACTGACATTCACACAGACGGTTGGGGCGTAGCCTTCTTCGAAGGAAAAGGCGTACGCTTATTCCTCGATCCCCAGCCTTCGGCGAGTTCGCCCATCGCCGAAATGGTGCGCAATTACCCGATCCGCTCTTTAAATGTCGTTGCCCATATTCGCAAGGCAACCCAGGGTATTGTTTCGCTTGAAAATACCCATCCATTCCAACGCGAGTTATGGGGGCGTTATTGGGTGTACGCTCACAATGGAAATTTACCGCAATTTCAGGAGGAATTGGATGGCAGTTTTATGCCGGTCGGGAATACCGACAGTGAGCGTATTTTTTGCTGGTTGCTACAAAGCCTGCATCAGCGTTTTGGCGATGTGCCTCCGGCACGGGATGAACTGTTTACCGCGATCCACGAACTGATACATCCGCTTTCAGGCATGGGGATTTTCAATTTTCTGCTCTCCAATGGAGAATGGCTGATCGCGCACTGCTCGACCGAATTGAGTTTCGTCGCACGCCGCGCCCCGTTTAATATTGCGCACCTGAAAGATGAAGATGTCATGGTGGATTTCAGCCAAGTCACTTCGCCGGATGACCGCGTTGCAATCATTGCCACCCAACCGCTCACCGACAATGAAACCTGGGTATCCATGCCTCCGGGTAGCTTGTGGATGTTCGAGCATGGACTGGTGGCCAATTACTGCGAGACGTTACCCAGTCCAATCAAATCACTATGCGGAATTTAACTATCCAAGTTACGGCAAGAATCTTAATTATTACTCCACGTTTGCAGAGCAAGGGGTAGGCCGTGACTGTAAGGGGCATTCGCCCCGACAAGACACGCACAGCTTGCGAACCGAATCAGTCACGAACGATGCAGTTCCTTTGTCGCCGCATCTATAAGCTTCCATTCCCCTTGATCTAATGGTTGCCCTCTTGTCGTCCAGTATTCAACAATAGACCGGCAAAATTTGTTGCAGGGTATCAATGAATCGATCCGCGTTGGCCTTGTGTTGGAAATGAAGCCAGAGACTTCTGCTCACATCTTGGCCTTCAATCAATCTCACTCGACACGGGAAAATATTATCGGTTGAGTCGTCGAAGCCCGTAGCTATCTCTACCATCGATGCATAGCAGACACCAATGCTGCTGCCAGCGTTAGCGAAAAGAATCCGGTAAAGATCCAATACATCGATGACCATTCGGGTACAGGGTGGGGTCCGTAGGGCCCGTGCCAGCCGCTCCACAGGATGGCGAGGATGGACAGGGCGGCAATACCCGCCGCCGATCCGCGATTGCGCATACTCACGGCAACGCCGTCAGCGCAGCGTTCAATGCTATACCGCTCAATACGATCAATACTCAAGACAAACTCTCTGGAGATCGATCATGCCAAATACTGAGCAGGCGATCCTGCAACTCTTGAAGTCTGACATTTCCCGAAAAAGCGTCCAGACAAATTTCTCGTTTGGAGTCGCTTTTATAGCGACCCGAGCTATGTTTCCCAACCTCAAATCCGGCATCTTCCTTAAGCGTGCAGGCAATCACCCATACATCAGTTCTGTTGCCTGCCCCCACGCCCGAGGTCATGCCACGACGTTTTTCCAGCGCGATGTTGGAAATATTTGCCCAAGGAATCAAGGTTCCAGTACTGGTGAAGGTATTGCGATCCGAAAGGTAATAGGAGACGATCCCTTCGTTGTTGGCGATAAACATTAACGGTGGCCAAATGAGTTGGCGGACGCCCACAAACAAGCCATAAAGCATGAGAGAAAGCAATGACCACATGCCCCATTGAACAGGTTGCGGTACCTCTGCGCCAGCGCGCAACAGGCCTAATCCGCCGCCAAAAATTAGAATAAAAGCTACGGCCGCAATCATGCCGGATAACCCACGGTTGAAATAGACTTCAAGCAATGGTTGATTAAGGCGCATTGAATCCAACCTTGAAGTGGGGACTGTCATTCTAATGAATTCCTCCTCCTTGTGGAATACGATCTATTGGTAGGGCCTAAAACTATCGAGTGCTGAAAACAGCCCGAAGAGAATGCTGACATTACTCCACGTTTGCAGAGATAAAAGCTTTAAGTTTGTCCACATCCGCATCCATCACTTCGCAACGCTGGGGCAAATTCTCGACTCCCTCCAGCGCTTCAGGACGTTCAGGTTGACGCCCCAAGGCTTCGACAATCGTTTCTTCAAATTTGGCTGAAAGTGCGGTTTCCAAACAGATCAATGGCAAACTGGGACGGCGTTGTTCCAATCCCACCTTGAGACCGTCGGCGGTGTGGGGGTCAATCATGACGCCATATTCTTCCCAAAGTTCGCGTATGGTATTCAAACGATCCTGATGTGAACTTTTACCGGAAGCAAAATGAAATTTGGGCAAATCATGCCAGCAAGCGGTATCTTTGATAGTAAAGGCAGCGGAGTCTGGTGAACTACCTGCTTCGACCTTCTCCCAGAATTCCCGCACTTTCGCACCATCGCGCCCGACCAGATCAAATACAAAACGCTCGAAATTACTCGCTTTGGAAATATCCATTGAAGGGCTGCTGGTTTCGTAGGTATGGTCCGAACCACGCGGGCGGTATACCCCGGTACGGAAAAATTCATCCAGCACGTCATTTTCGTTGGTTGCAAGAATTAACTGGCCGATCGGCAACCCCATCATGCGCGCAATGTGGCCCGCGCAAATATTGCCGAAATTTCCGGAGGGGACAGCGAAGGCGACCTGCTCGTCGTTGGATCGCGTCGCGGCAAAATAGCCCTTGAAATAGTAAACAATCTGCGCGGATACCCGGGCCCAATTGATCGAGTTAACGGTACCGATCTTGTATTTGGCCTTAAACGCATGATCATTGGATACGGCCTTCACCATGTCCTGCGCATCATCGAACATGCCATTGATCGCAATGTTGTGAATATTGGGATCCTGCAACGAATACATCTGTGCACGCTGGAAACTGGACATCTTGCCCTGCGGTGACAGCATGAATACGCGAATTCCGCGTTTTCCCCTCATCGCGTATTCTGCTGCGGAACCCGTATCACCCGAGGTCGCCCCGAGGATATTCAATGTTTCATGCTGTTTGCCCAAAGCATATTCAAACAGGTTACCCAGCAACTGCATGGCCATATCCTTGAATGCCAGAGTCGGACCATTGGAGAGTTCCAGAATATGCACACCCGGCTCAAGGGTGCGCAACGGGGTAATTTCCTCGGCAAGGCTATCGGAACGTCCATTGCAATAGACTTCGGCGGTGTAGGTTTTACGGACAATGGCATGCAAATCGTCTGCAGGAATATCGGTAGCGAATTTCGACAACACCGCAAAAGCAAGCTCGGCGTAGGACAGACTGCGCCACGCATCCAACTCGGCGCGAGTCACCTGCGGATACTGCTCAGGCAGATACAACCCTCCGTCCGGCGCAAGGCCGCCCAGCAGGATTTCAGTAAACGTTTTAGCCGGGGTATTACCGCGTGTGGAGATATATTTCATAGGACACTCACTTCACTTTTCCTGGTTAGCCACGAAATTCAGCCTGTTGCAATCTGCTCTTAATGGTTGTTTTTCAAAAACATTGGGAGTTGTTGTTAACCACCTGTACTTCGTGGTTAATCAGGTCTCTTTTTGGCATCTATCCCTCACCCAACGTGCGCAAGGAGGATTATTTATTTACCCAGAGCTTCCATGCGTAGACGGGTCACCTTGCCCACCACAACCGGCAAGCTCTCAAGGCGCACGATAGATTCATTAATTGATTTTTCCTGAGTGCGATGGGTCAGCAATACCAGATCAGCCTCGTCTTCGCCTTCGTTTGGTTCTTTTTGAATGACTGCATCAATCGATATCTTTTCATCGGCCAACACGCGCGTAATATCCGCCAACACACCCGGCTCATCCCACACACGCAAGCGAAGGTAATAACTGCTCTCAATCTTATCCATCGGCAAGATTGGCAAATTCACCAGTTGGTCAGGCTGAAAAGCAAGGTGCGGTACTCTATTTCCCGGATCGGCCGTATGCACACGTGTGACGTCCACCAGATCTGCAATCACCGCACTGGCCGTCGGTTCGGCGCCGGCTCCCTTGCCGTAATAAAGGGTGGAACCCACCGCATCCCCTTCCACCAGTACGGCATTCATCGCACCTTCCACATTGGCGATCAGACGTTTGGCAGGAATCAAAGTCGGATGAACCCGCAACTCAATTCCCTCGGCTGTACGGCGCGTAATTCCCAGCAGCTTGATGCGGTAGCCCAATTGTTCGGCGTAGCGAATATCCATCGCCTGAAGACTGGAAATACCTTCTATGTAGGCTTGGTCGAATTGCATCGGTGTGCCGAAAGCAATCGCGGAAAGAATCGAAATTTTGTGTGCCGCATCAACGCCTTCAATATCAAAAGTGGGGTCTGCTTCTGCATAGCCCAGGCGTTGCGCTTCTTTCAGCACGACATCGAAACTCAAGCCCTTGTCACGCATCTCCGACAGAATAAAATTGGTCGTCCCATTGATAATCCCGGCAATCCATTCGATGCGATTGGCCGTGAGTCCTTCGCGTACCGCTTTTATGATCGGAATGCCACCGGCCACCGCCGCTTCAAAAGCGACGATCACGCCTTGTGTTTGCGCCTCGACAAAAATCTCATTGCCATGATTCGCTAATAACGCCTTATTGGCGGTCACCACATGCTTGCCATTATGAATCGCCTTCAGCACCAGTTCCTTTGCTACACCGCAGCCGCCTATCAATTCAACAATAATATCGACTTCCGGATCATTCACCACTGAAAAGGCATCATCGGTGATACGGCATGCTCCCTTGGTCACCGTTTTAGCCAGCTCCAGATTTTTATCAGCCACCACAGTAATCTGAATCGGGCGTCCGGCCCGGCGTGCAATCTCTTCCGCGTTGCGTGACAAAACAGTAAATGTGCCGCCACCGACGGTGCCGATACCTAATAATCCTACGTTGATGGGTTTCATAATTTAACCATGTGAAAAGTGAATAACGAATTATTTGCCATAGCGCTTACGGTAGTATTCCAGAAAGCGTGCGATGCGTCCCATCGCTTCGGTAAGATCATCCGTGTTCGGCAGGAATACCACACGAAAATGATCGGGTTGGCCCCAGTTAAAACCACTCCCTTGCACCACCAGCACTTTCTCCGTTTCCAGCAATTCCAAAATAAACTTCTGGTCGTCTGCTATAGGATAGATCACAGGATCAAGGCGCGGAAACAAGTACAGTGCAGCTTTGGGTTTGACGCAAGTCACACCGGGAATAGCCGTCAACAATTGATGGGCGAGGTCACGTTGCTTGGCCAGTCTTCCGCCGGGAGCAACCAGATCATTAATACTCTGATAGCCGCCCAATGCAGTCTGGATAGCATACTGCCCAGGCACGTTGGAACATAAACGCATTGAAGCCAGAATACCGAGTCCGTCAATGTAATCCTGGGCATGTTTTTTTTCACCCGACACCATCATCCAGCCGGCACGGTAACCACAGGCACGATAATTCTTGGACAGACCGTTGAAGGTGACAAACAAAATATCATCCGCCAGCGAAGCGATCGAAGTGTGGGTTACACCATCATAGAGTACTTTGTCATAAATCTCATCGGCAAACACAATCAGATCATTCTGGCGGGCTATTTCAATAATCTCCAGCAACACTTCATCAGGATAAAGTGCTCCGGTCGGATTATTCGGATTGATCAGTACGATGGCTCGTGTGTTCGATGTAATTTTGCTGCGAATGTCAGCAAGGTCGGGCAACCAACCGGATTGCTCGTCGCATAAATAGTGACGTGGCGTCCCGCCTGCCAGAGTAACCGCTGCTGTCCACAGAGGATAGTCGGGAGCCGGAACCAGTACTTCATCTCCGGTGTTCAACAGTCCCTGCATGGACATCACGATCAGTTCCGATGCACCGTTGCCGATGAAAATATCTTCCATCCCCACCCCGGCAATTTTCTTCTGCTGGGCGTAGTGCATGATCGCCTTGCGTGCCGCAAACAAACCCTTCGAGTCTGAATAGCCGGAAGAGTTGGGCAAATTGTGAATCACGTCCTGCTGGATTTCTTCCGGCGCTTCGAAGCCGAAAGGAGCAAGGTTGCCGATATTCAGCTTGATGATTCGGTGACCATCTTCTTCCATTTGTTTGGAGCGGGCCATCACCGGACCTCGAATGTCATAACAGACATTGGCCAGCTTGGTGGATTTCAGCACCGTGCGCACGGAGGTACTCTCAGTTGTATCGGTTCGTCTCACAATATTCTTTCAATCGATTGTTTGCATTCCAGCAAATCCGTTAGAATTGGCTTTAAAGTATGATCTATTATAATAAGGCCAGCAATTCTATCCGAGCATGGCCTTTGCAGCAAATGGAGATCCCTTGAAACTTCATCTCAACACCAGCAATACCCAAAAGATTTTTACCGCCCATGGCACGGGTTATGTCATGGTCAGCGGCGAACGCTTCGAGCATTCAATTGTGGTCACACCGGATCAAGTGTTAACCGACTGGAAGCCCAAAGAATTTGAGTCACTCGACGAAACTCACTTCGCTTATTTTCTGATTCTGAAACCCGAAATTCTGCTGTTCGGGACAGGCAACCAACAGCGTTTTCCTCATCCGCGCCTGTACCACGAGTTGATCAATGCGGGTATCGGCGTAGAATTCATGGACACTCCGGCAGCCTGCCGTACCTATAATATTTTGATGGCGGAAGATCGTAATGTAGTGGCTGCGGTGTTGCTCTAGTTGGATGTATCCAAAGGGTTATCTCAATTCTTTCCCGTTTATCACAACTTCTGCAAATCCTTTATCAACTCCCGCGTATGTAGAGGCTTGCCTGCCAGATGGTGATTCAGCAGCATGCGCATCAATTGTTTGCTTTGTTGCGCGCTCAGTGGATCGCGGTAATCGTCTGTCGCCATATCATGCAAAGTTTTTCCCAGAATAGGCATCCCCTGCTCCGAACTTTTAGATGCGCCATACTCGATCACATAACGATATTGGCTGGTGGATTCTATCGGCGCACCGCTATCCGCCTCATGCTCCAGCAGCAGCGCGTAGCCCAGTTCCTGCAACATGTGTTTTTCAAAGCATCGAAGCGTGGCCGCATGATCTTGTTCATGTGCCAGCCTTTGCAGGGTCTGTTGATAGTAATCAAACAATTGTTCGTGCGGGTCATCACGCGCCATGAGATTAAGCAGCAGTTCGTTCAAATAAAATCCGCACAGCAGGGCTTTCCCTTGCAACTGGGGTTGCCCTCCCTGCCATTCTGCGCTGTGCAAAGTCCGTAATTCATGCTTGCCGAACCAGCTCATGGTCAAGGGCTGAAAACTCATGAGCAGCCCTCGCAATGCAGATCTCGGTCGCCGCGCACCTCGCGCCACCAATGCCACGCGTCCACAATTGCGACTGAGCACTTCGAGCACCAGACTGGTTTCGCGGTAAGGGTAACTGTGAAGCACAAAGGCCGGTTCATCTTCCAGCCGGTGTTTATGAGAGGTCATTCATAACCCAGTGATTTAAGCACTTGCGCATTATCTGCCCAGCCGCTGCGCACTTTGATCCAAACTTCAAGAAACACTTTGGCATCGAACATTTTTTCCATGTCCAGCCGGGCCTGCGTGGCTATCTCTTTCAGTTTGGCGCCATTCTTGCCGATCAGCATCACTTTATGAGCTTCTTTATCCACCAGAATAGCTGCGTGAATTCGACGCATGCCGCTGTCTTCCTGCTTGAATTGTTCAATGATCACACTCACCGAATAAGGTAACTCTTCGCCGGTAAAACGAAATATTTTTTCACGTAATAATTCGGCGGCAAGGAAACGTTCGTTACGGTCGGTAATTTCATCGGCGGCATAGATGGGATCACCCAACGGCAAATACTCTCGAATCGCTTCGAGCAAAGTGTCCAGTTGTTTATCCAGCTTGGCACTCACAGGCACGATGGCTGCAAAATGAAATTCTGTGGCAAGCCCTTCAATAAAAGGTAACAGCTCACTTTTGTCAACCATAACGTCGACCTTGTTGATGACCAGAATCACCGGAACATCTTTAGGCAGCATTTTCAACACTTGCTGGTCACGCTCGTCATAGTGCCTGGCTTCCAGCACGAACAACACCACATTCACATCGCGCATGCTATTGGTCACCACGCGGTTCATGCCACGATTGAGCGCGTTCATATGTTGCGTCTGGAAACCGGGCGTGTCCACAAATACAAATTGGCTTTTCTCGTCGGTCAAAATCCCGGTTATACGGTGGCGGGTAGTCTGTGCTTTGCGCGAAGTTATGCTGATTTTCTGGCCGATCAGATGATTGAGCAATGTCGACTTGCCCACATTCGGACGTCCTATGATGGAGATGAAGCCGCTATGAAATGGAGTATTTTCGCTCATGGTTTTATAGTAAGTTGTAGGTAAGCTGCTTCGGCCGCAGCCTGTTCAGCGGCACGGCGGCTGACGCCCTCGCCGCATGTGGTTATTTTAAGTTGCACAATTTCGCATTCAACTTGAAACAGTTGCGCATGCGCTTCGCCCTGAGTGGCAACAACTGTGTATTTTGGCAACCCCAACCGCTTGCCTTGCAAGAATTCCTGCAACAAGGTTTTGGCATCCTTGCCAAGCGTCTGCACATCGGCCTGTTTGATGAACGGAACATAGAGGCCAAGTATCACCTGCTGAGCCGCCTCGAAACCGGCATCCAGAAATATCGCGCCGAACAAAGCTTCCAGAGTATCCGCCAAAATTGAAGGGCGGCGAAAATCTGCACTCTTGCGTGCCCCTTCTCCCAACAATAACAACTCTCCCAGCTTTAACTGCTGCGCAAGAATGGACAATGTCTGCTGATTGACCAGATTGGAACGTAGCCGTGATAAGTCGCCTTCAGGCAACTCAGAAAAACACTCATAAAGATGTTTGGAAATAACACAGCTCAACACACTGTCACCCAAAAACTCAAGTCTCTCATAGTTTGCAGGGCTGTGACTGCGGTGAGTCAATGCTCGTTGCAACAACTCCGGTCGATTAAACTCGTAGCAGAGCTGGCGGCAAAGCACATCGCGATTCATCAATTATTTGCTGGAACTACTGCTACTGGGATTAAATTCAAGTAATAATGAGACATTGCCAAACAAGGAGATCTTCACTGAATACGTCGCACTCAGAGTCACTCCGCTTTCTTCTTTGGTTATATCCACTTCATCCAGCTTGATGGCAGTTATCTCACTTACCATAGCACGCCTCATGAAGTCTGATTTTATCTCACTCAACGGGATGCTTTTTATGTCCGGTCGATGGGTTATCTCATCAAATGTAGTTTTGATTGTTTTGTTCTGCAGATAAGCAGGCACAACCCTCAATACTGAAATCGCAACCAGTACGATAACAACCACACTGATCATAAAACTTGCTAAGGATATGCCTCGTTGATTGTGCATTTCAGTTCTCATCATAATCTTCCTGAACGATATTAAGATTAATTAATGGACAAACCAATGCGCTTCAGCTCGCCAAAATTCATCCAGATAAAAAAGGCTCTTCCTACGATCATGTTATCCGGTACAAACCCCCAGTAACGACTGTCCCGGCTATTATCACGGTTGTCTCCCATCATGAAATAATGACCGTCCGGAACTGTGCAATGCATCTCTTCTTCGCTATACGTACAGTTATCCCGATGAGGAAATTCTGAAACCGATCCCAAGTGCACATCAGGCATTTCCGGGTTAATCAATAGCGCATGCGTATGCCCGTCAAGGTTCTCATTATGGCGCTCAGTATGAACAAATTTTAATCCGCTTTCCACATAGTTGTAGTCGCCATCCGATTGTTGCTCCTGCAAGGTGCCGTTTATGTATACCTTCTTGTTTCGATACATAATCTTGTCTCCGGGTAAGCCAACCACCCGTTTGATATAGTCGACTGAAGGATCTTCCGGGTAATGAAATACCATCACGTCACCCCGGTGCGGATCGTTAATCTGGATAATTTTTTTACTCACGATGGGAAGCCGAATTCCATAAGTAAATTTATTGACCAGAATAAAATCGCCCACCTGCAGTGTCGGGATCATTGAACCGGAAGGAATCTTGAACGGCTCGACCAGAAATGAGCGTAGCAGGAATACCGCAAGGATCACCGGAAAGAAACTTTTGGCATACTCTGCCCACCAGGATTCTTTGACACCGGCTGCCCGTTTCGGGCGAAATATTAAATGATCAAGTAACCATGCACTACCGGTGACCACCAACAACAAAAACATAATTAATGCAAAATCCATTTAACTTCCTTTTGAAAACTCTAATCCAAACGAGATCGAGTTATTTGTCACCCACTTGCAGAATAGCGAGAAACGCCTCCTGCGGAATTTCCACGCTGCCTACCTGTTTCATGCGTTTTTTACCGGCCTTCTGCTTTTCCAGTAGCTTGCGCTTGCGCGAGATATCGCCCCCGTAACATTTGGCCAACACATTTTTGCGCAGCGCCTTCACGTTCTCCCGAGAAATAATATTGGCGCCAATCGCCGCCTGAATCGCTACATCGAACATCTGGCGCGGAATCAATTCGCGCATTTTTGCCGCCACTTCACGCCCGCGATACTGGCTGTTGCTGCGGTGCAAGATAATGGACAGCGCATCCACTTTTTCGCTGTTGATCAGCATGTCCACCTTGACTACATCAGCGGGGCGGTATTCCTTAAATTCGTAATCCATCGAGGCATACCCGCGCGAAATGGATTTCAGACGATCAAAAAAATCGAGTACGATTTCCGCCATCGGAATCTCGTATACCAGTAACACCTGCTTGCCGTGATAACTCATGTTGATCTGCGTGCCGCGTTTCTGAGTACATAGCGTGATCACCGCGCCGACGTATTCCTGCGGCATATACAGATTCACCGTCACGATAGGTTCGCGGATCACTTCTATTTTAGAAGGATCCGGCATCTTGGATGGATTGTCCACCATCAAAATGGTTCCGTCACGCAACACCACCTCATAAATTACCGTAGGTGCAGTCGTAATCAAGTCCATATCAAACTCGCGCTCAAGTCGTTCCTGCACAATTTCCATGTGCAGCAAACCGAGAAATCCGCAGCGAAATCCAAAGCCCAGTGCCTGCGATACTTCAGGATCATATTGCAACGACGCATCGTTCAGCTTGAGTTTTTCCAGCGAGTCGCGCAGCGCCTCATACTGGTTTGACTCCACCGGAAACAATCCTGCAAACACTTGCGGCTGCACTTCCTTGAATCCCGGCAAAGCAGTCGTTGCAGGCTTGCCTTGCAAGGTGATCGTATCGCCGACCTTGGCGTCTTTCAATTCCTTGATGCCCGCGATGACGAAACCCACCTGCCCTGCTGAAAGCGTCTCGCGTGGCTGCGACTTGGGGGTAAACACGCCCACATGCTCGGTGAGATGCAACGCACCGGTTGCCATGAACAGAATTTTATCCTTGGGTTTCAAGGTGCCGTTCACAATGCGCACCAGCATCACCACGCCGACATAATTATCGAACCACGAATCGATGATCAGCGCCTGCAGCGGCGCATCCGGATCGCCTTTGGGCGATGGCACCCTGGCAATCATCGCCTCCAGCACATCTTGCACGCCCTCGCCGGTCTTGGCCGAACAACGTACGGCATCATGCGCGTCGATGCCAATCACATCTTCTATTTCCTCTATTGCATTGTCAGGGTTGGCGGAAGGCAGGTCGATCTTGTTCAGTACCGGCACCACTTCAACGCCCAGATCCAGAGCGGTATAACAATTGGCAACGGTCTGCGCTTCCACGCCCTGCGAGGCATCCACCACCAGCAGCGCTCCTTCGCAAGCTGACAATGAGCGCGACACTTCATAGGAAAAATCCACGTGTCCAGGAGTATCAATCAAATTGAGGTTATAAACCTGCCCGTCGCGCGCCTTGTACTTCAGTGCGGCAGTTTGCGCCTTGATAGTGATACCGCGCTCGCGCTCAATATCCATCGAATCGAGCACCTGCGCCTCCATTTCGCGATCGGATAGCCCGCCACATAACTGGATAATTCGGTCGGCCAACGTAGACTTGCCGTGGTCAATATGGGCGATGATTGAGAAATTACGAATAAATTGCATTAGCTGTGCCGTTAAAAATCATTTCCCGCCCATTTGGGCAGGAATTTACAAAGGGCGGATTTTAGCCGATTTTGGCAGGATACGCTTGGTGCTGCGGTGATTAATCTTTGCCCCTGCAAAGAACTGAACAAGCATTTTCCCAATAGGCATTAAAAATCCAACCCATTTCAACCCGGCCTTCCCGGAAACAACCGGACTAGTTACGCACGGACACCGCAAGAAATTGGGTCAGCAATTCAACCGCGCCAATGAATGCAGGATGTTCAGAAACAATTAAATAATTGGGGATAGCGTCAAGATAACTTTCAAAACGGCCTTTGGCAACAAATCTAGTACGAAATACCAGAGGATCAAAAGAGGTTCCCAATTTACCAATAACACCCCCCCCTAAATATACCCCTCCAACACTGTTCATCATGAGGGCCGCATTCCCCGCAACACTTCCAAGCAACCCCGAGAAAACTTTAAGGGTTTGCGTAGCAGTTGCGCAACTCCCTGAGACTGACATTGCAACCACTTCAGCAGGAGTTGCGGTGGAGACTGACAGTCCGGCAATTGTACGCAACGTTTGATAGAGCAATGCTATTCCCGGCCCTGAGACGAGTCGCTCCGGAGAGACATGTGGATACTCTCGCCACAACAGCCGGAGAATTTCGATTTCAAGTTGGTCGTTCGGGGCAAAATCGACATGCCCTCCTTCCGTAGGCAAAGGCTGCCATCCGTAGGGCTGCGGGATGAGCCCGGCGATTCCGAGTCCGGTGCCCGGACCTATTACCGCCTTGACGCCTTCGCGAATGATTCCGTTTTGATCAAGACGTGAAACTCCTTCTTTTCCCAAAAAGGGTAACGACATCGCAAGCGCGGCAAAGTCATTGACAACCAGCAACGTTTTGAATCCAAGCAATTGACGCGTGGCTTCAATAGAAAACGCCCAGTGATGGTTCGTCATTTTGACCTGATCACCCAGAATAGGGGTGGCAATTGCAATCACCGCGTCCTGAATCACAGGATCGCCAACCTGCGAAAGATAGTGGCGAATTGCACTATCCATACTGGCATACGCTTCGCAGGGCAATATTTGCAAGGAATGCAGCTGGTTGGTTTGATCTGCCAGTGCAAATCGGGCGTTGGTGCCGCCAATATCAGCAACCAAAAAATGGAGGTTGGGTAAATTAGTCATGGGCAAGGAAGATCGTTTGTTGAGCCTGTGATGAGCAGTCTCTTAATCTTTCTCTTTGCCCGCCTTCTCATCGAGCTTTAGCACAATGTAGGAGGTGAAATCCTCGTGCCGCACCAACAATGCGATCTTGCTCCCTTTGGCGATATGTTTCAGCACCTCATTGAACTGGGCAATCGAGGTCACTTCAGTATTACCCAGCGCCAGAATTATATCGCCGTGCTGCAGTTCACGCGCAGCGGCACCTTTTACCTCTTCCACCAATAAGCCGCCGCTCACCTGCAATTCGCTCTTCTGCTCTTCAGTCAACTCGCTCAACACCAACCCCAAGCGCGCTACGCTTTTGCCTGTGTCTGCGCTGCCACTTTGCTGAGCCAACGACTGCTTGTCATCCGACATTTCGGCAACAGTCAAACTCACTTCTTTACTCTCTCCTTTGCGCCAAAGTTGTACACTCACTTTGCTACCCGGATGAGTCGCCCCCACTATTCGCGGAAGATCGCTCGACGTATTAACTGCTTTTCCGTCAAACTTGAGAATGACATCACTCACCTGGATACCTGCTTTTTCCGCAGCGCTGCCCTTTTCCACATTGCTGACCAACGCCCCAGATGGTTTGCCCAAACCGAATGACTCTGCCAGATCACGCGTCACTTCCTGAATACTGACTCCAATACGTCCACGAGTGACCTTGCCGGAAGCACGCAACTGGGTAGTGACATCCATCGCCACATCAATCGGGATGGCAAATGACAAACCCATATAACCACCGGAACGGCTGTAGATTTGTGAGTTAATACCGATCACTTCGCCCTTCATGTTGAACAACGGACCGCCTGAATTACCCGGATTAATCGCCGCATCGGTCTGAATAAAGGGAACATAATTTTCTTGCGGAAGTGAGCGTCCTTTGGCGCTGACAATGCCTGCCGTTACGCTGTTGTCAAAACCAAAGGGCGATCCGATTGCGAGCACCCATTCTCCCACTTTGAGAGCGTTTGGATCTCCCGGAGTGATTTTAGGAAGTCCGGTAGCCTCGATTTTGATAAGCGCCACATCGGTACGCTTATCGGTGCCAATTAATTTTGCTTTGAACTCACGCTTGTCAGTTAGCCGCACAGTGATTCCGTCCGCTCCTCCCACTACATGTGCATTGGTAAGAATATAGCCATCCGCGCTAATTATAAAGCCAGAGCCCAGCGACTGGGATTCGTGCTCTTGTGGCGCTTGTTGTTGCGGAGCAAAATGCTTGAAAAATTCATAGAAAGGATCCCCCTTCGGCAGATTGGGCATGCCCGGCATCGCTTGGGAATCGTGAACAATCTGAGTCGTGCTGATATTAACTACCGCTGCCCCCTGCTTTTCAACCAACTCGGTAAAGTCCGGCAATTCTTTGGCTACTGCCTGCTGCATAAATAAGCAAACAAGTGCGATGCTAAATACTTTCTTCAACATATGCTTTCCTCGCTTGTAAAAAATTAATGAAACGTGTTAATGATAATTTGACTGGAATTGCGTTCGGTGCAGTTTTCCGGTGAACGAAATTAAATTTAATGATCAGCGCCGTTACGAACCGAATCGGCAATCTGCATGACGGTACGCGGAGGTACTTCGCCCACCACCGTAACTAATTGATCATCTACCAGCTTGCTATAAACTTGAATGATTCCCTGGCTGGAAAGACCTGTATGGTCATCACTGTCGCTATCCGATTTTTCAATAAAAACCGAGATGCCGGCCAATCCATCGGAAAAAACTATTTGTGTAACAGGAATATCTCTGCCGCGCATCTGGCGTCGTAGCTCTGCTATTTTTTTAAATCCCTCGGGCAGGGCATCGACTCGCCAACCGCTGACAAAGTTTGCTGCAATCAGTTTTTGACTATTTTGAGCCGAACGAGGTGCACCCTCATGAGGTAACTCCTCTTCATTATTGTTTTTATGCGCCGGGTTGGCATGTTGAGCAGCGTGATCGTGCGCGTCAGTTGCCGGTTGAGCAGGAGAAAGCCATGTTCGGTCTATGTCGCCGCCGATACTCAGCTGTGTAAAAGAATATTGCTCAATCACCTCGCTGTGTTCATCCAGCACTTCAGACTTGAGCAGCAGGCCGGAAACATTTTCCGCCCACATTATGTGCGTGTAACGCAAATTATCTTTGGGTTTAAAAATAATTGCACGGGCATTATATCCAGCCAACCTCATCTGTTCAGCTTGTTTGATCAGGTAATTTTTACTCAGCAAGTTAAGTTGTTCAGGCAACAGCGCCGGAAACTGATTCACCCCCTGACGAAGGGCGACCCGCACTTTGCCATTACCCACATCACACCAGACTTCATCGTTGTGGCGGATAATTTCGCGGCGGGGACCATCCAGGCTTTCAAGCCTGCCGTGCTCTCCATCCTGATCGACGATATGTGTAATGCGGGAGGTTTCTACATGCCCACCGTACTGATAAACGAAAGTCCCGCTGTAATTGGTCTGATGTGCAGCGAAGGCCATAGCTTTCAATCCGATCAAATCCTCCGGATGGACAGGATCGGCAGAAACAGCCGTCTGTCCGGCAAACAGCACCAACACACATATAACAACCGAATTCATCACAGTAACTTGCACTATTGTCCCGCTGCCACAGTACGTATATAGGAAGCAGCACCTTGAACCTCGGTGCTGGGAGAAAATTCCTGATGCGCCATCAGATAATCATTCATTGCCGGCTTGACGGGAAAACTGGCCGGGCGCAATGCGCTTTGAGTCTGTTGCATAGCCACTTGGGGCACCGGTCCGGAGCCGATCTGTACCGACATCCATGCGACTAAAGCCATACCCATTACAGAGGCAGCGGCAGACAGGGCAAACCATTTCGCGTTTTGTTTGATACGACTGCGTGGAGCGATCACTGTAGGTTCGGCTCTCAGACGCTCACGCAATGAAAGGCTTATATCGGCGTGAAGATGGTCGGGTTGGCGCAACGCATCCCCCACCAGATGATAAAGATCCCATTCAGTTTGAACGTCCGGATTGCGTTTTATTTTATCGAGCAAAGCATCGGCCTCGTCATCGAACAACTCGCCATCCATTAACGCTGAAATATTCTGTTTCATCATCACCACCTATTGTTTTCACTGGTACCCAATAATGGGCGTAATTTTTCTGCAATTGCTTCGCGTGCCCGAAAAATCCTGGAACGAACGGTTCCAATAGGACAATTCATCACATCCGCAATTTCTTCATAACTTAATCCCTCGATTTCGCGCAAGGTAAGCGCGGTACGTAAATCATCAGGCAACTCATCCAGTGAAGAGTTCACCACTGCGACGACCTGCTTGCTCATCAATTCGTTTTCCGGGGTGTTGACTTCGTGCAACAGTCCCGCATCCTCAAAACCTTCCGCCTCATCCGAATCAAACTGTGTACTGGTTGGAGGGCGCCGCTTCAATCCCAGCAAGTGATTTTTCGCCGTGTTAATACCGATTCGATAAAGCCACGTGTAAAACGCGCTCTCTCCACGGAAAGTCGGCAACGAACGGTAAGCCTTGATAAAAGCATCTTGCGTCACATCTTCGACCTCGGAAGCATCCCGCACAAAACGCGAAATCAGCCGCGCAAGCCGCCTCTGATACTTCGCCACCAGCAACTCATAGGCGTGTTTATCCCCGCGCTGCGCACGCTCCACCAACTGCTGATCGACCTCCCTGTCGCCCATGCCCTGCTATCCCGCTTCTATTTTAGTGCCAAGCCAAACTTGGTGCTGTAGTATAACCGGACAGGCTGCAGGCGTCAGCCAATTTGGTTCTTTGCAGTCATTGACACAGCACATTTAAATAAGTTCATTCCGCAATAGGGATATTTTTTACTGATAAAAAACGCGTGGATTTGCTATAGTCCATACTTATGAATAATCGATCTCATGCAACATCATTGCAATTTGATGCACTCATCATCGGTAGCGGCTTGGCAGGACTGTCGCTGGCATTAAAGCTGGCCGATCAACGAAAAGTAGCCGTTATCACCAAAAAGTCGCTTCTGGAAGGAGCCAGCGCTTGGGCGCAGGGTGGAATCGCCACGGTTTTATCGGAAGAAGACTCCCTTGCCGAACACATTCAGGACACGCTTGTTGCGGGTGCCGGACTGTGCGACCCGATCACGACGCGTTTTGTCGTAGAGCATGCGAGAGCCTCGATTGAGTGGCTGATAAACCAGGGCGTCCCTTTTACCCGTGATGCCAGTTCCGATACCGGCTATCATTTAACCCGCGAAGGCGGCCATAGCCACCGGCGTATCATCCATGCTGCGGATGCAACCGGTCACGCCGTACAGGAAACCATCGCAGCCAAGGTATTGGCGCATCCCAATATCACCCTATTGGAACATTTCATCGCCATTGACCTTATCACCGGCAACAAACTGGGCTTGCACGATAATCGCTGCCACGGGGCTTATGCACTCAACTCACTGAGCGATGAAGTCGTCACAATTGCCGCTCGGGACACCATCCTGGCAACAGGAGGCGCAGGCAAGGTCTACCTGTACACAACCAATCCTGACACCGCAACCGGGGATGGTATCGCCATGGGCTGGCGCGCCGGCTGCAGTGTGGCGAATATGGAATTTATCCAGTTTCACCCGACCTGTTTATACCATCCACATGCCAAATCCTTTCTGATCTCGGAAGCAGTGCGCGGAGAGGGCGGTCTGCTGAAGCTGCCTGATGGTACCCGTTTCATGCCTTGGCACGATGAGCGTGCCGAACTGGCGCCTCGTGACATTGTGGCGCGTGCTATCGACTTTGAAATGAAAAAACATGGTCTGGATTGTGTGTATCTGGATATTTCGCACAAACCTTTGTCATTTCTGCAAGAGCATTTTCCCACGATCTACGCACGTTGCCTGGATTTGGGAATCGATATTTCCAGGCACCCTATTCCCGTCGTACCGGCTGTCCATTTTACCTGTGGAGGCGTTGTTACCGACCTGAATGGCCGCACCAATGTAGCCAATCTGTATGCAATCGGGGAAACGGCTTACACGGGGCTGCACGGAGCCAATCGGTTAGCCAGCAACTCTTTGCTTGAATGTATGGTATTTGCAGATGCGGCTGCATCGGACATCCTCGGCAAACCTCAAGATGAACTGGTCACACTCCCTCTTTGGGATGAAAGCCGCGTCACTGATGCCGACGAGCAAATTGTCATCTCCCACAATTGGGCAGAACTGCGCCGCTTCATGTGGGACTATGTAGGCATCGTGCGAACCACCAAACGGTTACACCGGGCCCGTCACCGCATCCAGTTGTTGCATGAAGAAATTGATGAGTATTATGCGAATTTCCATGTCACAGCCGATTTGCTTGAGCTCCGTAATTTAGTGTTAAGTGCCGATCTCATAGTACAAAGTGCCTTGGCCCGCCACGAAAGTCGGGGGTTGCACTACAGCAAAGATTATCCCGATACCCTGCCGGATGCGATTCCAACTGTTCTGATGCCACCTGCACTGGGCAACTAAGCTAAAAACAAAAGATATTTTTCCAATCTGATTGCCGGATAGGATGCCGACTCGAACCATTAAACTTTAAGCACCTTGTTAAATGGAGAGAATGAATCATGTACATACTATTTGTTGATGGCGTACCTGCCATCAAGCTGGGAAAGAAATCCGAGATTCCTTCGCGCCAAGGCGAAGAGTCATGGCTGGTCATTGATGAAAAGGGCACTACAATTGCTTCATATTGGCCTCATTGAGAATAGTCAGGCAGGCCTTTAATTTCATTTTTCAGTATGCCCAACAAAGCTCCCGACTGTGCAGAATGCATCCACCACTACATCACCCATGAAGCGAGCTTTCCTTATGGGTGTCGAGCACTGAATTTCAAAAGCAAGTTGAAACCCTGTCTGGAAGTTTTGAATGCCTCAGGCAACCCCTGCATGGCATTTGAACTACGTCACGAAAAACTGCCCAAACGCACCTCCGTTCATCGAAACTGATTCGCTATTGCTTGTCTGCCCGCTTTAGAATTTGATCGCTGAAAACACTTTCTGTGCCAGTAAGCCAGTTGCTTGCAAGGGATTCGCACGTATCGCTTTCTCTTGCTCTGCAATCATCAGGAATAATCCGTCCATGGCTTTGTGCGTAATGTAATCATCCAAATTGGCATCGTTCTGATTGATCAAACCCAACTTAACTCCTTTTTCAGCAAACTGATTATATTTTTCAGCCAGATTCACTTTCTGCATGGATGAACTCACGATCGGTTTAAATCTTTCAGCCAGCCCGGCCTCGGTATTTTTGCGAAAATATTGTGTAGCCGCGTCGTTACTCCCCATCAAAATGTCCTTGGCATCTCCCACGCTCATTTTCTTGAGTGCGCCGATCAGCAAGCTTTTTGCTTCCGGCACGGCCGCTTCAGCCGCATGGTTCATCGAAGTAATCAGTTCATCCGCATAACGCCCCATGCCCACTTCGCGCATCACTTTTTCGGCTTTTTGCAAACTATCCGGCAACGGGATACGCACCTTGTCGTTTCCTAAAAAACCGTTCTCTTTTGACAGGCCATCCACTGCCATTTCCGCACCTTGCGTGAGTGCCTGCCGCAAACTTCCCACCTGATCTTTGTTGCTAATCCCTTCCAAACCTGCCGCTGATGCGTGACTACTGGAATCTTGCTGCGCAGCAGGCGACAAATTTTGTGCTTTGGAATTGCCCAGCTTTTCCAGAGTATTTTTGTTAACCAAATCTCCTAAATCAAGGGCGTTGACCACAGTGGTACCCACTACCAGCCATGTAAACAAAATACTGCACGCAAAATAATTATGTTTCAAAATTACCGACTCCTTATAATCAATTGTGCAACAAACAGCCAGAGTGTTAAGTTTAATCCAAATGTTACTATTTATTAAACTACGATTAAATCCTGCGCACCTATTCGTGCATCATTTAAACAAAAGTGAGTGACTTTCTTGATTGCCCGGTAATATAATAGAACGAACGTTCTTCACCATTTAATTCCAGAATCAAAATATGGCAACTACCTACGACGAATCCAGTTTCAAAGTTTTACGCGGCCTGGAACCGGTGCGCCAGCGGCCGGGGATGTACACCAATCTCGAATCTCCCAACCACCTCATTGCCGAAGTGGTCGACAATGCTTGCGATGAAGCATTGGCTGCTTTTGCCAAAAATATCACGGTTACCGCACACATTGATGGCTCGGTAACCGTACAGGATGACGGGCGCGGCATTCCGGTCGGCATTCATGCGGAAGAAGGCGTTTCAGTGGTTGAAGTAGCGTTCACGGTACTGCATTCCGGCGGCAAATTTGACAAGGAATCGGGAGGTGCCTACAAATTCGCGGGCGGCCTGCATGGTGTCGGCGTGGCTGTCACCAATGCCCTTTCATCCAAGGTCGAAGTCACGGTATATCGTGATGGCGGTGAGCATTTCCTCCGCTTTATTAACGGAGTAGCCGAAGCCCCCATCTCACGCGTCGGAGACTGCCCCAAAAAACGTACCGGCACCAAAGTAAGGGCATGGCCGGAGCCAAAATATTTTGATGTTCCCAATGTCATTCTGCAACAACTCGAACGCTCGCTACGCTCCAAAGCGGTATTGCTCCCTGGAGTCAATGTCACCCTGCATACCGAGAAAACCGGCGAAACTAAATCCTGGACCTATCCCGATGGGCTGCGCAGCTATTTGACCGAGGCCATGTCAGAACAAGAATTGACCGTGCCTATTTTCTCCATGGAAAAATTTGTGCCGAAAGTCAGCGATAGCGGTTATGCCGAAGGCGAAGGGGCTGCTTGGGCCATCGTATGGTCGGCTGAAGGGCCGATTGTGCGCGAGTCGTATGTGAATTTAATCCCCACTTGGTCGGGCGGCACGCACGATGCCGGTTTGAAAGATGGCGTGTTCAACGCGGTCAAGAATTTTGCCGAACTGCATGGCATGTTGCCCAAAGGCGTCAAGCTGGTATCGGACGACGTATTTTCCCGCGCCAGCTTTGTACTTTCAACCAAAGTGCTCGACCCTCAATTTCAGGGACAGACCAAGGATAAACTGGTGTCTCGCGATGCCTTGCGACTCGTATCGCTGATGACCAAAGACCCTCTGGACTTATGGCTGAACGAGCATGTTGATCACGGTAAGCGCATCACCGAGCTGGCCATCCAGCAGGCACAAACACGGATGCGTTCAGCACAAAAAGTCGAGAAGAAAAAAGGTTCCTCAGTGGCGGTATTGCCCGGCAAGCTGACCGATTGCAGCTCGAATGATCCGGCCCGCACTGAATTGTTTCTGGTCGAAGGCGACTCTGCGGGAGGCTCAGCCAAGCAGGGCCGCAACAAGGAATTTCAGGCGGTACTGCCTTTGCGCGGGAAAGTGCTCAATACTTTCGAAGTGGAAAAAGACCGACTGTTTGCCAACAACGAGATTCATGATATCGCCGTGGCAATAGGGGTTGATCCGCACGGCCCGAATGACGTAGCCGACTTGTCTGGCATGCGTTATAACGGCATCTACATCATGGCTGATGCCGACGTCGACGGCGCTCATATCTCCACCCTGCTGCTCACTTTATTTTTCCGACATTTCTATCAAGTCGTACTGGCCGGCAAGATTTATCTAGCGCAGCCCCCGCTTTTTCGCGTGGATGTTCCGGCACAGGGCAAGAAGCCGATTCGCAAAATCTATGCCCTCAACGAGGGCGAATTGCAAGGTATCGAAGACCGCCTGCGCCAGGAAAAAGTCCGTGATGGCTCATGGTCAATTTCACGTTTCAAAGGCTTGGGGGAAATGAATGCCGAGCAACTTTGGGATACCACACTGAATCCTGATACGCGGCGTGCGCTGCGAGTCAATGCTGCAGCCATTCCATTTAGCGAGAACCTGGATATGTTCAACATGCTGATGGGCAAACACGAAGCTTCAACCCGTCGCGCATGGCTGGAATATCACGGCAATGAAGTTCAGGGAGATATTTAAAGGATGATCCAGTCAACGAGGTGACGAAACAATGCGCCGCGCCCCCTCGTAGCGACTTCGCCAATAATTATCGCGCATACTGACGATCGTAATGGCCTTGCCTTTTTTCGGGGCATGTACGAAACGACTTTCTCCCACATAAATGCCCACGTGCGAATAAGGTTGCTGTTGCGTGTTAAAAAATACTAAATCACCGGGATTCAACTGATCTTCTTTTAGCGGCTCGCCAATCCGACTTATTTCCAGGCTCGTGCGTGGAAGTTCATAGCCCAAAGACTTCTTGAACACATGATGCACGAAGCCGCTGCAATCAAATCCGGTCTCCGCTGAATTCCCCCCATATCGATAAGGGGTATCGGCCAGACTCATTGCATACATGACCAATTCGTTCATTTCCTCATTAGAAAAGGTCTCTGAAGTCTTGGTTGGAATCGTGTGCTGCGATGTAGCACACGCACTGCATAACAAGACTAACACTATGAGCAGAATTTTGAATATTGATCTCACTGGGCGCATTCCAATAATTACAACTCAAGGATTCCACCATGACCACTTTGCACCTGCTCCAGCCTAGTCAAAGTAGGGAGTAAATTCAGACCCGTGGCTTCCTTCAGTTCAAGTGCCGACTCCTTCAAATCATCGAGTGCAATACTAACCGGTTCGCCTGTTGCTGCAAAAGCAATGGTATTGCCACTATCACAAGACGGAAAGGCAACTGCACGCCCATCGAACGCCGTCTGAATTCGCTCCAAACTCACTTTATACCCTTTGCTCCGCCCGAGTAAATTCACAGCCATAATCCCGTTACTAGTCAAACGTGCCTGAGCAGCCTGATAGAAAGGCAAGGTATCCAGACCGCCTGCTCGGGCATCGGCATCAAAACCATCCACCAGAATTAAATCCCAATTTTTATCGCTCTGTAGCACATACTCGAACCCATCACTAATCACCAAATTCAGTCGCAACGGATCTTCCGGCAACTTAAAAAATTGCCGTGCAGCTGCAACCACAGAGGGCTCAATTTCTACCACTGTAAGCTTTGCCAGCGGATAATTTCGATAAAGAAACTTGGTCAATGAGGCTGCACCAAGACCAATCAACAGCACCTTGCGCGGGAAGCGCGACTCGTCCCGCAGCAACAGGCTTGCCATCATCTCCTTGGTATATTCCAGCTCCAGATTCCAGGGACGGGCAATGCGCATTGCACCCTGTATCCAATCGGAACCGAAATGCAATGTGCGAACGCCTGCTTCTTCACGAATGTCAATTGAGTGGGCCATATTTTTATCTTAAGCGTTATAACCGGGATGCTTTTCCTTGTTATGCTTTAAGTGGTCACGAGGAAACGAGTGCGCATAGTATAATCGCACCTTGTCATTTTCATCGCAAAGAATACCCATGTTCCGAGTCTCTGCAGGCAAAGCCGCCCTCTCCTCCTTCCGTCTCGCCAAACTGCGCGTATCACTTAAGGTTGCCGCGCCCAACGTTGCGCTGGTAGACACGCGCCACTGGTATTTTGTGGCGCTCAAGGGGTCCACCTTAAAAAAGAGCGATGCGGCACTACTGGATCGCTTGCTTGGCCTTGATAGCGCAGCTGATGAACCCAAAGGCGCAGACAAGCAGGTGCGTCTGCTGGTGGTACCTCGTCTGGGTACGATTTCGCCGTGGTCGTCCAAGGCCACGGACATTGCGCGACATTGCGCGCTGCCGCAAGTTGAGCGTATCGAACGCGGTGTGGCGTATTATTTCAAAACAAAAAATGGCAAAGCGCTGACCGAAGCCGAGCGCAAGGCCGTGCTGCCGCTGCTGCATGACCGCATGACGGAATCGGTACTGGATAGCTTTGACGGTGTAGCGAAGAAAATCTTCCAGCACGGCAGCCCGGTTCCATTCAATACCGTAAATCTTCTCGAAGGCGGAAAAACCGCATTGGAAGCCGCTAACCGTGAATTAGGCTTAGCACTTTCGGCAGATGAAATTGATTATCTGGTAGAAAATTTCCATCGACTTGAACGCAATCCCACAGACGTGGAACTGATGATGTTCGCGCAGGCCAATTCCGAGCACTGCCGCCACAAAATTTTCAACGCCGATTGGATCATCGACGACGAGCAGCAGGCGATCTCGCTGTTCGGCATGATCCGCAACACGCACAAACTGCATCCCGATGGCACGGTGGTGGCGTATTCCGACAACTCCTCCGTGATCGAAGGCGCGACGGTCGAACGCTTTTACCCGCGTGCAGATGGCGGCTATGCCTTCAGCTCCGAACTGACCCACACGCTGATGAAAGTGGAAACGCACAACCATCCTACCGCGATTGCGCCGTTTGCCGGTGCCGCGACCGGCGCGGGCGGCGAGATACGCGACGAAGGAGCGACCGGTTCCGGCTCCAAACCCAAGGCGGGACTGACTGGGTTCTCAGTTTCGAATTTAAATATTCCGGGGTTTGGGCAACCTTGGGAACAATACAACCCCCTCCCCAACCCTCCCCCGGTGGGAGGGGGAACACGCTACGGCAAACCCTCTCGCATCGCCTCCGCCTTGCAAATCATGCTCGAAGGCCCCATCGGCGGCGCAGCATTCAACAACGAATTCGGACGCCCCAATCTAGCTGGATATTTCCGAACCTTTGAAGAATCCGTCAATGGCGAAATGCGCGGTTACCACAAACCCATCATGCTGGCGGGCGGGCTGGGCAGCATCCGCTCGGGGCATACCCACAAACACCTGCTGACGGCAGGTGCGCTCCTGATTCAGCTCGGCGGCCCCGGCATGTTGATTGGTCTGGGTGGCGGCGCCGCGTCCAGCATGGACACCGGCTCAAATGCGGAAAATCTCGATTTCGACTCCGTGCAGCGCGGCAACCCCGAGATGCAGCGCCGTGCGCAGGAAGTGATCGACCGCTGCTGGCAGATGGGCGACAACAATCCCATCCTGTCCATTCACGATGTGGGTGCGGGCGGCATTTCCAATGCGCTGCCGGAACTGGTGCATGGCGGCGGCAAGGGGGCGAAATTCGAATTACGCGCCGTGCCAAGCGAAGAGCGCGGCATGTCGCCGATGCAGATTTGGAGCAACGAGGCGCAGGAGCGCTATGTGCTAGCAATTTCGCCGCAACGTCTGGATGAGTTCAAAGCGCTGTGTGAACGTGAACGCTGCCCGTTTGCCGTGCTGGGTCAGGCGATCGACGATGACAATCTGGTGGTGCATGACGAAGAATTCAACAACAATGCGGTCGATATGCCTCTTTCCGTGTTGCTAGGCAAACCGCCCAAAATGACGCGCAAAGTCAAGCGCGAAACCGTGGTCCTACCTGCGTTCGATGCCAGCAAGATCAAACTGAAAGATGCCATCAAGCGGGTATTGAGCTTGCCCTCCGTGGCCGACAAGACATTTCTTATCAGCATTGGCGACCGTACCGTGGGCGGTTTGACCGCACGCGACCAGATGGTCGGCCCGTGGCAAGTTCCGGTGGCCGACGTGGCCGTCACCCTAATGGGCTACAACACCCATCTCGGCGAAGCCTTCGCGCTGGGTGAACGCACCCCCTTGGCGGTTATCAACGCCCCCGCTTCGGGACGCATGGCGGTAGGCGAGGCGCTGACCAACATCGCCGCCGCACGCATCGCCAAGATCGGCGACATCAAGCTTTCCGCCAACTGGATGGCCGCTGCGGGCCACCACGGCGAAGACGCCGCACTATTCGACACCGTCAAGGCAGTCGGCATGGAACTGTGCCCGCAACTCGGCATCAGCATCCCCGTGGGCAAGGATTCCATGAGCATGAAAACCTCCTGGATCGAAGAGCCAGTCCCCTCCACCACCGGGGGAGGGTTAGGGAGGGGGAGCGAACGTGGCAATGAAACTATCCGCAAAGAAGTCACCGCGCCCCTGTCGCTCATTGTCACCGCTTTTGCGCCCTGCACCAATGCGCGCCTGACGCTGACCCCGCAGCTGGCTGCCGATCTCGATACCGTAGTTCTGCTGTTCGATCTGGGCCAGGGCAAGAATCGCATGGGCGGCTCGGCTTTGGCACAGGTTTACCAACAAGTGGGCAATATCACGCCGGATGTGGACGACGCGCAGCAACTTAAAATCTTCTTCGAAACCATTCAGTGCTTAAACGGCGAGAAGAAATTACTGGCCTATCATGACCGTTCCGATGGCGGCCTGCTGGCTGCCCTGTGCGAAATGGCTTTCGCTTCCCACATCGGGCTGGACATCAATCTGGACGAACTGAAAGGCGATGCCCTCGGCATGTTGTTCAACGAAGAACTCGGTGCTCTGGTGCAAGTGCGCCGCAGCGATCTGGCGGAAGTACTTGCCCAGTGCGTTCAAGCCGGATTAAAAGCGGTGCATCAAGTGGCGACACTCAATAAGCGCGGCACTGTCAAAATCCAGCACGCCGGCAAAACCTTGTTCAACGAAAATGCACTCGAACTGCAACGCATCTGGTCGGCGACCACCTACCAGATGCAGTCGTTGCGAGACAACCCTGCCTGCGCGCAACAGGAATACGACCGCATTCTGAATGCGGCTGATCCGGGGCTGCATGTAAAACTCACCTATGATCCGAACGAGGCCCCCCGCCCTGCCCTCACCCGCCCCAAAATCGCCATCCTGCGCGAACAAGGTGTTAACGGTCAGGTAGAAATGGCCGCCGCCTTCGACCGCGCCGGCTTCGCCACGGTGGACGTACACATGAGCGACATTATCGCCGGTCGCGTCAAGCTGGCCGATTTCAAAGGCGTCGCGGCCTGCGGCGGCTTCTCCTACGGCGACGTGCTGGGCGCGGGTGAAGGCTGGGCCAAGTCCATCCTGTTCAACCCGAGGGCACGCGACGAATTCGAAGCGTTTTTCCAGCGCAACGACACCTTTGCCTTGGGCGTCTGCAACGGCTGCCAAATGATGAGCAACCTGCACGAAATTATCCCCGGTGCCGAACACTGGGCGCACTTTGCGCGCAACCAGTCCGAACAATTCGAGGCGCGCTTCGTCATGGTTGAAGTGCAAACCTCACCGTCTATTCTGTTCGACGGCATGGCCGGTAGCCGCATGCCCATCGTGGTGGCGCACGGCGAAGGTTACGCCGATTTTAGTTCCGACATCACGCCCGCAAGCGGGCATGAGTCTTCTGTGAAACTTCGTTTTGGCAGCACAAAAAATCTGAAAGCCGCGCAAGCACTGGTCACGTTGCGTTACGTGGACAACAGCGGCCAGCCGACCGAGATTTACCCGCTCAACCCGAATGGCTCGCCGCAAGGCATCACCGGCCTGACCACGCCGGATGGACGCTTTTCGATCATGATGCCGCACCCCGAGCGTGTGTTCCGCGCGGTGCAGAATTCCTGGTATCCGCGCGAGTGGCAGGAAAACGGCGCATGGCTACGCCTGTTCCAAAATGCGCGTAAGTGGGTGGGATAACAGCCAGCCTATTCCACGATCTAAAACACACATAAGATAAAAATGCCTACCACACTCCCCGTCTTCTCCCTCCTTGAAACTCGCGTGCTCGGTGTGCTCGCAGAGAAACAGCGCACGGTGCCGGATTCTTATCCATTGACACTGAATTCGCTGGTTTCCGGTTGCAACCAGAAAAGCAGTCGCGATCCGGTCATTGAAGCTTCAGAATCGGAAGTTCTACTTGCGCTGGATAGTTTGAGAGGATTGTCTCTATTAATAGAGTCAAGCGGTGGCAGGGCATCACGTTATGCGCATAACATTGAACGGGTGCTGCATATCCCCACCCAGTCCACCGCTTTACTGGCTATGCTGATGTTGCGAGGCCCGCAGACAGCAGGAGAGTTACGACTCAATTGTGAAAGGCTGCACAAGTTCGCCGATATTTCTTCGGTCGAAAGTTTTCTGGCGGAACTGGCCGAGCGCGAGGCTGGCGGCCTGGTTGTAGAATTACCGCGACAACCCGGTTCGCGTGAAAATCGCTGGATGCATTTGCTTTCAGGTGCCCCGGTGATCGAGGAATACACTTCTACCAGAACAGCTTCGGTCACCCATTCAGCCGATATAACCGTGGGGGAAATTGCCGCACTGAAAGCGAATGTTGCCAAACTCGAAACAGAAGTAAGTGAATTGCGGGAATTGGTCGTAAAGTTATATGCAGAGTTGGGTATTGCGACCGAATGACTTAATGATAGCCTCTTCCGAAACCAGCTAACGATTCAATTACCAAGGCAACTTCCGACCATTATAAGTCAGAAACTTACCTGAATCAGCCAAAGTTAAACTGCCAATAACTTTCCGAATCCCTGATACGCTTTGCTCAACTGAAATCATTGCATTCGGCCCGCCCATATCCGTCTTAACCCAGCCGGGATGAAAGACAACCACTTTGATTCCTCGCGGTTTCAAATCAATAGCAAGACTTTTTACAACCATATTTACAGCAGCTTTACTGGAACGGTAAAGGTAGCTTCCCCCGCTGCTGTTATCTTCTACACTCCCCATCTGGCTGCTGATCGTGACGATCGTTTTATGCTGGCTGCGAGCAATTTGATTAATAAACATTTCGGACATTTTGAAAGGTGCCAAGGTATTAATCTGAAATGCCTGCAACCATTTGGTGTAATCGGTATGCCCAAAACCGCTTTCACCGGAATCCGGATAAATTCCTGCATTGTTAATCAGCAGATCAATTGTTTCATTTGCCAGCTGTGATGCCAAATGATCAATCTGCGACGGATCAGCCACATCAAGCCGCTGAACTTTGATCAGATCTGGATAGCGTGCCGCAAGCGCGTTGAGTTCATCCGATTTTTCAGGGTGTCGACTGCATGCAAAAATCCGCCAGCCATCGGCGGCATACTGCCTGGAGAGCTCTAATCCGATTCCGCGGTTAGCTCCAGTGATCAGAATGGTTTTCATTATTAAATTCCAAATATCGTCGGAAATATCAAGGTTGGTTATCGTCTAAAAAATAATCATGCTCTGGTTTGAAAAGTATACTCTAATATCGATCATGAATTTAAACCGGGAAATAAACGTAAAAAGTACTTCTTTACAAAAGATAACTATTCAAAGACTTAGATTAGAGTTTAGAGAAGTATAAAGTAAAAACATATTATAAGTGGGAGAGAACCGATGAAAAAAAATTTACCCGTTACACAAAATGAGCAACCTCTCGGACGCGGGGTGTTGATCGTTTCCAAAACGGACCTCAAAGGTATCATCACTTATGTGAATGATGCATTTGTCGAAATCAGCGGATTTTCACGAGAAGAGTTGATCGGTAAAAACCACAATATTGTGCGCCATCCGGATATGCCGCCCCAGGCTTTCAAATGGCTTTGGGATACTTTGGATGAAGGCTTGCCCTGGCGTGGTCTGGTAAAGAATCGATGCAAGAATGGGGATTATTACTGGGTTAAAGCGCTGGCATCTCCGATCAAGGTTAAAGGTAAAATCGTCGGTTATCTCTCCGTAAGAAGTGCTCCCACCAGAGAAGGTGTAGCCGCTGCTGATGCGCTTTACAAGAGTCTTAACCAATCAGGCGCCCCTATAGGATCGAAATTTGATCGCTTCAAGTTCAGAAATCTTTCTTTGAATCTGAAGCTTCAATTATTGATACAGCCCGTATTATTTTTTATTTTGGCAGGTGCAACCTACTCCCTGTATGAACAGATAAAAACTTCCATGCTGAACACCGCGCAACAGCGTGCCGAGGCCACCGCGATGCAGGTAATCGACAGTGCAAACATGCTGATGGTAACGGGAATGATTTCTGAGCCCGACAACCGGAAATTGATGATACGAAAAATCATCGAAGGCCAGCAGCTTAAAGCATTGCGTCTGGTTCGCACAGATCAGGTAGTCAAACAATTCGGGCCAGGCCTACCGGAAGAAAATCTTGATGATCCTGTGATCAAGGAGGTAATTGAGTCATCGGTAAAACAAGGAAAATCCGTCCCTTATTTCACTCAATCGCAAACCGATGGAAAATATTTGTTTAGAGCAATCACCCCTTACATCGAATCTCATTCTTTCCATGGGACGGACTGCTTAAGCTGCCACCAGGTTGCCGAAGGAAGTTCCAACGGCGCTTCCGATATTACACTGGATTTGACCGATGATTTCACACGTCTTCATAACTTGCTGGTAAGTTTGATTGCTTCCCAAATTGCGCTGCAATTATTTATTTTTGCAGTATTGAGAATCAGCTTTAGAAAATTTGTCGAAAATCCCCTGATCGGCATTGAGAAACAATTCGAAGAAGTCATTGAAGGCAATCTGACCGGAGATATCGATATTTCAGGCCGCGATGAGACGGGGCTTCTATATTGCAAGTTACAGGTTATGCAGTCACAAATTCAAGTGATGCTTGATGAAATGGGTTTGGCCGCATCTATCATTATGGAACGTAGCGCAGAGCTGGATCAAAAGGTCGTGCAGGTTACTGAACACTCGACTAATCAACGAAACAATATTCAACAGATTACCCGCTCGATGGATGATTTCAGTCGAGCAGTTTCTCAAGTGGCACAGGATGCGAATAACTCTGCCGGTGCAGCCATCAGCTCCCAGGAAATGATCGAGGAAAGCAACCGGAAGATGGAGCAAACGATCGACTCAACCGCCAAAGTCGTTCAGGCGGTACGATCTTCAAGCAATACGATAGACGAGCTTAAAGTAGCTATCCAGAAGATTGGGGATATTAGTAAAGTCATCAAGGAAATCGCCGAACAAACCAACCTCCTCGCTTTGAACGCCGCAATCGAAGCCGCCCGCGCTGGAGAACAAGGTCGCGGTTTCGCTGTCGTGGCAGATGAAGTCAGAAAACTGGCCGAACGGACTGGAATGAGCACGACTGACATCACCAATATGGTCGAGAATATTCATTCCGTGAGCCAAAGCGTTGTAGAATCAATGCATCAGGCGATACGCGATGTGGAAGAAGAAGCGATCATTGTTCAGGAAAACAGCGAGACACTCAAGAAAATCATGGAAACCAGCCGTCAGGTTACTGAAAACGCACAACATATCGCAGCGGTTTCCAAGGACCAGTCAGTTGCCAGCGATGATGTCTCTAACAACCTTGAGCATATTTCGAATCTGGTGAACAGTAATGTTGATATTGCCGAGGATGCCCAAAAGGCTTCCCAGGAATTGTCAAAATCCGCGACTGAGTTACAAGCCTTGATCAGACAGTTAAATCGCCAAAGTTAGAATCCCCTCCCTGCGGTACAAGATTTTGGCAATTCCACCGCCGGGGGATGATGCGTGTTACCCTTACACCCAACACATCCTCCAAATTTGGTAAACTTCGCCCCGTCCGATTGACTTGAGAAAGCCTGAATAAAATGACATCCGTTCTCCCTTTACCCTTCAAACAGAAACATTCAGAAGGTTTTACACTGATTGAACTTATGGTGGTAATTGTCATACTCGGTGTACTTGCCGCGTTGATTGTTCCCAAGGTAATGAGCCGTCCGGATGATGCACGCATCGTTGCAGCCAAACAGGACATCGCTTCCATCTCCCAAGCGTTGAAACTCTACAAACTCGACAACATGCGCTACCCGACAACCGACCAAGGATTGATGGCTTTGGTAAAAAAACCCACTACGCCCCCTGATCCCCCCAACTGGAAAAGCAACGGTTATCTTGAGAAATTGCCCAAAGATCCCTGGGGTAACCCTTACCAGTATTTGCAGCCCGGTTTGCATGGGGAGTTTGACGTAATCAGCCTGGGAGCCGATGGTGCCCCCGGCGGTGAAGGAAGTGACGCGGACATAGGGTCGTGGCAATTGTAGACCTTAAATCAGGAACGCCCCCACTACCCCCGTTCAATCTCAATCCTGTCCAGCACGGTTTCACGCTCATTGAGTTGCTGGTAGTTCTGGTGGTGATGGGGATAGCACTGGGTATGGTGGTGGTACAACTCATGCCGGATGACCGTACCACTTTGCGTGAAGAATCCCAGGTTCTGGCTTTGCTTCTGGAGAATGCAGAAATGGAGGCACGCGCCAGTGGGCACCCTTTGGCCTGGTCTTCTGAAAATACCGGCTACCGGTTCTGGAAAAAAAACGAATATAACGAATGGGTGCGCCTGGATGATGACAAAATGTTCCGCCCACACACTTTTCCAGAGGGCTTGGGAATTGCGAATGTCAATGTTGAAGACATCCCGCTTAAACCAGGCGACTTGATCTCTCTCAATGCCTCCTCCTTCACTCTCCCTTTCAGTATTCGCCTGACCAGCGAACATGCCAGTGCCAATGTAACAGGTAGCAGCACAGGGGCAGTGTCTGCTGTCATGGGCTTAGACAGCAATGGCTAGAGCTCTCCAACGTGGTTTCACCTTGCTGGAAACTTTGGTGGCGCTCGCCGTGCTCGCCATTGCGCTTGGAGCCATCTTGCGCACGGCAGGTGTTGAAACCCGCCATACCGAAGAATTGCGTACACGACTGCTGGCAGACTGGGTGGCACAAAATCGTTTGGCTTTGCATGCGGCCAACGGTGACTGGTTAGCGACCGGATTCCAGAATGGAGAGGACACACAAGCAGGGATTCGCTTTCTATGGAAGGAAGAGATCAGCGCCACCCCCAATCCTGCATTCCGCAAAATCGAGATTGGTATTTACGCCCCGGAAGATGAGCAATATGCCTTACGCAAATTAACCGGCTATCTCGTTCAGCAGCGACGACAGTGACCGGGCTATTTTGCTCTTGATGATGAATTTCAAAAATCGTTCCCGTGGATTTACCCTGATCGAATTACTGGTGGCTCTGGTTATTCTGGTGCTGCTGTCGGTCGCGGGATACAGCGGACTCAATGCAGTTTTGCAGACACGGGAACATCTGGCCCAGGAAACCCGCAAGTGGCAACATCTGGCATTGTTTTTTTCCCAGCTGGAACTGGATGTCGCACAAGCCATCCACCGCCCGGTACAAGGTCCGAACGGGATATTGCAACCGGCCTGGATTGGGCTTCCCGTGGTTGCCTCGGACGACGAAGCCAATCTTACCTTTACCCGCGCAGGCATACCCGATCAGGGACCTGCACGGCTTGCACCGCAACGGGTGGGTTATCGATTTCAACAAGATTCCATCATTTTGCTACGCTGGCCTTTCCCCGACCAGGCGCCCCTTACTAAGCCGCTACGTTACACCCTCCTCGAAGGGGTGCGAGATTTCCATCTGCGGCATCTGGATGTGAATGGAAATTGGCTGGATTATTGGCCGGTAACCGCGCAACCGGCCAATCTACCAATGGCACTGGAAGTCTCCATAACGCTGGCGAGCGGAGAAAAAATCACCCGGATGTTTGCCTTGCAATGAAACCATCTAAACAAAAAGGCGTGGCGATCATCCTGGTTTTGCTCATTGTCGCCCTTGCCACCACACTTGCCGCGTTTATAGCGACACAACAAAACCTGTGGCAACGCCAGGTGGAAAGCCAACTTGAGCGTAGCCAGGCTCGACGCATTGGCGTCGCGGGAATTGACTGGGCCTGCGCTATTCTGGCTGATGATGCCCGCACCAGCACCATTGATGATGAAAAGGAAATCTGGGCGTCACGTCTGCCTGCCATGCCGGTACAGGACGGCGAGATCATCGGGGTCATCGAAGACCGTCAAGGACTATTCAACCTGAATAATTTAGTTCGCAACGGTACTACAAGCGCTCCGGATGTGGCACAATTCCAAAGACTTCTGGGATTGTTGGGATTGCCAACTGATCTGGCGAATGCGTTGGCGGACTGGATGGATACAGACAGCGAACCACAGGAACCGGGCGGAGCTGAAAACAGTTATTACCTGTCTCTACCGAATCCCTATCGTGCGGCCAATCGCCCCTTGTCAGAAATTGGCGAATTGTCACTTATTAAGGGTTATGACAGCGGTACGATAGAACGTTTGCGCCCTTTTGTTGCCGCGCTACCTCTATCAGGGGCAATCAATGTTAATTTTGCTCCGCCTGAAGTGTTGGCAGCAATCTTGAATATGAGTTTGGCAGATGCACGCTTACTGGTACAGCAACGCACTGTACAGCCATTCCAGAGCGTGGCGGATTTTACGGATCGCTTGCCCCATGCAGGCATCCCAATACCGGTTGGAAGTATTTCGGTAAGCAGTCAATTTTTCATGGTGACCGGACGTGCAACCATGGGTCGAGCACAGGTCACCACGCAGGCATTACTGCAGCGGATTAACGGATGGCCCACTGTTGTCTGGCAGAGTGTCGAATAACGGTTCCATAAAACAAAATTAATGGGCATGAACATTTTATGAGCATTCTTCGTATTTATTTTTCCAGCCAATGGCGCGACAGCAGTTCGCCCTGCCCTTGGGGTTTGTGCGATGAAAATGGTGCCGTGCTGGAATCCGGTACCGCGCCGCTAGCCGCTTTACCCAAGGCCAAAGAATGTATCGCAATCATTGCGCCAGATCGGGTACTGAGTGTCCGTGCCAAGCTACCGCCCAAGTCACGCCGTCGCTGGCAGGAGGCACTGCGATTCGTTGCTGAAGAATTCACCCTGCCCGACCCGGAAAGCAATCATGTGGTACCCGGCCCCGCGCTGGCGGATGGCTACAGAATGCTTGCCGTTGTCGACAAAGCGTGGCTTAAGCGCATCGTTGAAGCATGCCGCACCGCCAATCTTTCACTGCGGCGAATGTTCCCGGAAACTTTCCTGCCTCCGGTCAAGCCGGAAACATGGACTTTGGTATGGGATGGTAGCAATGGTTTTCTGCGGACGGGGGTCGCCAGTGGCATGGCCCTGGATAACGGCAATACTGACAGCCCCCCCTTGACTTTGCAGCTCAATCTGAACTCAACCCACAATAGTTCACCCGCTTCGACGCCATCCATAATTGAAGTATGTTTTCCGCAGCATATTCCCGAAGCTCAGCGCGTCTTGCCCAACTGGAGCCTCCCGAACTCACGTCTTGCTGCTGGAGCTGTTTGGGATTGGCGACACGCAGCTATACCGTCAGAGGCTTTGAATCTGCTATGGGGGGACTTTGCTCCCAGCACCAGAGTAAGCGAATTATGGCCACAAATTCGCCCCATTGCGCTGATCATACTGGCCATACTGGTCGTGGAAACGATCGGTGCCAATATTGAATGGGCGATGCTGGCGCAGGAAAAGAAAGCCCTGACACAAGATATGGAGCGCAGTTTCCACACCGCTTTTGGCGAGGGGCACACTCTGGTCAATGCCGCCTTGCAAATGCAGCGCAACCTCTCAGAGTTAAGGCATACCGCAGGGTTATCCGACGATGGCGATTTTCTGCCTTTGCTTGACGCCGCAGCTCCCACGTTCGCCACCTTGCCTGCCGGCAGCGTGGAAGGCTTGCATTACGAAGCAGGACGGCTCGATGCAGACCTTAAGTTGACGGGCAAAACCGACTTCCAGACTTTACAGCAACGACTCAGAAACAAGGGACTGGGCGTCCAGATGGGCGACATCCATGATGCGGGAAACGGCGCTGAAGCCCGGCTCACTTTGTTACCGGGAGACGACCGATGAAAGCGCGCTGGCAAACATTCAAAAAGCGTTATTGGGATGGGCGTGCAGCTCAAGAGCGCCGCATGATCATGATGGGTTCACTAATATTGTCTCCCATTATCGCCTACTTTTTGTTATGGCAACCAGCCCATCTTGCCAACACCAAGTTGCTCGTCAGTGTTCCGGCAATGCGCTCCCAGGCGGCGCATATACGACTTCAAGCCGTGGAAGCCGAAACTGTGCGCCACCTTCCACAACCTGCAGTTCTGGATGCTAACGCGCTCAAATCCGCCATTGAAGATTCAGCGGTGCGCCACCAACTGCGCAGTGCAATATCCAGTCTCGATGCGCAGCCCCCCAACACGGTCAGGATGACACTGGATTCTGTTTCGTTTGAACAATGGATCAACTGGTTGCGCAGCCTGCAACAGGAACAACACATCCGTGTGGCATCCAGCGGAATTGCGCCCTTACCCCAGACAGGACTCGTCAAAATCAACGCAACACTCATCAACGGCGGGGCAGAATAAGCATGAGCAAACGTATCGTGTTGATTTTTGTTGTCGCCTTCCTGCTTACCCTTTTCGTGACTGCCCCCGCTTCTATTCTGGACTGGGGCTTACAGCATGCCACACAGGGGAAAATACTGCTGGCAAACGCCAACGGTACGATCTGGAACGGTTCGGCAACCCCTTCCCTGCGTACCTCAGATAACCGTTTCGTTACCCTGCCCTTTTTGCATTGGGAAATTTCACTGCAATCCATTTTCAGCGGAAAAATATTGACCCGACTACAATGGGATAATCAGCAATCCGGCCCGGCAACTGAGGCACTTTTGTCTTTCAATCAGCTTGAATTGCGTCATACGCAGCTCCGGCTTCCGGCACGCGTTCTCGAAGAAGCATCGCCCATGCTGAAAGCTGCTCAGTTTCGCGGAGATCTCCAGATAGAATGTAACAGTCTGGTATTCTCAAAGCACGGCATGGAGGGAACCGCCCTTGTCGATTGGCGCCAGGCAAGTTCCGCACTCAGTTCAGTCGCGCCTCTTGGCGACTATCACCTGGAGTTGATCGGAACCGGCGAACGCATCCATATCGCTTTGACAACCAACTCCGGTATGCTATTTCTGGAAGGCGACGGGAATTGGCTCGCAAGCCGGGGACTCGAATTCCACGGTAAAGCTCATGCAGCTTCAGCTAATAACACCAACCTTGCGGATCTCTTGAGCCATCTCGGCCCGGAAATCTCTCCGGGGGTGCATGACTTCAATCTGATTCCCCCGTAACCGGATATGAGCGGGCGCAACTCCAATCCAATTCGCTTTTTTGCCTGTCTGCTCTGGATCACCTTTTTATTCTTCATGATGCAGTCCAATGCTGAAGAGTTTAGCTCCCGAATAAACGGCGACATTGGTATGGGAGATTACTATACGCACAGCATCATTCACGGCAAGGCGAACGAGTACAGTGTCCTTCCTTACCTCGATGTTGACTACGCAAGAATGTTTGCCCGAATCGACACTTTGGGAATCAAAACTTTATCATTGGGAAACGGCAGTTTGGAACTGGCAGGCAGAATCAGTCAGGATGGCTTCAACACCAACACACCCAGTTTACACGGAATTGGAAATAGAGAAGCTCCCCTTCCTTTGGGTATCGGCACGCTGCAAATCACCCCGCTGGGCGGCTTTTTAATCAATGTATTTCACGATGTTCGCCGCTCCCAAGGCAACCTGTTTGAAGCAACTTATGGCGGAGAGATTGACCTCCCCGGGCTGACTTTCTACCCGATGGCAGGAATAGAATATGAATCCGGCAACTATGTTCGGTACTACTATGGCATATCGTCTGCCGAAGCAATAAACAGCCAATTTCCCGCCTATCAACCGGCGGGAACACTCAATAAATTTCTGGGGTTGATCTCGGATATCAGACTCAACGATACTTGCCACCTGAACGGTCATTTCCGTCGCAAGTGGCTAGGAGACCAAATTCAGCTCAGCCCCATTGTTAGTCAAAAATATCAGGATACCGCCTACCTCGCACTCAGCTACCGGTTCAAATAATCTTCATGCATCGTGCAGATACAATCAATGCACTACTCAAAATGGCCCTCTTCCTGCATCGGGAAGGGCGCTTGGCGGAGACTGAGGCACTGTATCGAAAGGTACTCGAAATCGACCCTTTTCAGCCCCTCGGACTGAGTATGCTCGGCACGATTCTGCTGAATAACTCTGAAACTGAAGCGGCCGAAGCATTATTTCTCCGCCACCTTGAGATTGCCCCCGACCATCCTTTGACATTGCATAATCTGGGAAAAATATATCAACTAAAAGGGCGCGACGAAGAGGCTATTCCATTGATCCGTCGGGCGGGCGAACTTAAACCGGATCTGGCCCCTTTATTCAATGATCTTGCGATATCCCTCCATCGTCTGGGACGTTTGGACGAAGCCTTGGACGAACTGGATCGAGCCCTGGCTGTTGACCCTGACTTTGCGATCGCCCACGATAACCGGGGTGTGGTTTTGTACGACAGTCGCAGATTCAAAGAAGCAGCAGACGCCCATCAGCAAGCATTGTCCCTCACACCAATGTGTGCCACGCAGGAACGTGCCCCAATCCTGCACCATCACTTCAGGGCAGCCTATGAAGCAGGTGAATTGGCAACTGCAGAGCATGCATGCCGGGAGTGTCTCAACATAGATCCCCACGATGGGGACACGATAGAATATCTGGCCAAAACCTTGTATCGGTTAGGACATGAAGGTGAAGCACTCGACTTGCTTAACCGGCAAGCACGTTACCAGGGATTAACCCAAGAGACACCGTCCGCCCACACCACAACCACTATTTTAATCTTGGGTGGAGTGGGTGCAAACCATGTGCCAACGCGCTATTTGTTTGATCCTACACGACACACTACCCGCACCCTTACTCTGCTTTCTCCCGACCAAACGGACGCGCCTTTGGGGAAGGTAAATGAACAGGAACTTGCCCATATTGATGTAATTTTCAATACTCTGGGCGAAGCCGAAAAACAGGTGGGGCAGGCCGAGCCGGTTAAGACGCTTTTGGCGCATCTAAACAAACCCGTTCTCAACCACCCTGACCGTGTAGCACGCACTGGCCGCGACTGTGCTTCTAATTTGTTTGGCGATATTCCGGGATTACGGGTGCCGAAGGTACATTGGGTGAAACGAAATGAATTAAGCACTCACTTTACTGATCCGTTTCTGATACGCCCAGCTGGTTCTCATGGAGGCGAAGATTTAGCCTTGATCAATGACCCTCATCTCTTGGCGGAATATCTTGCAAAGGTACCCTACGAACGGTTTCTGCTGACCGACTTCCATGACTTTAAAAGCGCACAGAATGTCTACCGTAAATATCGCTTCATATTCGTTGATCGCCAGCCGTTTCCGTGCCATCTTGCTATTGCCGACAACTGGCTGGTACATTATTGGCGAGCGGAGATGGAACGATCCCCCTGGAAAATAAAGGAAGAAGAAAAGTTCCTTAAAGAATGGCGTCAAGTGTTTGGCCCCCGGGGTTCAACTGTCATTGAACAAGTGGGCCGGCGGATGGATCTTGATTATGGCGGACTGGATTGCAGCTTACTGCCCAATGGGGAAATTTTATTCTTCGAGGCGAATGCTTGCATGCTGGTTCATTTGGATGATGCAAAACGTGGGTTTCCTTACAAACATGAGTCGATCCCCAAAATTCGGGATGCCGTCACACAAATGATCAACAAGAAATTAGCCCTCCCAAAAGAAAAATTCCATGGTTGAAAAAAATCACACCCCCGCACGATTTTCTGCAGCCTTACGCAAACATCTTGATGGTGATTTAGAGGCGGCCGAACAGCTTTACCGTGACCTGATCTTTACCGATCCAGGATCGGCCGAAGCAAAACATTACCTTGGGTTTTTATTGCAACAATCCAACCGACTTCCCGAGGCAATGGAGCAGATATCCTCCGCCATCGCGCTGGATGGAAGTCATGCAGAATGGCACTTTAATCTGGGCATCGTTCTAAAAAAGCAGGATTTAATAACGGCCGCTATTGGCGCATTTTCTACTGCCACGACTCTTGATCCGGGAAAGTATTTTTACTGGACCAATCTGGGTGCCACACTCGAACAAATCAGTGAATTTTCACGCGCCGAGCACTGTTACAAAACAGCCATTCAGCTTGATCCAAACTGTCCGGATGCTTTCTATTTACTATCCGCCTTGTATTTGAAACAGGAACGATTTGCAGAGGCCCGTTATTTTAATTATCGCGGAATCGTTATTGCCCCGGCAGACAGTCATTCAAAAATTATCTTGGGACAAGCCTATTATGAACTGGGCAGATCAAACGACGCGATTGCACTGTTTGAAAACTGGCTCAAGAAAGAGCCGGATAACCCGGTTGCCCGGCATTTACTAATTGCTTATCAGGGACGGCCAGCGCCGGATCAATGCGCCAGCCAGTATATTGAAAGAACGTTTGATGGCTTCGCAAACAGCTTTGAAAACACGCTGGGAAGATTAAATTATTGCGGACCGCTATTGGTACAAAACCACTTGTCCACACTCGATCTTCCTGCTAACAGTTTAACCATCCTCGACCTTGGTTGCGGCACAGGACTGGTGGGCGAGTATTTAATCCCTTATGCTCAAAAATTAGTCGGTGTCGATCTAAGCCAAGCCATGCTGGACAAAGCCGTCACCAAACAACTTTATCACCAACTTCACAAAACTGACCTGCAAGAATTTCTATTGGAATCGACTGACCGGTACGATCTGATCACTTGCATGGATACAATTGTCTATCTGGGGCGATTGGAAGAAATTTTTGCACTCATTTTTACCCGATTAAACGAGGATGGATTATTCATCTTCAGCACCGAGAAAATTTCCGGAGATCACGAACTTGAGTATCAACTGAACGTCAGCGGCAGATATAGCCATCATCCCGCTTACCTCGTGAACCTGCTGAACAATATTGGATTCAAGATCGAGAAAATGCACGATGTCAATATCAGAAAAGAATCCGGCTGTCCGATAATCGGGCAGTTTGTTTGTGCAAAACGTGCGCCCGGAAGTGACGCCTCTGTCAAGATCAATGGATAAGCGAATGAACTCAAACATAACTCAAAAAGAGGTCACACTCTACGGAACTGAACACTGTCACCTCTGCGAAACCGCCCAGAAAATAATCCGGCTGGCAGGTCTCACAGTGACGCTGATTGACATTGTCGACGATGACCCTCTTTTTGAGAAATACGGTATGCGAATTCCTGTGCTGCAACGCACCGACACACTTGCCGAGCTTGACTGGCCTTTTAATACTGAAAGCGTCATTCAATTTCTTTTTTAGTTATAATCAAGGGCGAATCAACACCTCCCGCCGAAACACTTCGGGTTGAACTACTAAACAAAATTTGATGCTGCTTTAATTATTATCTCTCCATGAAAACCCCAAAAAGAATTGAACCTCTGGTACAGGACGGTCTTGTTGACGAGGTCATTCGCCAGTTAATGAGTGGCAAGGAAGCCACAGTTTATGTCGTGCGCTGCGGGCATGAGATACGCTGCGCGAAAGTCTATAAAGAAGCCAACAAGCGCAGTTTTCGCCAGGCAGTGGATTACACTGAAGGCCGCAAAGTTAAAAATAGCCGTCGTGCACGTGCCATGGAAAAAGGCACGAATTATGGGCGCAAAGCTCAGGAGGAAGCTTGGCAAAGTGCCGAGGTCGATGCCTTGTATCGCCTCGCTGCGGCGGGTATACGAGTACCAAAGCCGTATAACTTCCATGAAGGTGTATTGCTGATGGAACTCATCACCGACAGCGAGGGAAACGCCGCCCCCCGGCTCAATGATCTGGTACTCACTGCTGAAATGGCTCGTGAATACCATCGCGCCCTGATCACTCAGGTGGTACGCATGCTCTGCGCCGGAATCGTCCATGGCGATCTTTCCGAATACAATGTGCTGGTTGACAGCCAAGGTCCTGTCATCATTGATCTGCCCCAGGCAATTGATGCTGCCGCGAACAATCATGCCCGCAAAATGCTGCTGCGTGATGTCGAAAATCTGGCTAATTATTTTGGCCAATTTGCGCCTGAATTACTCAACACCCAATACGGTATGGAGATATGGTCGCTTTACCAAAGTAGCCAACTCCAACCCGAAACAGCCTTGACCGGACACTTTAATCAGGTCGAGAAACCTGTTGATTTAAACGGTGTCATGCGAGAAATCAATGACACCCTTAAGGAAGAGGCGGCCCGTCAACTTGCCCGTTCACTTCGGCTCAATCCATAAACCCGCCGAGCAACAACGCTCAACGGGAAAGTAATCCTGATTTTTAAGCAAAGTGATTTACCGCAAAAACAACCAAACCGTCAGTGCAACTCCCACTAGAACGACAAATCCCCGCAAAATTTTCTCCGGCAGACGGTGAAGCAACCAGCCACCGGCAAACCCGCCTGCAATACCACCGATGGACAGTGCCAGTGCATCAAGCCAATCAACCTGGCTGGAAAATGCGAATAACGCCACAGCCGAAGCATTCATCGCCATAGCCAGCACATTTTTGGTGGCAGTGGCCATCCGAACCTGCTGACCCGCGATGGTCAAGGCCGCCAACATCAAAAAGCCAATCCCACCACCAAAATAACCGCCGTAGATGCCGATCAGAAACTGACTTAATTTCAGCACTGGAGCTGGAATGGCGCTGACGGCATGAAGCGGCTTTTTACGGAAACTCCCCCAAGTGAATATTGCAGTGGCGAATAACACCAGCCAAGGTACCAGATGAGCGAAGAAAGTAACGGGAGTACTGAGCAACAGTAGCGCACCAACCAAGCCACCCGCCACACTGAGCCCAAACAATTTGGTCAGGCTCGTTTCAGCTATGCCTCCGGCAAATTTCCGTCCTGCCAGACAAGAAGTAATTTGGTTGGGAAACAAGGCAATCGTTGAAGTTATATTGGCAGACAAGGGATTGAGCCCTGCCAGTAATAGCGTGGGAAAAGTAATAAATGAACCGCCACCGGCCAAAGTATTTTGCGTGCCCGCATAAAGCCCGGCAAGTGCAATTAATATTAATTCAGATAATTCGTGGTGGGTGGGCATAAAAATCAAATTAAAATAAACGGCTCCTGATGGATTGCAATAAGGCGAATTGCAATCCAGAGCCAGTATCGGTCAGCCGTTGAATCTTGTGGCTACGCCAGCCACCCGCTTGCCGAAAAGTTTGGCGGTTTCAAGATCGCCCGGCAACATTTCTTCCGGGCTGCTATCAGACGGTGATTGCGCCATGGCGCCACTGAATGACCCGACAAAGTTCACATCATTGCGCTGTGCCGCCTTGGAATTGCTGGGCATCAACCCCGTACCAACCCAGATGCCGCTGTGCTGCATTGACAATGTGAATAAATAATTCAATGTGGACAATTTATCCCCGTTCATCGTTGCACTATTGGTAAAACCGGCAAATACCTTATCTTTCCATTGCTGGGCAAACCAGGGTTTCGAAGACGCATCGGCAAACTTTTTAAATTGCCAGCTCACGGTCCCCATGTAAGTCGGACTGCCCATGATGATGGCGTCGGCCTCATTCAATGTATCCCATCCACCGTCAGGTAAGTTACCTTCTGCATCAATAGCGATCAGTGTCGCATTTGCACCTTCAGCCACCGCTTGAGCCATGCGTTTAGTATGGCCATAACCCGAATGAAAAACCACTGCTACTTTTGCCATTTTATGTCTCCTTGAATTCATCTGAATATGAAGTTTCCATGCCTTTACAAACGATAATCCGCCCCTGCCTGTTGTATATTGATGACCGGTTTATACACTGCTCATTGCCTGTTTCCAGCTTCGAAGTGGAATACATGTTTGCAGACGTGTAATCGCCCGATCAGCCAGCGATGGATTGATTTCATGACCTACCGATTCGGCCAAATCCAAAGTTGCATCTCCATTAAGCTGCGTTAACCTTTCGAATGCCTCCTCGGCATGATGTACCGAAATAACCGGGTCATCCTCACCATGAAACAGATGCAGAGTAGTCAACTCGGGAGCCTTTTCCGGAAGCTTCGCAAACCGGCCAGAAAATGCCAATACCCGTCCGACGTGGCCATCATGAGCTATGCTGAATTCCAGTGCCATGATCGCCCCCTGCGAAAACCCCGCAAGCGCTGTATCCGACTGCAATACATTAAACCGATCTTGTGCCTGATGCACCAGTGCATGTAAAGCCGGAATCGCCTCAGCAACCCGTGTTACTCTATTTTCTTCTGATACACCTCGAATTGAAAACCATTGCCGGCCATTGCCACCGCCGTCAAAAGAAAAAGTTCCGTCGGGAAGTAGAAAGGCTGCATGCGGAAACACATCCCTAAATTTTTGCGCCAAAGGCAATAGATCTGAAGATCTCGCGCCTACGCCATGCAACAATATAAAAAGCTGCTTGACAGGAAGCATTTCCGGTAATAATTCAATTCCTTGAAAGCGTTGTTCACTCATTGGTTCTCCGATCAAAATACATTATTCCCGCCTCACCGTAAATCTTCTCCCTTTAGAAATCCTTAAAACCGGAACAGGAAGCCATTCTCAAACAATCCGTGAATCTTGACTCATCACGAAACATGAGCCGATGGGTGCACTTTACAGAAACAAATGCACAATAAATAGTCTATAAGTTACATTTAATTATTGCCTATATTGCAACAATAAAACGATATTTAATTAATAGCTGCCTTGAGATATCTCAATATGTGTGTATAATTTACACGCATATATAAATTCTAAAACCCAATTATTCGATACCTTTAGCAAAATAAGTTGGAGATAAACTAAATTACGGTTTAATTTGAATGTGCGTTGCCCAGGCAGTTATTTTTAATGCAGTCCGTAAATGACCCTCAAGTGAGTTCAATAGTGCCAACTTATATTGATTCTGAAATTGATGACCAGCTCGAGCGGACAATTCTTGACGTTGGCATACCTCCCTGCCCGGAAGTATTGGATCGATTCATGAAAGAGATGCGTAATTTCGAACCTGATTTTAACCGGTTAGAAAAAATAATCGCAACTGATGTAAGTGTTTCAGCCGGACTAATCAAGACAGCTAACTCATCTCTGTTTAATTTGCGTCAAAAAGTCAGATCCGTGAGAGAAGCGCTCGCAATCTTAGGTACTAAAACGACCATGCTAACGGTGGCAGGTATCATTCTGCGGAACACTTTTCCCAATGTGCCCAACCTGGAACGGTTCTGGGATTCTTCAGCACGTGTTGCACGAGTTTCAGGCTGGCTGGCTAAAAATCTCGAAATCAATGGGATTCGTCCAGATGATGCCTATACCTTTGGACTTTTTCGTGACTGCGGGATCCCTGTTCTTCTTGGACGTTACCAGAGCTATACAGAAGCGCTTGAAGCTGCCAACCGCGAGCTTAACCAAAGTTTTACTGATATTGAGGACGCCAAAGTTTCCACAAATCATGCATTCATAGGGTGGTTGCTTGCGCAAAGTTGGCATCTTCCCAAGGAGTCGTGTATTGCAATATGTAATCATCACAACATTATCGCAATCAGTTCAACTAATTCTAGATTACCTATGCCAAGTAGAAAACTGATTGCAATTGCGCAGCTTGCTGAACACCTTGTTCAAAAACAACTCGGCATATCGTTAACTGAGGAATGGCCCAAGCTGGGGAACGCCTGTTTAAGACTTCTGAATTTGGAAGAGAAACAGTTGCACTCACTTTATGCCGAGGCTGAATCCATTGTGCTTCTAGATGAATAATTGACTTTACCTGCTTTGTTAGATTAACCACTTGGCGAACTAGCTATAACCGATTAATCAGATAAGTGAAGATTCAGATTTGATAATGGAACGAAATGTATTTGTGCAATTATCCTTATTAGCGAATATAATTATTCCATATCAACAAGTTAAATCCAGACATGGCGAGATTTTATGTCACATAAAATGTTAGAACAATCCGCTTATCAAAACAGTTCGATTGATCGCCGCTCCAAGGCATGGAAGGTGGCGATGGGTGATGATGCCGCAATAAAGAATGCAGCCAGAAACGCCAAAATTGTCGCCGATTACCTTACGGGTAAAATTACCATGAATGAAATTGGCGAGAGAGAAGGGATTTCGCGTGAACGAGTAAGACAAATCTTGGCCGATCAGGCACCTGAAGAATTCAAGAAAGTATTGAAAATACGCCGGGGAACGGCCAAGACTGAACGTGAGAAAAGCAAAAATTCACGCCGCGAAGCTGCATTTTTTAAGCTGTGGGGCTGTGACCGCGAAAGGTTTGACTATATTTTGGCAGTATTCCCTGATGCTCAATTGAGATACAAAGAAAACAAAGGAAATGCTCACACCATGAATCGTCCTTGGAAAATGACTTTTTGCGAGTGGGCAATGAGTTGGATTAATTCCGGAAAAGTGTGGCTTCGCGGACATAAGACCTTGCATAAGTCAGGAAAATATAGTCAGTATTGGATGAGCCTGATTGATCCTGATGTAGGGTATGCAGTTGGTAATGTGAGGATCGTACGTGCGGTTGTAGCATTGGAAGCAAGAGATAGAAGGAAAATCAAACAATAGGGAAATTCGTAATATTGAACTTAAAACCACATTCACTGTCTTTTACTTTCAGAGTATGAATTGGTTCGGTTGATCTTCTGTACTCAACCCGCAATAAGCATGAAAATCTATAATTAAGGAAAACTGTCATGAAAAAATTCATTTATGTTGCGTTGCTTGCCATCGTTTTGGGAACGCCTGCTTTTGCTGATGATGCAGCCAAGGTCCCCGCCAAGAAACCTGTCCAGACTGCCCCCTCAGATCACAAACATGACCATATGATGGCTCATAAAAAAGATGACTGTGACTCTAAACATGAGATGGGAGACTACCACCGGCATGGTCATGGGATGATGGCTGACTCTGAGCATGACATGATGTTGGAGCCTGATATGTTTTTACTAAAGGTTTTGACACTAAGCAAAGTGCAGCAATCGCAAATCCATAATCTTGCGGATGAGCTAAAACACAAAAACTGGGCTACCCAAGGATTAATTAATGATGAGTCTGCAAAGTTGCGCGACCTGTATGAAGCCGATAAACGTGATCCGGCGGCCATCGGAAATGAATATCAAAAAATCTTTGATTTAAAACGCCAGATGATTGAAATCTACCTGGAAACTCAAAACCGTATCGAAGAAACTCTAACAACTGAGCAACGTGCAAAATTAAAAGATGCTCGTAGTGAAATGCATCGTATTTATGACCATGAATAACGCTTTTTTTGCAGCTGAGTGCTTTATAGCTGCTACGCATTTTTGAAGCTTCGATAGCTAATTCTTTTACTGGCTTCGCCAGCTTGACTGCTATAACCGGGACTCGCACAAAATTGTGGTCCCGCCTACTTGGCATTTCCAAGTGTTGAGTATTTCTAATAGCTCCCGCCCCGGCAACCGCATCTGATAATTCTCTGGCAACTATTTCGATTTGCCATCAATGCCCCAGCAGCCTTTACGTAATTTAAAGCGCTCTAATTCCGCTTCCAAGAAACGCAACAAAAGAGGCAAAAGATCTTCGATGTTGTCAACCACAATGACAGAGATTATCGGCCCGTATTGTGGCAAATCTTTATTAATCCTTGCAACGATGCTCTGAAAACTCTTCATTCAATAAGCACACACTGAGTGTGCCAACGAACATACACAGCGACACAGAGTCATCATGATCATTCACTTAGACACAAGGAGCCACACCATGTTACTCAAACGTTCATTTCAATTATCTATTTCGATTGCGCTGATAGCCTCTTCATCGGCGGTGTTTGCCGCGTCTGCCAGCACTAATATTCCCGTGTCTGCGTCTGTTTCACAAAACTGCTCCATAAGCACCTCTTCTGCACTCGCATTCGCTGCGTATGATCCGATCGGTGCTAACGCGACAGCTGCCTTAAATGCTACCGGACAGATAAGTGTCGCCTGCTCCAAAGGGGCAACCGGTCTCACACTAGGGATGGATAACGGCGCCCACGTTTCAGGAACACAACGCCAGATGCTGGGTGGAACAGCTGCCGGAATGCTGCAATACAACATTTTCCAGCCCCCCAGCAGTGCACCGGGAACAGCCTGCACTTTTCCCGGCAGCACTGCATGGACCGCTACGGGTGCCGGCATGCTAACGCTAACCAGCGCGCCAACCAAGGTGACCCGTCTTTATAACGTATGCGGAACCATTCCCGGAGGTCAGGACGTTGCAGCAGATACTTATACCGACACAATCAGCGCATCAATCAACTTCTAATCAGGGGAAACGCTTTGAGAAACTCAACAAAAGATATGGACACAAGCCCAGAAAATTTTAACTTTGTAATCAGATCATGTCTTACACTTTGCTCGTTAGCTTTATTTTTACCCTGTGCTTCCATGGCAGCCGGCTGGGAAATTGATCCGGTTCGAATTGACCTTTCGCCGGAGCAACAAACTGCTGCAATTACCCTTAAAAATGGCTCGGACCAACCCACCTCGATTCAGATTCAAGCAGTGGCCTGGTCACAAACAGAAGGTAAAGATGTTTATATACCGACGAAGGAACTGCTCGTCTCCCCACCTATTGTGACCATTGCGCCGAAAGCTGAACAAATCATCCGCGTTGCCTTGAGGCGACAGGCGGATGCCACCAATGAACTGACCTACCGTATCAACCTGCAAGAACTCCCCGTAAAGCCTGCCCCGGGGTTCACAGGTGTACAAGTCTCGTTGCGTATTATAGACTCGGCACGAATTATCCGTGAACTTTATTGAAGATGATATGTCTCATTCGGCATGGAAAAAGAAGACGCAAGAAAACAAACAAGGGAGGCACTTCACGAAAGGCGCAAGCAAGTTATCCG
>Ga0316222_1000513_pt1 | contig 59710 bp, 54 predicted proteins | sample TBH18011metaG_FD_206008 | JGI IMG/M metagenome (GOLD analysis project Ga0316222, IMG submission 206008) | Freshwater microbial communities from Trout Bog Lake, Wisconsin, USA - TBH18011 | ecosystem: Environmental > Aquatic > Freshwater > Lake > Hypolimnion/Profundal zone | place: USA: Wisconsin... | reverse complement strand
AGAGGTGGTCCCGGAAATTCGGACAGTTTGTTAAGCTAATCCCGACCAGTTTGAGGACGGGATATGGGCAAGGTCACGCGCAAGCGGCACACGGCTGAATTCAAGGCCCGTGTGGCGTTAGAAGCCATCAAAGGGGAGCAGACGCTGGCTGAGATCGGCGCCAGGCACGGTATCCATCTGACCCTTGTGGCGGCATGGAAAAGAGCCGCGATTGATGGGATGACGAGCACGTTCGCATCGAAGGCGGCAACGCCGGGGGCGGGGGCGAGTCCGGCGGAGTTCTCCAAGCTGCACGCCAAGATCGGCGAGTTAATCATGGAGCGGGATTTTTTGGCGAAAGCCTCCGGCCGATGAGCGTGGCGCGGAGGCGTGGATTGATTGCTCCTGATCACGAACATCTGTCGATTGTTCGGCAGTGCGAACTACTCTCGATTAGCCGGTCGGGCTTTTACTACGCGCCGTGTGGGGCGAGTGAACTCACTATGTTGTTGATGCGATTGATAGACGAGCAGTTTCTGGAGACGCCGTTCTACGGCACGCGCCAAATGATGCGGCATCTGCGCCGGCTCGGTCATAGGGTCGGCCGTCAGCGGGTGCGGCGGCTGATGCGCCTGATGGGGTTGGCGCCGGTGTATCAGAAGCCGCGCACCAGCGTCCCGCATCCCGAACACGTCATCTATCCCTACCTCTTACGGAACCTGACGATTGACCGGCCGAATCAGGTTTGGTGCGCCGACATCACCTACATTCCGATGCGGCGAGGCTTCCTGTATCTCGTTGCGGTTATGGACTGGGCTACCCGGAAGGTGCTGTCGTGGCGGGTGTCGAACACGATGGAGGCTGACTTCTGCATTGCGGCGGTGGAGGAAGCGATCAGACGGTTCGGTGTGCCGGAGATCTTCAACACCGACCAAGGCAGCCAGTTCACCAGCCCAAGATTTACCGGGGTTCTGGCGGCAGCCGGTATTCGGATATCGATGGATGGACGCGGTCGCTGGATGGACAACGTGTTTATCGAAAGGTTATGGCGGTCCCTGAAATACGAATGTGTGTATCTACACGCTTACGAGACGGGGTCTGAGCTGCGCGCCGGGCTATTGGCATGGGTTGGGCTTTACAACGCCCGCCGGCCACACACGGCGCTTGCTGGACGCACACCTGATGAGGTTTATGAATCGGCGCGACCGTTGCCTGCTCACGGGCATGCCCGTGAGCAGGCAACGGTCGGTCTGGCGGCATGATGATGAACCAGGGATTAGCTTAACAACGCCGCTGGGCTGTCCAAACGACCGGGACCACCTCAAAGTGATGCATTACCTTCGCTGGAAATCCCTCTTGATTATTGACTTTCTTGTTTCGCAATTTTGGTTAACGGGCCCGCCGCGGGTAGTGTTAACGGATACTGCTTTGTGGGGAAACCAGCCACGCCATAGTCGGTAAAAGGCCCGGTATAGTCGATCAAATAGAATGTAATCTGACGCAGCAACACTTCTACCTGATGAATGAGATCCAATAATTTTTGCATATCAAGAGAGCTGGGCTTTCTCAAATCCTTGATTTTCGGATGAACAAGGCGATTCCGCAGACTGGTCCACGCCTTGATGTATGCGAGATCGATATAACCGGAGGCCGCAAGATCGTGCATCTTGTCCTGTACGCGCTCCTGGCCGAGGCAGCCAATAAGTCCTTTCATTCGCTCCATCATATGCTCACTAAGATCGGTCTGGGTGTCCAAATACCGCAACATGCGTGTTTTCAACTCCGCAACTTGCTTGGCCCCCTCGACATCCTGTTTACGCACCACAGCTCCGGCGACTGCCTCGACAGCCACGGAACAGCCCATGGCCCAGGCATCGACTGAGTTGGCGGTCGCTTCACAAGCATTATGGAGGTGATAGGCGATGGGATTCCAATGCGTGTTCTTAGTTTGCACGCTCACATAGTTCAAAAAGCAAATGAACAGGCGCCAGCCGCTTCCATTGAAATCGCTTGATGCAGGCGACAGCGGTGGGCTGAATTGCGTCCGCTCGGACCTTCGCATAGGAGAAGCAAGTTCCAGACAAATATCGGCTCCTTTGACTTCCATTCGAGCCCGCCAGTTTGCGGGTTTGGCGGTCAGATATTGCAAAGCTTCTTGTACCCTGAGGTGGAACGCCTCCGGAAAATCCGTCTCTGACTGAATTTCAAAAATTGTGTCGTTACCGCGCTTGCATACCTCAAATTTCGACCCCAGTGCCTCGAACTCGGCTGTGTCAAGGACCATAGTCCGTTCTCCGTGCAACTCTGTCGCGGTCATGCGATTTAAGGGGACTTCATACTGCTCAAAGAAATGAAGCCGGAGATAGGGATGGAGATGACTGGACGGCATACGCGCGCGCAAGTTGGACATCTGTCCTGTCACGAGAACGCTGCTGTCGGACATATCCCAACTCAGGGAGGGCAAAATGCGTGGTGCCGTCCATTGAGTGCCGTCGCGCCCGATCGCGAGGAGGTCGTAGAACATTCCTTCTGCGTGAAGTTTTCCTGGTACGCCACCAAACCGGTCGTTAATATCGTCAATGGGGTTGATGTTTTCGCGTTTGGAAACATAAATCTTGAAGATAAGGGTGCCATCCTCGGATTGGCGGATATAGCCGGGGCCTTCCAAACGTGCCCCGCCGATCTTGTTCTGGGTTAGCACCATCTCCTTGCAATCGGTGTTGAACCCGTCCTGCTTAAAAGTTTCTATTATTTCCGAGAAATCCATATTGCCGAATCCTAACGTGCTCCTTGTTGGAGCGCTAATCAAATGGGTGCCCCTATGACGGTTCATGTTCTCAGGGTTGTCGGTAAAACGCGAGGGTCGTCTCGGATCTTGCCCATTCGGGCGAAGTCCCGGGCTTACCGACAAGGACCATCTGCCGCCCAGGATAGCCCGCTGCTGATGCCATGCTTGCGCGCCACTTCCGGCGGCGTCAGCGTTGATCGCAAGCTTTTGCGACGATCTCTCGCTTCTTGCTCGAGCGTCCAAACATGGCGCCGCTCGCCGCGCGTGATGACCTCGACCTGAGGCACACGAGCGCCCTTACGACCAATCGTATGTGCGTCCTCAGCAGGGAAATCGACCTCGTTCTGGAGTCGTGGATCATCACCGGGCGCTTTTCAACCAATACGGCCTGAACGCCCTGAATTCCCGCCCAAATATCGTGGCAAGGCAGCGAGGACCTCTGGAGCTGCCATTTGTCGACATTGCCCCTCTCGAGATCTGCACCGACTGACCGCTGCGCCGAGCTTACATGGGCATTGGCGTCAGGCACGCATAAGCCAAGCACGTTCGGGCAACCGAGTATCGGGGCCGATCCTCTTCTGGTTCGCGAGGAGTTCGAACAGCACCCGCCGCACAGTCTCGCCGTCTCCCGACGCAAGCGCCGTGTCGCCCTCGGCGATCAGGCTTTCAAACTTCAAGGGGTCGGTCGCGAGGTAGCGATTTTGCCGCTGGTGCTTAAAAAGACCGATGCAGAAGTCAATTTGCTCGAAACCATGTGACCAGTAGAGCCTGTCGATCTGGCGAATCATATCCTTGGCCAGTTCAAGGTCTGCGTTTCCGCCCCGATCGATTGCGGCCGACGCGCCGTGAGCCAGTGTGTCGACCTTCGATGTCTGGTCCTGCGTTGCTTCTTGCCTGACAAAGCGGTCATAGAACCCAGCTTCGCTCGCGAGCCTTCTCCTGAGGATTTCCTTTTGTGCATCAGGCTGCTGGCAGAGCATTGCGATTTCCTGGCGCAGAAGGCGCACGTCTTCGGCGACCTGGCGCCGCGTCTCCGGATCAACCGTTCCGCGAAAGGCGACAAGCTGATCATCCAGACGACGCCGGATTTGCGGCAGTGGTCGGGCATTCGCCGGGGGCAACACCTCTTCGGCCTGCCCAAGGTCCGTTTCCGCTCGCTCGATATGAGCGGTCACCAACTGGGTGCCTTCGGAACCGGAGAAATCCTGCAAGGCCAGTTGCCAGTTGTAGAACTTACGGCGGCTGAATCTCTGACTGACTGATGGCAGCTCGACCTCGGCCGTGATCTCCTGTCCCTCACTCATAAACCAATGAATGATGACCTCGTCGCCCCTTCGCAGGCTCGATGCCTCGGGCAGTTCGTCGGCATTGATCTGAAATTCGCCGACCATGAGGTTAAGCGTCGGTTCCAGGACGGCCTCGTGTGCCAACTGGTAAAGCTCAATCCGGATCTGGCCCGCCGCTCCGGCACGCAGCGGGGCAGCCAAGCGGTAACGGACGACGCCGGTAGCCGGAAGAAGGGTTCCCTTATGGACCATCACGTCGAGGGTGTTCTCACCCTTGTCGGTTAGAATTTTTGCGGCGATGGTCTGGGTCGCCGGAACACCTCCGGTGGACGCAAGCAGGCGGTCGATCACGATGTCGCAGCAGGCCTCGCTAACCGGCATGCCGTTCGCATTGAAGACGGTCGCCCGAAATCTGTTTGGGCCGACATCCTGTAAAGGCAGGTCAAGCACGACCGGCTGGGTCAGCTTTCTCCGCTGGCTTGACCATCCGACAGTGCTATCTACCAGCACCTCAGCTCCGGCTGGCCCGGCAACCTGCCGGACGGTAAGTCGCGCCCGGTCCGAGGCAGTTCGGGTGTCGTAATCGAATGACACTGAGACGAACTGTCCGGCGCTTTCGGTGCGGCGGATGACTTTTGCGGAGCTGCCATCGGCGGTCCAGTCTCGCCCCTCGCAATAGATCGCCGCACCGGCAGCAACCGCCGTCATCGGATCCACGCGTGTCGCATCCTCGATCTGGATGCCGAGCTCTTCCTGAACCCTTCTCCTGAGGAAGGGCATTTTCGTCGGACCACCAATGAGAACGATTCGACCGATATCTTCGTGACGGTAGCCCACGTCGGCCAGCATCTTACGGCAGCACTCGATCGACCGAGTAACGGCCTCAGCGCCGAGGGTCTCGATGTCATGCCGCGCGATGGGGACGTCGATGTAAATTGGATTGCCGCCGAGATCGTCCACCCGCACCTCATCGTCGGAGGCACTCAGCACCGCGCTGTCCCGTGTCGACAAACCGATTTTCGCAATCTCGGCTGACCTCCGAGCTATCCGAACCAGGCGTTGGTATCTCGGGTTGATGGCGAAATCGGCCGGTAGGTCAAAGTTCGACCGCAGCCAGGGCAGCGCGAGGGTTTCGACAATCCCCCGATCGAGGTCGCGGCCGCCAAGCATATTGACGCCCTCATGCGCGAGGACCGTCACCTCTCCGTCCACGGCATGGACAAGCGCGGTATCGAATGTGCCACCACCGAAATCGTAGACCAGGAACAGTCCGCTGCGGTTCTGTGCACCTGCCATCGCAGCAAGCGCCGCCGCCACAGGTTCCTGAATAAGAGCGACCCTCTCTAAACCGGCCTTCCGGGCAGCAGACAGGGTGGCTTCGCTCTGCATCTGGTTGAAGGCAGCCGGGATCGTCACGACGGCTCCGGAAATTGCATTAGCCCCCGCTTCCATCATTGCATAGCCAACCAATGAGCGCAGGATTTCGCTCGCGGCCTGCTCCGGCGTGATCGACTCTCCGGTGCTGCCAAAGCGGAGGGGCGTATCCGTGCCCATAAGGCGCTTGAAGCCATCCACGGCATTTTCAGGTGCTAGCATGGCCAGGTCATAGGCGCGCACCCCAATCGTCTGATTCCCACGCCGGTCGCGGTGAATCGCCGACGGCATCGTATCGGTGCCTTCTGGAGTCTTGAAAATCCTTACCTTGCCATCATTCATACCCGCGATGGCTGAATTGGATGTTCCGAGGTCGATTCCGACATACATGTTATTTCCCCTTGGTCAGAACGACCCGCCCTCTGAGAATAACCTTCCCCTGATGGAGAATGGTGGGTTCAAGCGTCTCGCTCACGACAAGCCCTTCCTCGCTGGCGAAGTCTTCCGGATTAACCGGTTCGGCCGGAAGCTGCGCCGAAAATTCCGAACCGTCGTAGGTAACCAGACGGAGCTCAAGTGCGCTGAGCGTATCCTGTATCCGTCGCTCCGAATACGAGAGCTGAGCGCGTTCCCGCTCCATCCTGGTCGGTGCCGATTCCAACGTCAGCTTATGGAGACGACGTGCGGCCTTGAACCATTCCGTCGCGATTATAGCGAGCGCCTCAATGCCCTGGTCGGTGACAGGCGAGCTCATGTTTGTCCTCACGGGTTGTTCCAACCGGACCGATAATCAGGCTCGGCACGCCGCCGCCGGTCAGCGAACGCGAGCCTTGTTTTTGCCTCGCTGCATCCCCTAACCGCCGCCACCCGATCCGTCCCCGGAGCCTTGGTACAAGGGGGAGGGTTGGCCGTGCTTCGGACACCAGCCCACCAATCTGCTCCTTGCCGGAAATCACCAATGAGACCCGCAACCCAGGCATCCCACGCACGACGATCCTGCTGGCCGTCGACATAAACACCTGAATAAGAGGGTTGGGGCGCAACAGAATGGGCAGGCGGCGAATAGGTAGCGGGGGGCGCGGATGGAGCAATCTGCGGCGTGGGGAAATTGGGCTGAGTAACATAACCTGAGGCACCAAGCCGCTGGCCTTCAGCTTGCAAGACCGACGCCTTCGTGGAGAGTTCTGCGTCGACCGCACTCTTGTCCGCCGTATAGTAGCGATATTGACCCCATGAGGCGTTTAAGTCGGAAATCGAGGTGTTGAAAATCTCAATGGCGCGGTTGAAGGCATCCCCATGGACATATTCGCTCGTCCGGAGGTTTTCCAGGTATGCCTTCGCCGCTGTCAGCCTTGCGTCCTGGAAAAGACACCAGCGCAACTGCGACCGAGACAGGACAGCGGTGCCGGGAGGTGGCTGAAGTTCCCTGCCGTCGTCGACAGCGGTTACCGGCATCGGCGGGTTCGCGGCCGTAGGGGTGTAGGTTGGATGGGGCGCAGAGCCGATGCTAGGAGTCCTGCTCTTGTCGGTGACGATTGAATACAGGATGCCGAAAGCGATCAGCGCATAGAACGATCTTGAAACGAAAAGCTTTGCGGCCTGCCACTGAAGCCGCCTCAGGGTGGTTGTGTATTCCCGCCGTTCAGCGTCATTTTCTGCCAGCGGAATCATTCGAGATAGCAATTGGCGGGCTGCCCCTCGTCGCTTCTTCTCTACGGCCGTGGTGAGTTGCCGCCCCAGTATATGCCTCAGGAGGAGACGGCGATCTGCCTCGAGCTGCGGCCGAACCTCGTCTGTTAGAGAATTTCCATAGGCATGCTTTAGCGCCAAGTCCGTTAAGGCAAGGGCAGATTCGGATGCCGAAAAGTCGTTGTGGAGCCGCACGGCAAACGCGCGAAGAGCTTTCCATGGCCCATCAGACGGAGTGTTCGGGGCCACAGCAATAAAGGATTCCCATAATTCCACAACAATGGTGAGAGTATTGTAACGACCCCGACTGTCCATAGCCATCCGGGCCAAGACGTCCCCTTTGAATTGGGTCGCTCCCTTCTCTGCTGCGTCGAGCGCAGCGGCAAACCGCGCAACCTCGGGCAAATCCTCCCCCGAGGCAATTCGTTCCCGGCAAGCCGCCAAGTCCCTCGCGACTCGCTGTCCGGGTACGTCCGACGTCCCAAATTCCTTCGCCAGCAAGTTAAGAATGGTCTCCGCCTGACTCAGAGCCTTATGTTCTTTAACGAGATCCACCGCGAGAGAACGCCAATTATCGACCATCTCGGCCGAGGCGTCGTGAGGCAGGGCGAAGTGGTGCGCCAGAGCTCGCACTGGACGTGTGCGGAATGCCATTGCGCGAATGACAGAGGAAAGTCGGGTAACTGTCGCGCTGTCGGGCGCTCCCTTGAGCTTTGCCGTGAGCTCCTGTGCACCTTCAAGGTCTGTGTTGCCTTCACTTGCCGTGGCGCGCTCCCATGCCGCCATGGTTTGGCGAAGGAAAACCGAGGCTCCGGTGACAGACGATCCGAGGGACTCAACAATCTCGGACAGTACATCAGCACCATGTTTGAGCGCCAAAGCACCGTCGCTGAGCGCTTCGGCATGGAGGCATGCCAGTTGCTCCATCGCTGAATCGAACATGGGCTGAGGAATAGGCGGCATCGCAGCGCTCCGTCGTCCACGGTTCAGGATTTCGAGGGCATCCTGGCGGACGCTGGGTGCGGTTTCGAACAGCAATTCAAGATTGGAAGCTGTGGCATTCCCGCTAGATGCCAGATGAGCTAAAATGTTCGCACGGGAGAGTGGTGCGAACATTGAGAACTCCGGAGCCCTGCCGCTGGCCAGAGCCGATAGGCACGATTGTATCTCCTTCTCGGTCAGGCCTGGCAGAAACGCAATCTCGGCGTGAAGGCGGGTCCGCGGCGATATCAACGCGCGGCTAGCGACGGAAGCAAGATCGCCGCCGACTTCGCGTGCGCGGCCGCTTATTTGAGCAGGATTGGCATCAGTTCCCAGCCCGAGAACGGCAAACGGGTTTTCAAGCAGGCTAAAGCCCATGCCGCCCCTCATCGTTGAGCGCCAGCCGGGCCCTTGGGATGCCCGACTTGAGCTCTAGAATGCCCAGGTCGTCCCTACGGGGAAAACTGGTCCTGCCGCTACCCCTCACGTGTGATTCCTGAATTAAAGTCGCATCGAACCGATATATTATCGAAACTCGAAAGTCGAGAGGCAAGTCGCCATCTCCGGCACAGGATTCCTTATATTGCAACGGCACGGGGCCAGTTAGTTACCGATTTGCGCTTATCGCTCACTGGGATATCTGGCGCGATTGCGCTTTCTCGTAGCAGCAGCTTTTGTCGCCCTGGATGAGCCGGAAGCCAGAAAATATTCCCTGTAACCTGGTCTCGCGTGCACTGCTTTCGCGCCGTCGCTTCCGATGCCCTCGCCACCGTTGGCGACGTTGTATCCGATATCGCGATGCCGAGACTGGTAATCAGCAATCATTTGGATTTCGGCCCGGAACATCTCTGCTTCGCTCTCAAAATACTCTATGGGAACGAAGATAAAAGCCCCAACGCCGTGTTTACGGAGAGCATGGCACAGCGGAGGACCACCTGGCTTACCGGCTGCGTTCAAATGGGCGCCGACACGCCGGACGAAGTTTTTGGTTGCCCCGATGTAGAACTTCCAATTTCGAATATTAACTGCCCAATATCCCGCTTCTCGATAAGGGCGACACGCAGCGGTTCTTCCCGGATTTCTTGGTCTGGAAGGATAATGTCGTCTTCGCCATAGACCCTAAGGGCGGCCACCTGATTACCAAGGATGCCGGGGCATGCAGCAACGGTAACCGCAGCCGTTGCCATCGCGCTCAAGGCGTAACGCTGGAACATCATACGCTCTGCTCTGGTTGCGCTGGCTCATAGCGACCACAACCGACCAGTCGTTGCTGAAATGGTGTTATCGGGCACATCTCGGAAGGCACACGCTCCGGAACAAACACGGCGGTTTTGGGTGCCGCCCTATGACACCCCTTGTTACACCCCCTGTGCGTAGGATGACTTATGGTGCGCTGTATGCGCTAATTACACCAGGACTGAGGCCGATTTTCGAAAACACCCGCCTGACACCTTTGTATCAAAACGGTTTGCTAAACCGTTGTACGGGGTCAACCCGTACCGTGAGTTCGAATCTCATCCCCTCCGCCATTTCCCCGCCTAAATCGTGACTACGCCGCTGATGGGGTCAGCGGCAGGTCGAGTTCCACCCGGTCAAACGCAACCGTCGGCGTGATCCGCCCGCGTTCCCCTCGCTCAAGACGCACCAGCCCATAGCCGGCCATTGTCCTCAGCGTGCGCGACAGGTTCGATTTCGCCTTACCGGTGATCCGGGCAAGTTCGTCCAGCGAACCGGGGGCTTGCTCGACGATCACCCGCAACAGGTCCCGATTGCCGGCGGACAGCACTTTGGCGAAGGACTCGGTGGAGGTGAACCAGACCTTTGGTTCCTCAGGCGCGATGCGGCGTTCACCACGCGCCACCGCCATAGTGCGGGCTTTCATCTCTTCATAGCTGGCAATGCCGATCTTCAGCGTGGTCATGCGATTACTCCTCTTTCGCGTAACACCGAATCCACCGTGATCCAGAAATCACCCAACAGGGTCGCGGCGTCCTGGTAGTCGTAGGCTTTGATGGTCCGAAGCCGGTGGCGATGGTCTTGCGGTTCCCCGTGTTTTTGCGGCGCCACAGAATGCGCATTATCAAATCCGACGAGCCGTTCGTTTTCCGGCCCGTGTAGCGTCAGCGAATAGTCCAGGCCATGCGGCTTCCCCGGCGACACCGGAACCCGCGTGACCACGAAACGAACCCAATGATGGCCTTCCGGATCGACGACCAATATCTGGCCGGCAAGGTCAAGAAGCACGTCCAAGGTCACATCGCGCATTGTGGTCACCCAGACTGTTATCAGATTGAAGCAACCAAAGCAAGCAATTTGGTCGCGGGGCTACCGTCCTACCGTATCAAGGTTAAGACTCTATTAACGCCGAAGCGGTCATGTGCGGCTCGGTTCGGGGGGCAGGATTTTCCACCCGACCGGACACACAGATTTGTTTCCCGCTCCACGGCCTCAGGCGAGACCGAACCATGCCCGCTTCAAGCCGGTGCGGCTTTCCCGTCGATGGCGCTGCCGGCATTCGCCCTTCCGGAATGTTCGCGGCCGTTCGCGGACAAGTCCCGGTCGGCCAAACGCTGGTCCGCCATCGCAGCGCGCACCACCCCGCGGAGCCCGGTCTGACCCGATGCTCTGGACCCCCGGTTCCAGGGCAGCGCGCTCATCCACGTCTCAAAAGCCACGTCCTGAGAATCCATCTCATTTTCCGGCACGTCGTCCACAATCACTCAGTCCGCAACCGCAACCGCAGCCGGCGCCTCGACCGGCACCGCCCCGGGCCGTGCCGCCTCCAACCGCCCCGCACCCGGATCAGCCACTGTCAGCATGCACCGCGCGGCGATCGGCAGCGTCCACGCGTCGTCGTTCGCCGCGCCCTCGATCGCCTCCCGCTTATGGCGCAACCCGCCTCAGGCGTCCGTGAAAGGACAACGAGGTCCGCACCATCGACCCGTACTGGGTTCAGCCGAATCACCCGATCGATGTCGCCAGCGTTTTCCCGGACCAGCGGGAAGATCGGTCTCATTCGCACCGACCGCAGGAGGGCCGCCGCCTTGGCAATCGCGGCATGGTTCCTGGCCCGCAGCGCCGTCGGCAAGGCATCCAAGGGCGGCGGGGGCGGCGGCGAGGTCTCCATTCCTTAGATGTTAGATTACAATAGGAATTAAGTCAATATTTGTCGTCGCCTTTCCCCTTCGGGTGATCGGGGGACGAAGGGTGACGCCTCGCTTTCCAAACCGTATCGCCACACGAAAGGAAAAGTTGACGAATGCCAACACCATCCCGACCGGGATCGGAGAACGTCATACCGGACAGGACCAACAACGGGTTCAAGCGAAAAAGACAGGAGAAAATATGGTTATTGGCCGATGCCTGGACCGAGCGTGCGGGATAGCGTCCGGTCTTACGCCACACGATCCGTCCAGGGTGCTCGAATGCGCGAAGGACTACCGCTCGACCTGGAACACGACCTTGCCGGTCACACGGTATGCGATGATGCGGTCATGTTCGACAACGCACTCGGCTTCGTTGATACGGAACGACATGATCCCGCGCAGGGTCTTGCTGGCTTCCGTGACCACGGTACGACAGGCATCGTCGAAGCTCACCTCGGACTGTGCCGTGACATCGATATTGCGGATGATTGCCATTTTAGCCTCCCAAAAAAACGGTTGGATCTGTTTGCCATCAACGTGTTTCGGTTGGACACGCCCACCGGCTCAGATTGCTCCAATCTCCCGGCAAAGAAAATACCGATCGACCTGTCCCCGTCGCTGCCGCAAACGGGTGCGGGACGAGTGCCGCCCCGGCTACCACCTGACCGCGATATCCGGTGGCGGCCGCTCCTGTCGCCCGCCGGGGAATTCCATTTCCAATCCCGCGCTCACGGCGATAAGCTGGCCGGATGGCTGCTCCTTCCCTTCCGAACGACCCTTCGACCGATCCGTCCGTGCAGGACCTGATCGCTCTCCGCCCATGGCTGAAGCATGACGCGATGGACGGCTTGCTGCTGGACGGTGTCCCGCTGGCCGGCATCGCCGACACCGTTGGCACCCCAACCTGGGTGTATTCCGCCACCACCATGCGTGCGCGATACAAAACCCTGACCAGCGCGATGGCGGATGCCGGTCTGGACATGCATGTGCATTACGCCGTGAAGGCGAACGACAGCCGCGCGGTGTTGTCGCTGTTCGCGGAACAGGGCGCTGGCGCCGATGTGGTCAGTGGCGGCGAACTGCTGAAGTCCCTCCGCGCCGGCATTCCAGCCAGCCGCATCGTCTATTCCGGCGTCGGTAAGTCGGCCGCGGAACTCCGCCTCGCGCTTGAACACGACATCGGCCAAATCAATGTCGAAAGCGCCGAGGAACTGGCGATGCTGTCCGCCATCGCCACCGCCACGGGCCGCACTGCTCGGGTTGCCTTCCGGGTGAACCCCGATGTCGATGCCGGCACCAACGACAAGATCGCGACGGGCCGCGCGACGGACAAGTTCGGGATTCCGTTTGATGACGCGGTCCGGCTGTATGCGCATGCCGCCGCCCTGCCCGGCATTCGCGCGGTTGGCCTCGCAACCCATATCGGTAGCCAGATCCTGGGCCTCGCGCCGTACCGCGACGCCTACGCACGCATCGCTGACCTTGTCATCACGTTGCGCGAACACGGACACACAGTTGAAACGGTGGATTGCGGCGGCGGCCTTGGCATTCCGTATCGCAACGAACCCGCCCCCTCCCCGGCCGGCTTGGCCGCCGCGATGAAAGGCGCCTTCCACAACCTGGATGTGCGCCTTGCCATGGAGCCAGGCCGCTGGCTGGTCGGACCCGCCGGACTGCTGCTGGCGTCTGTGGTCTTGGTCAAGCAGACACCGTTGGAGCCGTTCATTGTCCTCGATGCGGCCATGAACGACCTGGTGCGCCCGGCCATGTATGACGCCTGGCACGGCATTGTCCCCGTCTCCGCCATCGACGCCGTCGCGCCCGCCCGCCCGGCCACCGTTGTCGGCCCGGTCTGCGAAAGCGGTGACACGTTCGCGCGAAGCCGCTCGCTTCCCGCGCTGTCCCCTGGCGCCTATGTGGCGATCCTGGATGCCGGCGCGTATGGTGCGGTCATGAGTTCGACCTACAACGCACGCCCGATGGCAGCCGAGGTTTGGGTGGACAACGGACGCTGGTCGGTGATCCGCGACCGCCAACCGATAGAAGCCCTGTGGGAGCGGGAGCGCCTCCCCGCATGACGGACCCGGCGCACCAAGATCTGCGCCGCCTCGCCGGCCGCCGGTTACTGGCGCGCGCGGCCCTTTTGTTCGAGGCGCTCTGGCCGGCACTGTGGCTGCCGTCCGCTGTGGTCGGAGTCTTTCTGTGCGCCGCCCTGCTGAACCTGCCCGGGCTGCTGCCGAACGGACTGCATTTTGCAGTACTGGCAGCGGTCGTGGTGGCAACGCTGGTCCTGCTGGTGCGCGGTTTCCGGCACATTCGGGTGCCGGACGATCACGCCGCGGATCGGCGGTTAGAAGCGGAGTCCGGCCTGGCCCATCGCCCCCTGTCGGTGCTGACCGACAAACCGGCCACGGCGGACGCCGTCGGTCTCGCTTTGTGGCAGGTGCATGCGGCCCGAGCGCTGAAGCAACTGGGACGGTTGCCGGTGGGTTGGCCGCGGCCTGGATTGGCCCGGCGTGATCCCCGAGCACTGCGGTTCGCGATGTTGCTGGGCGTTCTGGCGTGCCTGGGCATTGCCAACACTGAAGCACCGTCGCGCCTTTACGCCGCGGTGACACCGTCGCTGCCGGTCGCGCTTGCCGCGCCGGCGACCGAACTCCAGGCCTGGATCACGCCACCCGCTTACACGCGTATCGCGCCGATCTTCCTCAAGGCCGAGGGCGGCAGCATGTCTGTCCCCGCCGGCTCCCGCCTTACGGTCAATGTGTCGGGCGGCAGCGTGGCGCCGACTTTGTCATTGAACGATCGAACCACCGTATTCAGCGCACTCGATCGCAGCAGCTTCCAGGCCGAATGGGACCTGACCCGCGGCGGCCATCTGAGTGTGACGCGCGATGGCGGCAGCCTCGCCGCCTGGACCCTGACGGTCGTGGAGGATCAACCACCGACCGTGTCATGGGGCGACAATCCCGGCCGGCCGCAATCTGGCCAGCAGACCCGCCTGCCATGGAACGTGTCGGACGATTACGGCGTCACCGGCCTGCAAGCGGAACTGAGGCTGCGTGACCGGCCGGAGGCTCCACCGCAGGTCGTGACCATCCCGCTGCCCGGCGGCTCACCAAAAACCGCGCATGGTTTAAGCCAGCCGGACCTCACAGCGCATCCCTGGGCCGGCCTGCCCGTCATCGGCCGGCTGATCGCGCACGACGCGCCCGGCCAGACCGGCACCAGCGCGGATGTTACGTTCGATCTGGCGGAGCGGCCGTTTCAGAATCCCGTCGCCCGGCTGCTGATTGCCGCGCGGAAAAGCCTCAGCATCCATCCCGATGATCGCGGCGATGCGTTAGAGGCGCTCGACGGGTTGATGCAGCGTCCGGAACTGTTCACCGGCGATCTGGGGGCTTTCCTGGACCTCAGTGGCGCTTATTACGATCTGGTTCGCAATCACGCCGACAGCGCGGTGCCGGAAACCCAGGCCATGCTGTGGCAACTCGCGCTGCACATGGAAGAAGGTCAGACGGAGCAGTCTGCGCGGTCATTGGAGGAAGCCCGGCAGGCCGCGCGCGATGCCCTGGACAAGGCGCAGGAACAGCCAAACGACGCGACACGGCAGGAACTGGCGAAGAAGCTGGAGGAACTGCGGCAGGCGATTGACCGGCACATGAAGGCACTGATGCAAGAGGCGCAGCGCAACAACAGCGTGATGCCGTTCGACCCCAAGGCAATGCGGCTGTCGGATCGCGACATGCAGCGATTGGCCGAAAAGGCGGAGCAGGCGGCGAAAGAAGGCCGCATGCAGGACGCTCAGGAGCAAATGGGGGAGTTGGAGAAGATGTTAGACCAGCTTCGCAATGCCCGGGTCCAGGGCAACGACGGCAAGCAGGCCAACAGCAAGCGCCAGCGCGGCAAGCGGCAGCAGAGCGTGGTGCAGGACATGATCGCGCGCGAGGGCGGGCTGCTGGATCACGCCCAGCAACGCGCCAACCCGTCCGCCAGCGATCCGGCGGCCCAACGCGAGGCAGACAGCCGCGTGCAGCAGGCGCTGCGACGTGCCCTCGGCGAACTGATGCAGCAATTCACCGACCTGAGCGGTGAGGCTTCCCCGGGACTGGGTGAAGCGGATCAGGCGATGCGGGACTCCGCCACCAGGCTGAATCAAGGGTCGGACGAGGATGCACGTCAGGCGCAGCAGCAGGCCATTGCCGCATTGCAGAAAGGCAACAAAGAGATGGCTCAGGCGATGGCCAAGATGGGGCGTCAACCGGGCCAGGGCGATGAGGGTGACGACGGCGACGAGGATGGGTCCGACGGCGCCATGGGCATGATGATGCCGGATGGACAGGGCGCCGATGGCAGAGGCAATGGCCCGCTCCCTGGTTCTCCCGGGCGGGCTGATCGGAACGGCCGCGATCCACTCGGGCGGCATAACGACGGGGCGGCGTCCGACAATGCCGACGTCGCTGTGCCCGAGGAGCGCGAACGCCAGCGCACCCAGGCCATCCAGGAGGAATTGCGGCGGCGCGGCGCGGATCAGGAACGGCCACGGCAGGAACTGGACTACATCGATCGGTTGCTGAAGCGGTTCTAGAGCCTTGCGGTCTGCCGTCAGCCGGGCAAGACTCCCGCACCGGGGAGCCGAATTCAAATGACCAAACGCAACGTCCTGTGGATCATGTGCGACCAGCTCCGGTTCGACTACCTGAGCTGCTACGGCCACCCGCATCTTCACACGCCCAATATCGACGCCCTGGCTGCGCGCGGCGTGCGGTTCACGCGAGCGTATGTGCAGTCGCCGGTGTGCGGGCCGTCGCGGATGAGTTCCTACACCGGTCGATACATGCGCAGCCACGGCGCCAACTGGAACCGTTTTCCCCTGCGGGTGGGCGAGCCGACCTTGGGCGACCATCTGGCCGAAATGGGCGTGCGCACTGTGCTGGTTGGCAAGACGCACATGAACGCCGATCTCGAAGGCATGCGCCGGCTGGGAATCGACCCTGCTTCTTCCCTGGGTGTCCAGATCGCGGAGTGCGGATTCGAACCGTATGAACGCGACGACGGGCTGAACCCCGATCCGGCGCCGCGGGTGCCGTACGACGATTATCTGCGGAAACAGGGGTTCGATGGCAGCAACCCGTGGGAGCAGTGGGCAAATTCTGGCGAGGCCGCCGATGGGACGTTGCTGAGTGGCTGGCTGTTGCAGAATGCCGACAAAGCCGCTCGGATACCGGAGGAACACTCCGAAACACCGTATATGACCCGGCGGGCGATGCGCTTCATCAATGAGGCGGAGGTCGATGGACGGCCGTGGTGCCTGCATCTTTCCTATATCAAGCCGCACTGGCCGTACATCGTGCCGGCGCCGTATCATGCCATATATGGCGCGGATGACGTTATTACACCGGTTCGTTCGGAGGATGAACGGGGAAACCCGCATCCGGTGTACGCTGCGTTCATGGCGGCGCGGGTGTCGCGGGCTTTCTCTCAGGACGATGTGCGCGGGCGGGTGATTCCGGCCTACATGGGGCTGATCAAACAGATCGACGACCAGATCGGGGTGTTGATGCGGTTTCTCTCCGACAAGGGTCTGCTGGATACCACCATGATCGCGTTTACCTCGGATCATGGCGATTATCTCGGCGATCATTGGCTCGGAGAAAAGGACCTGTTCCACGATTGTTCGGCGAAGGTGCCGCTGATCCTGATCGATCCTTCGGCAGCGGCCGACGCGACGCGCGGGACCGTCAGCGATGCGCTGGTCGAAGCGATCGATCTGGTGCCCAGCTTCATTCGATACTTTGGCGGTGAGCCGAAATCGCATGTCGTGGAAGGCCGGGCGTTGCAACCGTTACTGCATGGCGAGGCGGTGCCGGATTGGCGGCAACACGTGTTCTCGGAATACGATTACGGGCCGATGCCGGCACGCCGGACGCTGGGAACGCCACTGGACGCGTCGCGGTTGTTCATGGTGTTCGACGGGCGGTGGAAATACATCCATGCCGTTGGGTTCCGGCCGATGCTGTATGATTTGTTAACGGATCCGGAGGAATTGGTGGATCTCGGAGACGATCCGGCGTTTGAAGCTGAACGTGCGCGGTTAAAGGATGCGCTGTTTGCATGGTCGCTGCGGGACCATAATCGGATCACCGTCTCGGATGCCCGGATGGGGCAGTTCAGCGAGGTGGCACAGTTGAAGACCGGGATCGTGATCGGATTCTGGGATCAGGCGGAGGTGGATGCGGCGAAAGCGGGCTAACCCGTCACCACCTGGATCGAGCCCGGCGCATCGCTGACCCACAGCGGGGCGAACCCGGCGCTGTCGCCGTCGGTTTGCGCCGGCACGGCTTCGTTCTGCAGGAAGTCAATACGTCTGGCGCGAATGTGGCGCACGCCGGGCGCGCGTCCAAGCATGTTCAAAGGCAGGGCGGCGCCGTACATCGCCGTGGGAGCGGGTCCGGAACGATCGAACAGCACGACTGAAAAGCCCGGATCACCCGGCACCGCGTCGGTCGCAAGCGTGAAGGCGCCGCCGTACAACCGGCCCTTGCTGATGATAACACTCGCCGCCTCGGTTTCGGTGTCGTCGATCCGCATGCGGATCACGGGGAACTTGTAACGGACCAGCTCCCGCATCGATTGCATGACGTAGGCACCCTTGCCAAACAGCTTCTTCAGCGGAAAAGGCATATTGTGCACTACCTGCGCATCGAACCCGACACCCAGCATTTGGACGAACAACCGGGCTCCGTCAGGACCATTCGCCTGACCGGGCCACAATGTGCAGGTGCGCCCGAACGCCAGTGCGGCCGCGACGGCTTTGGGCGCGAAGGGCAAGCCCAACTCGTGCGCCAGGACGTTCGCGGTACCAAGGGGGATAACGCCCAGGCGCGCTTCGGAACCAATCAGACCGTTGGCGACCTCGGCAATGGTGCCGTCGCCGCCGGCCGCGACAATGATCTTCTCACCGCGCCGCGCAGCTTCGCGGGCCAACGCCTCAGCATGACCGGCACGATGGGTTTCCGCCAGATCGAGCCTGACCCCGTTGGCGACAAGCACGTCCAACACGCGCCAAAGCAAATTGGCGCGCCGGCGGCCGGCAACCGGGTTGAAGACGATCAGCATGCGTGAACCACGACCTGAAGACGAAGGATTGTATGTGCCACTGGATCATGTCAACTGCGTGACAGCAAGGTGAATGTAGTGATAAATTCCCCGGATCTGATAAACATCGCTTGCGTCATCGAATCTTCACTTCCGCGGCTCGATGTTCACAGTATTGGGTGCGCCGAAACGGAAGACCCGAAATGACGTACCCGAAATGAACGCCCCGAGATGAACGCCATGTCCCACATCGGCGTACCGCCGACTTACAGGACCATTTTCATTTCGGACACGCACCTCGGTACGCGCGGCTGCCGAAGTGAGTTCCTGGCCGATTTCCTGCGGCGGACAAGCTGCCACAATCTGTTTCTGGTCGGTGACATCATCGACGGATGGAGATTGCGCAAATCCTGGTATTGGGACGAGCATCACGACGAGGTGCTGAAACAGATCGTCCGGCACGCCCGCAGCGGTACCGAGGTGACCTACATTCCCGGCAACCACGATGAGATGTTTCGCAACTGGCTACCGATCGGGATCGAGATTTGCGGCATCAAGATGCGCCGCGAATCAGAACACACGACAGCCGACGGCAAGCGCCTGTTGGTGATGCATGGCGATGAATTCGACAACGTCGTGCGCTATTTCAAGTTTCTCGCCCTGCTGGGCGACTGGGCCTACACGACCGCGCTGGTCGTCAACCGTTGGTTCAACGCGGTGCGCCGCCGGTTGGGCTATCCTTACTGGTCGTTGTCGGCGTGGCTGAAACAGCAGGTGAAAGAGGCCGTGAAGGCGATCGGCCGCTTCGAGTCCGCGCTGGCATCCGAGGCCAAGCGCCGCGGCTATGATGGCGTGGTTTGCGGTCACATCCACCATGCCGAAATGCGTGAAGTGGATGGCGTGCTCTATCTGAACGATGGCGATTGGGTGGAAAGCTGCACAGCGCTTGTCGAACACCACGACGGACGGTTGGAGCTGATCGACTGGGCGGCGCTGAACCGCTTGTCGTTCTTTGCGCCGACGACCGCAAAAGTGCCGGCAACTGCCTGATCAACTCCCCCTCGCGGACATAGCCGACATGCTGCCGCCTGCACTCTCCCATCGCATCCTGATCATCACGGATGCCTGGAAACCCCAGGTCAATGGTGTAGTACGCACCTTGACCACGGTTGTTCAGGAACTTCAGGACATGGGTCACATCGTCGATGTGATCGGTCCTGACCGCTTCCGCACGCTTCCCTGCCCGACCTATCCCGACATCTCGCTGTCGCTGCTGCCGCGGCGGCGGCTGGTGCGTTTGATCGAGGCGTTCAAGCCGGACGCGCTGCATATCGCGACCGAGGGGCCGCTGGGCATGGCGGCCAGAAGCTGGGCCAAGCGCACCGGATTCGCCTTTACCACGGCATTCCACACACGCTTCGCTGAATACGTGAAGGCACGCACCGGCCTGCCGGTACGACCGATCTACGCCTGGATGCGGCGTTTTCATGGCGCCGGGCAAGGCACGATGGTGGCAACCCAGTCGTTGCGCGATGAACTGACGGCACGCGGATTTCGCAACATCCGCTCCTGGTCGCGCGGTGTGGATTTGAACCTTTTCAAGCCATATCCGAAGACCGAGTTCGCGCATCTGCCAGGACCGATCTTCATCTATGTCGGCCGTGTCGCAGTCGAAAAGAACATCGGCGCGTTCCTGGATCTGGATTTGCCGGGATCGAAGGTGGTCGTCGGTGGCGGCCCGCAACTGGCGTCGCTGCAACGAGAATACCCGAAGGTAACCTTCACCGGGCCGAAGCATGGCGAGGCTTTGGCGCGTGCCTATGCCGGCGCCGATGTATTCGTCTTCCCCAGTCTGACAGACACATTCGGACTGGTGATCCTGGAGGCTCTGGCCTGCGGCACGCCGGTCGCGGCGTTCCCGGTGACCGGCCCGAAAGACGTGCTGATCAACGCTGACGGCAATATCGGGTCGGTGCATACCGATCTGCGGGTCGCCGCGATGGCGGCATTGCATGCGGATCGCGCTGCTTGCAGGGCCCATGCGGAGCGGTATTCGTGGCGGGCCTGCGCGGAGATTTTTCTGTCGCATCTGGTGCCTTTGATGACGGTGCAGGCCGCCGATTGACGTTGCGGCGGTTTCCGGCCCTACTGCGGTTTCAATAAAAAAACCGTGGCCAGGGAGCGCTTCGATGTCCGTATCACGTCGTGTATTGTTGCAGACTGCGGCTGTTGCCGGGATGGCGCGTGGTGCATTCGCCGCTGATTCCATCAAGATCGGCATTCCGGTCGCGCTGACCGGCCCGTTGGGCGGCATAGGCGCACAAATGCGGCGCGCCTGCGAATTCTGGGCAAAACAGGTCAACGCCAAGGGCGGACTGCTGGGCCGCCCGATCGAGTTAATCGTCGAGGACACCGCCGCAAACCCCGCGACAACCGTCCGCAAGGTGCAGGAGATGGTGGAACGGAGCGGCGTTCGCCTGATCACCTGTATCGTGGCATCCAACGAAGCCCTGGCGGTGGTGCCGAAGCTGGCCGAGTGGGACACGATATTTGTCTCCGGCGACAACGGCGACGGGCGTCTGACCGGCGAGTCCCTGGTGCCGAATTTCTTCCGGCCGAATGTTTCGGGGCCGATGGGAACCCGCGCGGTGACGCTGTGGCTGCGCGATTCGCCGATGAAGAAATTCTATGGCATCGGGATGGACTACGCCTGGGGTCACAACTCAATGGACGTATTCGAATCCGAGGCGAAACGGGCGGGCAAGGAATTCCTGGGTGCGGTGTTTTCACCGACAGGGACCAAGGATTTTTCAACGTATATCACCAAGATCCGGCAGTCGGGCGCCGATGGCTGCTATCTGGTGCTGGCCGGCGACGACAACGTCGCGTTCCTGACCCAAGCCAAACAATACCGGCTCGGTGAAAAGGTGCAGTTGCTGACCGAGCAGGTCGATGAAATGGGAATCAATGCGTCGGGGGATGCCTCGGTGGGGCTGATCGGTGGCTCGCGCTATCCCGCGGCGCTCGACAATCCGGACAACAAGGCATTCGTCGCCGCATGGCAGGCCGAATACGGACGCTTGCCGCAGATGTTTGAGGGCGATCAGTACCAGTCCTGCGTCGTCATGCAGGCCGGGATCGAGAAGGCTGGCAGCATCGAGGCGGCCAAGCTGCGCCCGGCGCTGGAGGGGCTGGTGGTAACCAGCGTCAAGGGGCCGATCACCATGCGCGCCTGCGATCATCAGGCGGAACAGCCCGGATTCGTTGTGAAAGTGGTCAAGAAGGACGGGATGGAGCATCCGGTGCCCGAGGTGATCGCCACGTATAAGGCCGATCGCGTGACACCGCCGTGTAACCAGATGGTCTATACGGACTGATCGTCGGGTGGATTTGCTGTCATTTCTGCTGGTGCAGTGCCTGAACGCTTTGTCTCAGGCGGCGCTGCTGTTTTTCCTCGGAGTGGGGCTGACACTGATCTTCGGGATCATGCGGATCGTCAATTTCGCCCATGGCACGTTCTACATGTTGGGGGCGTTCCTGGGATACTCGGCGGTGCGGGTCACCGGCAGCTTCTGGGCCGGACTGGTGCTGGGACCGTTGGTTGCGGGCGGGATCGGTGCGGCGTTCGAAATGGGGTTGTTACGGCGGCTATACAAACGTGACGACAGCGCATTCCTGATGGTGACGTTTGGCCTGACGTTGGTGTTGGGCGAGATCATCCGGCTGGTCTGGGGCGTGGACGCCTTGCAGGTCCAGGTCCCGGACTCACTGTCCGGTATCGTGTTTCTGCTGGACGAACCGTTCCCGGTGTATCGATTGTTCCTGGTGGCCGCCGGGGCAATCGTCGCCGTTGGAATCTGGCAATTTCTGGAACGCACGCGGCTGGGCCTGCTGATCCGGGCGACCAGTCAGAACGCCGAGATGGTGCATGCACTGGGGGTCGATGTGAACCTGGTGCGCTCCGGGATTTTCGGGATCGGCTGCGGGTTGGCGGCACTCGGGGGCGTGCTGGCGGCGCCTTTGCTGTCGGCGTCGTTGGGCATGGCGGGGAACGCGATCATCGATGCCTTCGTGATCGTGATTATCGGCGGCATGGGCAGCTTCCCCGGTTCCCTGCTGGCGGCGATCCTGGTCGCATTCGTGCAGGTGTTCGGCACCTATTACTTTCCCGATTTCGCCATGGCTGCGATGTATCTGCTGATGCTGCTGGTGTTGGTCGTGCGGCCCGGCGGGCTTCTGGGTAAGGAGGCCTGATGCGGATTTTCGTCTGTGTGGCGCTGTTGCTGGCGATGGCTCCGCTTGGGTTGCCGCTGTTCGCGATGACGCTGTTGACCGAGGCGTTGATCCTCGGCCTGCTGGCCATGAGCCTGGATTTGATGGTGGGCTACACACGCCTGATCAGCTTCGGCCATGCGGCGGCATACGGGTTGGGCGCTTACGCGTCGGGATATCTGTTGTTGCATACCTCGTTGCCGTTGCCGTTCGCGGTGCTGGCGGCGTCTGTATTGGCGGGTGTGGTGGCAATCGGCGTGGCGTGGGTTTGCACGCTGGCCAAGGGTGTCTCGTTTTCTATGTTGACGCTGGCGTTTGCTCAATTGCTTTACGCGGTGGCGTTCAAGTGGACATCCGTGACCGGGGCGTCGGACGGGCTGGCGGGCATACCGCGCACGGCCGGGCCGTTCGGGGTTACGGTGTTTCAGACCAAGAACGGGTATTACTATTTTGTTCTGGTCTGTTTGCTGGGGGCTTATTTGTTCTGCCGGTCGTTGGTCGCCTCTCCGTTCGGCGCCGTCCTGCGCGGCATTCGGGAGAACGAGGCCAAGACCCTCTCGCTCGGGTATAACACAAGGCTGTATAAGATTGCGGTCGTGGCTGTGTCTTTTGCTTTGGGCGGGCTGGCCGGCGCGCTGTATTCGCCATTCGCCGGGTTCGCGAACACCGAGCTGGTGTTCTGGCTGTTCTCCGGTCAGGTGCTGATCATGGTCATTGTCGGGGGGCAAGGAACCTTGATCGGCCCCATCCTCGGGGCGGCGTTTTTCATGCTGCTGGAGCATGTGCTCAGCCAATACACCGAATCCTGGGCGCTGTTCTTCGGACTGATTTTCATCGGCTTCGTGATGTTCGCACCGCAAGGGATCTGGGGTCTGCTGACCCGCCGGGCTCGCGCCTGATGGCATTGCTGGAACTCGATGGTCTGACCAAACGCTATGGCGGCGTCACGGCGGTCAACGATGTCACGATGCGGGTGGAAGCCGGAGAAGTCCGGGCGGTGATCGGGCCGAACGGGGCGGGCAAGACCAGTTTGTTCCACCTGATCACCGGAGTCGTTCCGGCAACCTCCGGCGAGGTTCGTTTCGACGGGCGGGTGCTGTCCGGACTGTCGTCGTATCAACGCTGCCAGGCCGGTTTGTCGCGAACGTTCCAGTTAACGTCTCTGTTCCCCGAGATGACGGCGCGGGAGAATTGCCGTGTCGCGGCGCAGGCGCGGTTGCCTCGGCGGTGGCAGCCATGGGGTGGTACGACGGTGTTTGGCGAGGCATCCGCGCGTGGCGATGAAGCGCTGGAGCGGCTCGGTTTGTCCGCGGTGGCGGGCCGGCCGGCGGGGCTGTTGTCGCATGGCGATCAGCGGTTGCTGGAGGTGGCGATGGCGTTATCCCAACGGCCGCGCGTGTTGTTGCTGGATGAACCGACGCAAGGGCTGTCGGTAGAGGAAACCCTGACAGCGGTTGATACTTTGGCCGGACTCTTCGCCGGTGGCGGCCTGACCGTGCTGCTGGTGGAACATGACATGGAGGTGGTGTTCCGGCTGGCCAGCAAAATCACCGTCATGCACCGGGGGAGTGTGATCGCCGACGACGTCCCGTCGGTGGTGAAAGACGACGCGGCGGTGCAGGCGGCTTATCTGGGTGGATACGCCTGATGCTGCGGATCGAGGGGCTCAACACGCATTATGGCGCCAGTCATATCCTGCAAGGGGTCGATCTGGCGGTGCCTCGCGGGCGGATCTGCGCGGTGCTCGGGCGCAACGGCGTGGGGAAGACGACGACCGTGCGCAGCATCATGGGACTGGTGCCGCCGTCGTCAGGGCGGGTGCTGCTGGATGGGCAGGATATTGCCGGCTGGGCGCCACATCTGGTGGCGCGCGCGGGCGTTGCGTATGTGCCGGAGGGGCGGCTGATTTTCCCAGACCTGTCGGTGCTGGAGAATATCCGGGTCGGCGAACGAAAGCCCGCCAAGGTTTGGACGGTGGAACGGTTGCTGACATTGTTCCCGTCGTTACGCGAACGCTCGGGCAATCGCGGCTGGCAGTTGTCGGGCGGGGAACAGCAGATGTTGGCAATCGCTCGGGCGCTGGTCAGCGATCCGCGCGTGGTGCTGCTGGATGAACCGAGCCAGGGGTTGGCGCCTTTGGTGGTGCGAGAACTGGCGGGGGTCATCCGGACGCTGTGCGCCGAGGGCGTGACGATCCTGTTGATCGAGCAGAACATGAAACTGGCCGAGGCAGTGGCGGACGAACTGCACATCATGGTCAAGGGTCGGATCGTGTATGGCGCCTCGCCGGAGGTTTTCCGGGCGGAGGAGGCGGAGATCCGGGGGCGGTATCTGACGGTATAGGCCGCTTGATCCCGACGCATCCGTTCGCGCACCGCCTGTGCCAACAAGCCCGACCGGGAGTATCCGGTTTGGACAGCGTATCGGTCCACGGCGGCCAGCAAATCTTCGGGCATCGTGATGTTCACGCGCACCGTTCGATTTGGCAGGTCGGCGCGGACAAGGATGCGAGCGACTTCGACGATGTCGGACTCAACCGTGATCTGGTCGAGTGTCGATGGCTCGGGGATCGTGTCGCCATGCTCCACGCTCCGGTCGATATCGGCTTGGAGCGCTTCCTCGGCGTTCAATGCGGCTTCTTGTAACGTGGCGCCGGCACTGGTGCAGCCGGGTATGTCGGGGAAGAAGACACCGTATCCGTCGGACGCTTTTTCGATGATGGCCGGAAAATGACGCGTGGGCTTGCTCCTTTCGAAATTTGACGCCGGACTGCCGCTCTATTCTGCGCAACGTCCCCGGCAGGATATCCTTCAGGCGATGTGCGACCATGGTGGTTCCTGGCCGATTGACCCGGTTTGACGGCACCCATACCGTCGTCAGAGCCGCAATCGATAAGGGACCCAACCTGGTGACCAGAACCCAACCCACCGAACAGGACGTCACCTTCCCCTCCGACGGCATCGAGCTCGCCGGCAACCTCCACCTCCCCGCCACCAGCGGGAAACACGCCGCCTTCATCGTCCTCCACGGGTTCGCCGGGTCCAAGGACAACAGCCACGCCGAACTCATGGCGCGCCTTCTCGCCTCCTGGGGCTATGCGGCGCTCCGCTTCGACTTTCGGGGCTGCGGCAAAAGCGGAGGCAAACGCGGATACATCCTCTGCCACGATCAGGTTGCCGACGCGAGGAACGCGCTGACCTGGCTCTCCGCCCATCCGAACATCGACCCGGCCCGCATCGCGGTCATTGGTCACAGCTTCGGCGCCGCCGTCGCCTGCTATGCCGGGTCCATCGACCAGCGGTTTGCCGCCGTTATTTCGTCGTGCGGCTGGGGCCATGGCGAGCGGAAGTTCCGCGGCCAGCATGCCTCGCCGGAAGCGTGGGCGAAGTTCACCGGGATGCTCGACGAAGCCCGCCGCCACAAGGAAAAGACCGGTCAGGCCATGAACGTCCCCCGCTTCGACGTCGTCCCGATGGCCGAGCATCTGCGCCGCAACCTGTCACCGAGCGCGCAGATGGAGGTGTCGTCGGACACCGCCCAAAGCATGTTCGACTTCAAGGCGGAGGAGGTGATCCACTGGCTCAGTCCGCGTCCGGTGCTGTTCCTGCACGGCGCCGACGACACCGTGACGCCGACCGAGCAATCGGTCCGCCTGTGGGAGAAGGCCGGGCAACCAAAGGACCTCGTGCTGATCACCGGCACCGACCATTTTCCGCTCGCCGGCGACAACAGCCGCACGCAATCAATCCTGAGGGGTTGGCTCGACACGCATTTCCCTGTCTCATCGTAGAATGCCCAACGTTGCCCACACCGACCTGACCCGTTTCGCCCGCGCCGTGTTCGAAAGCGCCGGCGTATCGCCCGACAACGCCGCGATCTGGGCCGAGACGCTGATCTGGGCCAACCTGCGTGGCGTCGATAGCCACGGCGTGCTGCGCATTCCGCGCTACGTGCAGTTGCTCGAATCGGGTGAGATCAACGCGCGGCCAAGCATCCAACGCCTGATCTCCGCCGGAGCCATCGCGTTACTCGACACCGACCGCGCGCCAGGCCCCGTCGCGATGCACCGCGCGATGGACGAGGCGATCGAACACGCGCGCAGCGTCCATGTCGGTTGGTGCGTCGCCCGCAACATCACCCATGCCGGCGCGGTTGGGCATTTCGCCCTGAAAGCCGCCGCTGCCGGTATGATCGGCGTGGTCATGACGGCATCGGTCCCGCTGATGGCGTATCACGGCAGCAAAGGGTCGGTCGTCTCCACCAACCCGATCGCCATCGCCGTCCCGGCCGCCAACCGGCCACCGCTGCTGCTGGACATGGCGACCGCGACCGTTGCGCTGGGCAAGATCACTCAGGCCCGTAACAGCGGCGCGACCATCCCGCCCGATTGGGGCATCGACAAAGACGGCATCGCGACCACCGACCCTCATCAGGTTGCCACGCTGTTGCCGATGTCAGGCATGAAGGGCTCTGGCCTGTCGCTGATGATCGAGTGCATCGCCAGCCTGACCGCCGCCAACCCGGTCATCGCCCCGGCCCTGACCGGACGCACCGGCACCAACATGAACGGCACCGCGCTCGCTTTGAACATCGCCGCGTTCGGCGATCCGGCGCTGTTCCTCCGCGACGTTGATGCACTCGGTGACGCGATCACCACCCAGCCACCGGCCCCCGCCACCGACCGCCTGCGTCTGCCCGGCGAACGCGGTGCCGCAACCCGTGCCGAACGGGAACGCTCCGGCATTCCGTTACCGCCCGGCACCTGGTCCGGTCTGGCCGCCGTTGCCGCCGCCCGCGGCATTGCCATGCCGGAACCGATCTGACCTGAAGCCAGAAACGTCTCGCTTGAATGTGATTGCCTTTCGGCAACGCAACCTCTCTTTGTTGTATGTCCGGCACACCAATTCCCCCTAGCGTTCAGACGCACGGGAGAGAAACTGAGTGATGGCAACACAAATTTTCAGCGCACGCGGGCGAACACTCCGAGCCACGCTGTGCGAAATTGAACGCGGTGTCTTTTATGTCACCTACCCCGATGGCGGAGCGCTGTCGGACATTGAAGAGGTCTATCAGGTTGGTGCCTCCGCCGCCGACGCCAAGCGGCAGATCGAGCGGATCGCCCTGGCCTCGGGATACGAGAGGGTGATCTGGAAAGACGACACCACCGCTCCGCTGTTTGCATCCTGTGCCGTTCACCAGCATCCGGCTGCCCACCGAACCGTCCATCGGCTCGTCTGACAGGGTCCCGGTCACGGACATCGTGACCGGATCGCCACTGTCCGGAGCAATGCGTCGCTCCACACTTCCGTAACATCACCCTCGCGTGCTACCGGGCACGCACATGAAGTCGCTGCTGCGCACACCTCAGGCCCAGGCCATCCTGGCATCACTGCTGGGCGGTTACCTGTCTCTCACCCTTCGCACGACGCGGTGGACGCTGGAGGGGGAGGAGCATTTTGTCTCCCTGGCAGCAAGCGGCCCGGTCATTTTCGCATTCTGGCATGAGTTTCTACCGTTGCTCCCAATCCTGGTGCTGATTTTTCGCAAGCATCCGTCCTATCGACCGGCCGGAATTCACGCCCTGATCAGCCAGCATCGAGACGGCCGCCTCATCGGTTCGGTGGTGGAGCGCTTTGGCATCGCACCCATCTCGGGTTCGTCCACCAGGGGCGGTGCCGCCGGCCTGCGTCATCTGCTGGCGGTCCTCAAGCAGGGCGACATCATTGGTATCACGCCGGATGGTCCCAAAGGACCGCGGCGTCAGGCCGCTTTGGGGGTGGCGCAACTGGCCGCGTTGGCCGGCGTTCCCATCGTGCCGGTTGCCGCCCGCACCAGAAACCGCATCCTGTTGGGGACCTGGGACCGCATGCCGGTGCCGCTGCCGTTCGGCCGAGGCGTCGTGGTGTGCGGATCGCCGATCATCGTGCCGCGCACCGGATGGCAGGACGCGGTTCCAGAAATCGCCGCCGGACTGAACGCGGTCGCGGTTCGAACCGACGCACTTTGGCCCGGTTCGGCATGAGTTCCAGCGTTCTCGCGACCGGTTGGACCGTAGCGGCCACGATGCTCGCACCGGTGCTGCGCCTGAACCTGAAACGGCGCGCCGCCAACGGACGCGAGATTGCCGAACGCCTGCCAGAACGGTTCGGCCTGGACCCGACGCCGCGCCCGGCCGGGCGTTTGCTGTGGATGCATGCCGCGAGCGTGGGGGAGACGATGTCGATCCTGCCGGTACTGGACGCGCTACGGCACCGCACCAAGGTGTTGCTGACCACTGGCACCGCGACATCGCAGGCGATGCTGGATAAGTGCCTGCCGGAACTGGGACTGGACGGCCATGTTTTGCACCGGTTCGCGCCGCTGGATGTGCCGTCCTGGGTCAACCGGTTTCTGTCCCATTGGCAGCCCGACGCCGCCTGTTTCGTCGAGAGTGAGCTTTGGCCCAACCAGCTCGCTGCCTGTCAGGCGCGGGGAATCAAGCTGATGTTGGTGAACGCGCGCATGTCCGACCGCAGTTTTGCCAGTTGGCAGCGCGCTCCGGGATTTGCCCGTCACGTCCTCGGCGGATTTGCGCATGTGCAGGCGCGCGGCGAACAAGACGCCGAACGGCTGACCGCGCTGGGGGCTCCGCACGTTGAAAGTCCCGGCGACCTGAAATTCGCCGCTCCTCCGTTGCCGGTGGATCAGGCTGAACTTGATCGGCTGACGGCGCGTTTGGCCGGACGCCCGGTGTGGCTGGCCGCCAGCACCCATCCAGGCGAGGAAACCCTGATCGCGGAGGTGCATCGCGTGGTCGCGAAGACACACGCGGGCTTGCTGACAATCGTTGCGCCTCGTCATCCGGATCGCGGCCCCGGTCTGGCCTCGGAACTGCGTGCCCCACGCCGGGCCGTTGGCGAAGAACCGCCTGGGGGCGACGGGATTTGGCTGGCGGACACAATGGGCGAACTGGGCTTGTGGTACCGGCTGGCCCCGATCGCCTTCGTTGGCCGAAGCCTCATCGCGCCGGGTGGCGGTCAAAACCCACTGGAACCCGCTCGGTTGGGCTGTGCCATCGCCGTTGGACCGTATGCCGGTAATTTCACCGATCATCTGGCGCTGCTGCGTGGCGCGGGCGGCCTGGTCGATGTCGCCGATCCGGTGGCGTTGGCGCGGTTTGTGTCCGCCATGCTTGACAACCCGGTGCAACGGCGCCGGTTGGGAGAGCACGCAGCCGCCATCGTCCGCCGCCACGCGGATTTACCCGCCCGCACCGCGGAGACGCTGCTGTCGCTGCTGCCGGCATGAGGCGCGCACCATCTTTCTGGTCGCACGACGGTCTGCTCTCGCGGGTCCTGTCTCCGTTATCGGCCATCGGCACCGCGATCACCGCCCGCCGGGTGGCACGCCCGGGCTGGCTTGCGCCGATACCGGTGATCTGCTGCGGCAATGTCACCGTCGGAGGGGCGGGCAAGACCACGCTGGTGCTCGATCTGGCGCACCGGCTCACCGGACGATCCGTGCATATTCTGCTGCGCGGCTATGGCGGCGCGTCCACCGGGACACGGCGTGTCGCGCCGGACGACGCGGCGTCACTGGTTGGCGACGAGGCGCTGTTGCTGGCGCAGGCCGCCCCAACCTGGATCGGAGCAGACCGAGCGGCGAGTGCGCGAGCGGCGATCGACGCGGGGGCCGAGGTGCTGCTGATGGACGACGGCTTGCAAAACCCGACGCTGGCGAAGACATTTTCCATCATGGTCATCGACGGCCGCACCGGATTCGGCAATGGCCGCGTGCTGCCGGCCGGTCCGTTGCGGGAGCCGGTGCCTACAGCCGCTGCCCGCTGTCAGGCAGCGGTGCTGATTGGCCCCGACCTGACCGGCGCGCTCGCCCGTCTGCCCCCATCGTTGCCGGTGCTGCGGGCCGACCTGCAACAGGACGCGTCCATCAGTTCCCTGGCCGGCCGTAAGGTGCTGGCGTTCGCGGGCATTGCTCTGCCGGAGAAATTTTTCTCTCCACTGCGCGATGCCGGGGCGATCCTGATCGCAAGCCGGCCATTCCCGGACCACCATGCTTACGCCTCGCGCGAACTGGACCAGTTGCTGCGCGAGGCACAGGAGAACGACGCCCTTCTCGTTACGACGCCCAAGGATGCGGTACGTTTGCCGGCCGCCGTTCGATCCGCGGTGACCGTCGTCGGAGTCGGGCTTGCCTGGCGGGAACCGGGCGCAATCGACAGGCTTCTCGACAGCGTGATCGCAGGCGGTGCACCGGTCTTGTGCTAAAACGCACGGCGCGTTCGGCCCCGGGGTGATTTCGCCATGCATGATGTCGTCTTCCTGTTCGATGTGGACAACACGCTGCTGGACAACGACCACGTCCAGCGCGACCTGAACCAGCACCTCGCCTCCGAATATGGACCGGAGGCCCGCGACCGGTATTGGGCGCTGTTCGAGGATTTACGCGGCTCTCTGGGGTATGCCGATTACCTGGGGGCGCTTCAGCGGTACCGGCTGGAGGATTTGCACAATCCGAAGGTTTTGCGGATCGCCAACTGGCTGGCGGATTATCCGTTCGCCGACCGGCTGTATCCGCGCGCGCTGGATGTGGTGCATCATTTGGGCGTTCGCGGACCGACAGTCATCTTGTCCGACGGCGACGCTGCGTTCCAGCCGCGGAAAGTCGAGCGCTCCGGCCTGTGGCGCGCGTTCAAAGACAACGTGCTGATCTATGTGCACAAAGAACAGGCACTGGATGACGTCGAACGCCTGTATCCTGCCCGCCGCTACGTCATGATCGACGACAAGCCGCGCATCCTGGAGGCGCTAAAGAACCAGTGGGGCGATCGTGTTACGACGGTCTTCCCGCGCCAGGGGCATTATGCATTCGACCTTGAGGAGCTCCGAAAACGACGCCCGGCCGACATCGCTGTGGATGCGATCGGGGATCTGCTGGACATCAGTCCCGACCGGCTCGCAGCCTGAGACCTGCGGCGGATGCCCGGGAATTACGATTGCAGACAACCGAATCCGCCTCCCCATCAGAGAAAGACCCGCCAATGTTTATCGCCATGAATCGCTTCAAAGTCCTTCCCGGTGCCGAGGCGGCGTTCGAGGAAGTCTGGACCTCTCGCGACACGCACCTGCCGGGCGTCCCGGGCTTCGTGTCATTCCACCTGCTGCGCGGCCCGGTGCGCGAGGATCATGTCCTGTATTCCTCGCACACGATCTGGCGCGACAAGACGGCGTTCGGGGCATGGACCACTTCGGAGGCATTTCGTCAGGCCCATCGTGGGGCGGGTGGCAACAAGCCGCTGTATCTCGGTCATCCCGAGTTCGAGGGCTTCGAGGTGATCCAAACGGTCGCATAGAGTCCTCGGACGTTACAGATATCCTTCGGAATACGCAGCACGAGGCCGGCTGAACGAGACGCTGATGGCGAGACGGCCCGCGCGGCCGAACCGGAGTTCCACGCGCCAGTTGTCAATGTTGTAGGTCTGTACCGGATAGGGCCAGATCGGCAACTTCGTTGAGGTGGGTGGCCAGGTCATCCGCACTGCCGAATTCTTTGTAGTCGCCGCGCTCAAGCGCGGCGACGCCGACCAGGACGGCAGCCCGGAGTGCGTCCAGCTTGGCGGCATCCTCATGATGTTGCTTTCCAAGGATGCGCAAGCCATCCCGCAGCACGTCGCTTGCGGTCTGATAGCGTCCGCTCCGCACGAGCTCTTCGACCAACGCAGCCTGCCGGTGGGTCAGATCGACGGTATGGGTCGGCACGGAACAACCTCCATTTTCAGTTCTCCTGCCATAGTCGGCCGGGAATGCCCGCAATTCGCGCGACAGGTAGGTCATCCCCGGACTGATCGTAAGGCCCGGCACGATCAGCAGCGCTCGATCTGACATATGCAGAGTGCCGCCGGCTGCTTCGGTGGGCCGTCCATTCCCGAGCCGGACGTCTTGCGCACGATTTGGTTCGATGCGCCGGATGAACCCGCGCAAGGCGCTCTGCGCCGATCCTCAACCCGTTGCGCCGAACGAGGCCACCACCATGTGCCCCCTGTGCGCGATGGCGCAAAAGATGCATGGTAATCGCTATGGCGTTCACCCGCACCAGGGCACGCTTTCCTATTGCGTGACGTGGAACGACACGAGACTGCCAACCGACAAACACGGACGAGGCTGCTTATGGGCAATGGAATCTATCGTCGTACTTTACTGAAAACCGCCGCATTGGCCGGTGTCGGAGCCCTGGCCGCGCCGCGGCTTTCGCTGGGCGCGGATGCCAAAACATTGCGGTTTATCCCGCAGGCCAATCTGGCGAACCTCGATCCGATCTGGACCACCCAATACGTCGTGCGCAACGGCGCCTTGCTCATTTGGGACACGCTGTACGGCGTCAACGACAAGCTGGAACCGCAGCCACAGATGGTCGAGAGCCATGAGGTCACCGACGACTTCAAGACCTGGACCTTCAAGCTGCGTCCCGGCCTCAAATTCCATGACGGCGAGCCGGTCCTGGCGAAGGACGTCACCGCCAGCATTCTGCGCTGGATGGCGCGTGACGCCACAATGGGCGGCCCGATCAAGAAACGGACGGATATGCTGGAAGCCGTGGACGACCGGACTTTCCGGTTTCGGCTCAGCAAGCCGTATCCGAAAATGCTGTTCGCTCTGGGCAAGAGCAGCACGCCCTGCCTTTTCATCATGCCGGAGCGCATCGCGAATACCTCTCCGTTCAAGCAGATCTCAGAATACGTCGGGTCGGGTCCGATGCGGTTCAATAAGGACCTCTGGGTTCCAGGCGCCAAGGCGATTTTTGAAAAATTCGACGGCTACCTGCCGCGCGACGAAAAAGCCAACTGGCTGTCTGGCGGCAAGCAGATCAACTTCGACCGGATCGAGTGGAACATCGTTCCAGATGTCGCCACCGCCGCCGCCGCGTTGCAGAACGGGGAGGTGGACTGGTGGGAAACCCCGTCCGCCGACCTGGTGCCTCTGCTGAAGAAAAACCCCAACATCGCGGTGGATATCGCCGATCCGCTTGGCAATATCGGGTCCTTCCGGATCAACCACCTGCACCCGCCGTTCGACGACGTGCGCGCTCGGCGAGCGATCCAGATCGCGCTGAGTCAGGAAGATTACATGGGGGCGGTGGTCGGCGATGACCAGGCTCTGTGGAAGACCGTGCCCGGATTCTTCACGCCGGATACTCCGCTTTATACCGAGAACGGCGGCGAACCGTTAAAGGGCAAGCGGGACTACGAACTGGCGAAGCAGTTGCTCGCCGAGGCGGGCTATAAGGGTGAGCCGATCGTGCTGCTGGTCGCGACCGATGTCGGGATCACCAAGGCTCAGGGCGACGTGACGGCTGACTTGCTGAAGCGGATCGGCGTGAACGTCGATTATCAGGCTCTGGACTGGGGCACGGTCGGTCAGCGGCGCGCCAAGAAGGAAAAGCCGTCCGAGGGCGGTTGGAACATTTTCCACACATGGCACGCCGGTGCGGATTGCGTGAACCCGGCGCCGTATATTGCCTTGGACGCCAGTGGCGACACCGCCTGGTTTGGATGGCCGAAGTCGGATCTGGTGCAGGAGAAGATCGGCGCCTGGTATGACGCGCCGGATCTGGCGGCGGAAAAGACGGCCATCGCGGAGCTGAACAAGGCGGCGATGGACCATGTGGTCTATGTGCCGACGGGCTTCTTCAAGGGATATCAGGCCTGGAGGACGAACATTTCAGGGGTGGTGAAGGCTCCCTTCCCGGTGTTTTGGGATGTGACCAAAACCTAAACGATCACGGAAACCGGCGCGCCCCTTGTCGCGGGCCGCCGGTTCGGACAGGCTGGTTGTTTCATAGCCGCGGCAGACGGCAAATCGGGCGGCAAGGACGTAAACGAGTGCAACGACGCGATTTTCTTCGCACCACAGTGGGGGCGGCCGGATTGTTGGCCGCACCGCAGATCGGCCAGGCGGCCGACAGTAAGGTGCTACGATTCGTGCCGAGGTCCAATGTTGCCAATCTCGATCCAATCTGGTCCACGCAGATCGCGATCCGCAATGCGTCCGTGCTGATCTGGGACATGCTGTATGGGATCGACGACACGCTGACACCCCGTCCCCAAATGGTCGAGGCGCACGAGGTCAGTGGGGACTTCAAGACCTGGACGTTCCGCCTGCGCCCCGGCCTCAGGTTTCATGACGGCGAACCGGTGCGCTCCAACGATGTGGTTGCCAGCGTGATCCGATGGATGGCGCGCGATGCCATGGGTGGGCGGATCAAGCGGCAACTCGATGTGGTGGAGATCGTGGACGACCGCTCCTTCCGTTTCCGCCTCAACGCACCTTTTCCCCGGTTGCTATACGCATTGGGCAAGGTCAGTTCGCCGGCCCTGTTCATCATGCCGGAGCGAATCGCCACCACCGACCCTTTCAAGCAAATCACCGAACATATTGGTTCCGGTCCGCTACGCTTTAAAAAAGACGAATTTATCACTGGCGCGATGGCCGTTTTCGAACGTTTCGCGGATTATCAGCCGAGGGCCGAAAAAGCCAATTGGCTGGCCGGCGGTAAACGGATCAATTTCGACCGTATCGAATGGAGGACACTGCCGGATGCCGCGACAGCCTCGGCTGCATTGCAAAACGGTGAGGTGGACTGGTGGGAAATCGCCACGGCGGACCTGGTGCCATTACTGAAGAAGACGCCTGGAATTTCAGTCGATTTCAATAGTTCACTCGGCAGGCTCGGAACGCTCCACGTCAATCATCTGCATCCCCCGTTCAATGACGTGCGGGTGCGCCGCGCGCTTCAGATTTCGATCAGCCAGGCGGATTACATGGGCGCGGCGTTCGGCGACGATCCAGCGTTGTGGCAGACCTCCGCGAGTTTCTTTACGCCGGGAACGGAACTTTACAGCGACCGTGGCGGCGAACCGTTAAAGGGAGAGCGGCGGTTCGATCTGGCGAAAAAACTGTTGGCCGAAAGCGGCTATACCAACGAGCCGATTGTGTTGATGGTGACGACCGACGATCCCGTCTTCAAGCCGTTCGGTGATGTGACGGCAGACCTGCTCAAGCAGCTTGGCATGAACGTGCAATACGAGGCTCTGGATTTCGGAACGGTCGTGCAGCGTCGTGCCAAGAAGAACAAGCCGTCGGAGGGCGGCTGGCATCTGTTCCATACCTCGCACATGGGCGATGGCTGCGCTAATCCGGCGGCTTACACGGAATTAGAGGCGAGCGGCGATCAGGCTTGGTTCGGTTGGCCAAAATCGGATCTGGTGCAATCGAAATTTGCCCAATGGTTCGCGGCGCAGGATCTGGCGGGCGAGAAGGAAGCCGTCGCGGAACTAAATGCCGCCGCGATGGAGCATGTCGTTTATGTTCCCCTCGGGTTTTTCAAGGACCAGCACGCTTGGCGGAAGAACCTGACCGGAATCGTTCAAGCGCCGTTTCCGGTTTTCTGGGATGTGAGGAAAGCATGAGGGATACATGTGCTGCCATGGTCCGTCCCGGCCCGGCTTGTCCGGGCCAACTATGCGCTGACGGTGCCGCGACGGGTGGCCCGGACAAGCCGGGCCATGACGATGTGAGGCAGGGCCATGACGATAAAAGGCTCGGCCGATGAAGGAGAAAATCCGCTAGATGCTGTCCTACATCGCCCGCCGCACCGCCGCGACCATCCCCGTCGTTCTGATGGTGGCGTTGTTTGTCTTCAGCCTGTTGTATATCGCCCCCGGCGACCCGGCGGCGATCATTGCCGGTGATCAGGCCACCCCCGCCGATGTGGACCGGATCAGGGCCTCCCTTGGACTCGATCGGCCGTTCCTGGTCCGGTTCGGCGACTGGTTCTGGCATGTGTTGCAAGGCGACCTGGGCACCTCAATCTTCACCAACCTGCCCGTCTCCCACATGATCGCGCAGCGGATCGAGCCGACCGTGTCGCTGATGTGCCTGACGCTGATCCTGTCGCTGAGTTGTGCCATTCCGATGGGCGTCATCGCGGCATGGAAGCACGGGACCTGGATCGACCGAGCGGTGATGACAACAGCGGTGTTGGGGTTCTCGACACCGAGTTTCGTGATTGGTTACGTTTTGGCCTATGTGTTCGCGTTGCGGCTGGACTGGCTGCCGGTGCAGGGATTCACCTCGATCAGCGAGGGATTGATCCCGTTCCTGCGTAACCTGATCCTGCCCGCCGTTGCACTCGGTCTGGTCTACATGGCCCTGATTGCCCGCATCACCCGCGCGACGATGTTGGATGTGCTGTCACAGGATTATATCCGGACGGCGAAGGCCAAGGGAGTCGGGCAACGCGGCATGCTGTTCGTGCATGCGCTGAAGAACGCCGCCGTGCCGATCGTTACCATCATCGGTATCGGCTTCGCGGCGCTGATCGGCGGCGCGGTGGTGACGGAAAGCGTATTCGCGATACCGGGCCTGGGGCGGTTGACCGTCGATGCCATCCTGCGGCGCGACTACCCGGTGATCCAGGGCGTCGTGCTGATGTTCAGTTTCGTCTATGTGATGGTCAACCTGGGTGTTGATTTGCTCTACACCGTCTTCGACCCGAGGATCCGCTATTGAGCGCGACATTTTCAGCCGCCCCGGATCTGCCGGGCATTCTGCCGGTACCGAAGGAACGTGGCCGTATCGGTGGTTTCATCTACCGGCATCCAGCCATCGCGATCGGCGGCGCGCTGGTCGTGTTGATGATCCTGATTGCGATTTTCGCACCCTATCTTGGCACGCGGGACCCGACGGCGCTGGCGCCGGCGAAGCGCACCCGCGAACCGCCGATGCCGCTGGACTGGCTGAGCTACTGGCTGGGCCTGGACGGCCGCCCCCGCAACGCCGATTATTGGTTTGGTTCCGATATGCTCGGGCGCGATGTTTACTCGCGGGTGCTGTACGGATCGCGGGTTTCTCTGATGGTCGGATTCTCCGTGGCATTCTGTGCGTCAATCGTGGGGACAACGATCGGATTATGCGCCGGGTTCATCCGCGGCCTGGATGCGGTGGTGATGCGGGTGATGGACGGGTTGATGTCGATCCCGCCGATCCTGTTGGCCATCGCGTTGATGGCGCTGACACGGGCATCCGTGCAGAACGTCATTGTCGCGATCAGCATCGCCGAGTTTCCCCGGGTGTGCCGCCTGGTGCGCGGCGTCGTGCTGTCGTTGCGCGAGCAACCGTATGTCGAGGCGGCCATCGCCTCCGGCACGCGGGTCCCGGTGATCATCTGGAAGCACATCCTGCCCAACACGCTGGCGCCGCTGATGGTGCAGGCGACGTTCATCTGCGCCTCGGCGATGATTACCGAGGCGACACTGTCGTTCATTGGTGCCGGCACACCGCCGATTATTCCGAGTTGGGGAAACATCATGGCTGAAGGCCGAGCATTGTGGCAGGTGAAACCATACATCGTGTTCTTTCCGGCGATTTTCCTGTCGATAACGGTGCTCTCGGTGAATTTGCTGGGTGATGGGCTGCGCGACGCGCTCGATCCGCGTTTGGCGAAGCGGCTCTGATCGATGGCACTTCTTGAGGTTGAAAACCTGCAAACGCATTTCGGGACCTCGGACGGGGTCGTGCGTGCCGTGGAAGGACTATCGTTTCATATCGATGCCGGCGAGACACTGGGCATCGTTGGCGAGTCCGGCTGCGGCAAATCCGTTACATCGATGTCCATCCTGCGATTGATCCAGGAACCACCAGGGAAGATCGCCGGCAGCATCCGGTTTGAAGGGCGCGACCTGCTGAAAGTCACGGAACAGGAGATGCGGAAGATTCGCGGCAACGCGATCTCGATGATTTTCCAGGAGCCGATGACGTCGCTAAACCCGGTCCTGACCGTGGGCCAGCAGATCGGCGAGACGGTGCGGCTGCACCAGGGCCTGAACGCAAAGGATGCCGAGGCCAAAGCAGTCGATATGCTGACGCTGGTCGGCATTCCGGCGCCCGGACGGCGGGTGCGAGAATATCCGCACCAGCTATCGGGCGGCATGCGGCAGCGGGTGATGATCGCGATGGCACTCGCCTGCAATCCGCGCCTGCTGATCGCCGATGAGCCGACAACTGCGTTGGACGTGACCATTCAGGCACAGATTTTGGATTTGATGCGCGACCTGAAGACGCGGCTGGGATCAGCGATCATGCTGATTACGCACGATCTCGGGGTCGTTGCGGAAATGGCACAACGAGTGGTTGTCATGTATGCAGGCCGCAAGGTCGAAGAAGCGCCAGTCAACGAAATATTCGCGCGTCCAATGCACCCATACACGCGGGGATTGCTGGGCGCGGTGCCTAAACTGGGCTCGTCGCTGGATGAAGGTGGCCGCGCCCGTTTGGCGGAAATCACCGGACTGGTGCCCAGTCTGCGCAAACCCATCGTCGGATGTGCGTTCGCGGGGCGGTGTTCCATGGTGACCGATGTCTGCCGGACGATCGCGCCGGCGATCGAGTTGAAGGCGACGGGGCACCGTGTGGCGTGTCACTACGCCGGTCAGACGGTGACGGCATGACCACCGATCGCCCCCTGCTGGAGGTCAACGACCTCAAGAAACACTTCCCCATCCATGGCGGTCTGCTCGGCGGCGTCACCGCCAAGGTCTATGCGGTCGATGGTGTCAGCTTCGACATCCGGCGGGGCGAAACCCTGTCGCTGGTGGGCGAATCCGGGTGCGGCAAGTCAACCGTCGGCAAGGCGATCCTGCGCCTGTTCAAGCTGACCGACGGAGAGGTTCGGCTGGACGGCGAGCGGATCGACAACATGCCGGCGGGCAAGCTGCGCATGATGCGGAAGCGGGTCCAGGTCGTCTTCCAGGATCCATTCAGCAGCCTGAACCCGCGTATGAAAGTCCGCGACATCCTGGCCGAACCGCTGATCAACTTCGGCATGCCGCATGGTGCCGCCGAGATCGGGGCGCTGATGGACAAGGTCCGTCTGCCGCGCGACGCGATCAACCGCTTTCCGCACGAATTCTCCGGTGGTCAGCGCCAGCGTATCGGCATTGCCCGGGCGCTGGCTCCGGGCGCCGACCTGATCATTTGCGATGAGGCGGTGTCGGCGCTGGACGTTTCAGTGAAGGCGCAGATCATCAACTTGCTGGCGGATTTGCAGGACGAACTGGGGCTGGCGTTGCTGTTCATCAGCCACGATCTGGCGACGGTGGAGCATCTGACGCACCGCGTCGCGGTGATGTATCTGGGCAAGATCGTCGAGTTGACCGACCGGCGGACGTTGTTCGCGCGGTCGCATCATCCTTACACCCGCGCCCTGCTCTCGGCCGTCCCGGTGCCCGACCCACTGGCCAAGCGGAACCGGATCATTCTGAAAGGCGACGTCCCGAGTCCGATCAATCCACCGTCGGGTTGCCGCTTCCACACACGCTGTCCATTTGTGTTCGATCGTTGCAAAATTGAAGAGCCTCTGTTACGCTCTGTGGGCGTCGGGCATATGTCCGCGTGTCATTTGGATGAAATCCCTGGTGGTCAGGTGGTTCCGGGCACGGCATAAGACCAAATGTGTCCAGGAGTTTGAATTCGCATGCCTGCTGCTCCGAGCCTGGGTGACGATACCGGCTCGTTATTTCCCGCGATAAAACCGATACGGTTGCCCGCCGGGCGTCCGATCCTGTGCATCATCGTCGATGCGGAGGAGGAATTTCATTGGGGGCGGCCGGTGTCGCCGCGTAACAATGCCACGTCCTCCATCCGCCACCAAAAGCGGGCGCACGATATATTTTCGTGCTACGGCGCCAAGCCAACCTATCTGGTTACCTATCCTATCGCGTCCGATCCGACGGCTGCATCGGTGCTGCGGGAGTATCTGGCGGACGGCCAGTGCGACATCGGCGCGCAATTGCATCCCTGGGTCACCCCGCCGTTCGCCGCCGAAAGCGAAGAGCGGCTGTCGTTTCCCGGCAATCTGCCGAGGGCGCTTGAGCAGGAGAAGCTGCATGTCCTGGCCGAGGCGGTGCGGCAGAACTTCGACGTGCAGCCCACCGTTTACAAAGCGGGCCGCTACGGGCTGGGACCGTCCACCTCGGACTTGCTGGAGGCTGAAGGCTTCCAGGTCGATACCAGCCTGATCCCGCGGACCCGCTACACCGAGGCCGGCGGTCCGGACTTTTCGGCATTCGATTACGGCCCGTTCTGGTTTGGGGCGCGCCGCCGCTTGCTGGAGTTACCGGTGACCCGGGCGTTCAGCGGCGTGTTGGCGGGGGCGATGCCGGGCCTGTATGGCGTGGCCGAACATAAACGACTCCGTTCTTTGCGGGGACCGGGATTGCTGGCCAGGGCGGGATTGCTGGAACGCATCACGCTGTCCCCGGAAGGATCTGATCTGGCGGCGATGCAGCGTCTGACGCGGACGTTGCTGAAACGCGGCGAGCGGATCTTTACGCTGAATTATCACAGTCCGTCGTTGGTGCCGGGCAATACGCCGTATGTGCGCAGCGATCGCGATCTGGCGGAATTTCTGGACCGAATTTCCGGATTTCTGAGTTTTTTCCGGGAAGAACTCGGCGGCATTTTCCTGACGGTTCAGGAACTGCACGATCAACTGCGGGCGGGGGCGCTGGTGGACCCGGCACAGCCGCCCGGTTTCGAGCGCCGGCGCGCTCCCGTTATCTCCGGACTGAATGACCCCGGGATCGCCAACGTCCGGACGTTTCCCGGCATCGAGGCCACGAAGAACACCGCCGGGCCGAACAATCGTTGCCTTGTGGTTGCCAACACCTTCCCACCAGTACATGGCGGTTCGGCCATCGTCTATGACAGCCTGGCGCGGTTTGGCGGCGGCCGGGTCTCGGTTCTGGCACCGAAGGAGGATTACCGCGACGGCTGGCCGATCCAGGGCTGGCGTGAATTCGACCGGCATGCGCCGTTCAAGGTGCATCGCATCCGCCTGCTCCGCACGTTGTTCCTGCCGGAGGATGCCGGCATCGTCAAACGCATTGAGGGGGCGGCGACCGACCTGTTGATCCGGTTGTCGATCCTGCGCAGCATCCACCGCATCGTTCGCGCGGAAAAGATCGCCGTGCTGTGCATCGGCGAGTTGGTCGCGGGCGGCTGGCTGGCGGGCGCGTGCCGGCAGTTGTTCGGGCTGAAAACGCTGATCTACGTTCATGGCGAGGAAATCAGCACACGCACGCAATATGACGAGGGCGGCAAGCGGCGGCGGCGCGCATTGGCGGCGGCCGACGGCATTGTCGCGGTCAGCCGGTTTACCCGGGAGACGTTGATCGACGCATTCGGCGTCCCGCCCCGGAAGATCGAACTGGTGTCCAATGGTGTCGATCTCAGACGATTTGTGCCTCGGCCACGGCCGGCGCATCTGGTGGCGCGCTACGGGTTAGAGGGACGACCGGTGCTGCTGACGGTCAGCCGGTTGTATGCCCGCAAGGGCGTTGACCGGGTGATCGAGAGCCTGCCCGCCGTGCTGCGGCAAATCCCCGACCTGGTCTATCTGATCGTCGGTGGCGGAACGTATCGCCCGGCGTTGGAAGCTTTGGTGGAGAAGCACGATCTGGGCCGCACCGTGGTATTCGCCGGCGCGGTGCCCGATTACGAGCTGACCGAACATTACAGCCTTGGCGACGTGTTCATCATGGCGAACCGGGAGATGCCGGATGGCGACACCGAGGGATTTGGGTTGGTGTTCCTGGAGGCCAACGCCTGCGGCCTGCCGGTGATCGCGGGCAAGGCCGGCGGCAGCGTCGATGCGGTGACGGATATGGTCAACGGCCTGGTGGTGGATGGCGACGATACCGGTGAGATCGCCCGGGCTATTATTCGGATGTTCGGCGACGATGCTTTGCGCGAAAACCTGCGGGTCAGTGGCGCGGAGGTGGCTTTGGCCTCGGGTTGGGAGCGGCGAGTGGACCAGTTTCTGGGATATTGTGACCGGCTAACGGCCGGGTCATAGCCGGGCCTGTTCCCTGACATGGAGAAGCGGGTATCGAAAGCAGCGGCCTCGACCACGCGACGGGCAGAATCGGGCAAAGGGCAGCGACACCATGATTGACCACGGGCTATGACGGCCAACGAGTTCCCTTCCCGTCGCCTGCGCGTGATCGTGCTGCCTAACATTCCATGGATGGCGTCCGCGAGCTCGTATCAGCCCGGCCAGGGACCAGACCCCGACCGGCTCCGCGGACTTCTGGCGGAGCGTGGAATCGATATGACCGCGCTTGATCCGTTGGCTCCGCCTTACAACCCCTGGGGGCGAGGAACTCCATTCTTTGCCGGCCTCGATTTGCTTCGGGCGCTGATTGTGCTGTGTTCCCACCGTTCCGCCGATGTGGTGATCTCGGTTTTCGAAAGCGGGGCCATGGTCCTGCTGCTGCTGCGCCGGCTGTTTTTTTTCAGGCCACCGATCGCCTTGTGGGACGTCAGCGTTGGCAGCAACTGGCGGCCCCAACGTTTGGTCTTAGGCGTCGTTCTGCGGTTGACCGACAAGGTCTTTACCCTGACCAGATGGCAAAAGGCCGTCGCCGAACAGCGTTACCCCTTGCGATCACCGGCTGACGTCATCGGGTACGCAGTCGATGAGAACTTCTACCATCCGGCATTTAACCGAGGCTCGGACTACGTCTTGTCCGTCGGGGAGGACGCGGCGCGGGACTATGTCACGCTGGTTGAGGCCGTGCGAGATCTGCCCGCCACCGTGATCCTGAAAGCGCGCTTCTCCGGCGCCCTGCCGCGGGATGCCGCCGCAGCGATACGGATCGTCCGAACGCGCCTGTCGTTCCTGGAGTTCCGCGATCTGTATGCCTCCGCCAGCATGGTCATTGTGCCGCTGCGGCCGAGCGACAACCCAAGCGGGATTACGTCGTTGTTTGAGGCGATGGCGATGGGCAAGGCGGTCATTGCCTCCGACATTCCCATGATCCGGGAATTCATTACCCCCGGTGAAAACGGTCTTATCGTTCCGGTTGGCGATGCCGCGGCGTTGCGGGACGCCATCGCGTTTCTGCTGGCCCGGCCCGATGAGCAGCGACGATTGGGCCTGAATGCCCGCGCGTATCTGGACGCCCATCTGAGCATGGCTTCGTTTGCCGACCGTTTTTCCGCGAGTATCCGGGCTGTCGTGCCTTCCGGAGTCGCGGGCAGGGCGGCTGGCTGACGAAACGATTTCCGGTAACGGCCGAAAAAACCTCGGCAGGCGCAACAGATTACCACGTGCCGTTTTGTCACTTCGCCGTGAGCCGGTGTGGTGTATAGAAACGAAATTGCTGAGAGGTGTGGGTTGCAAAACGTGGGATCGACTACGGAGCGCGATGAGACGGACACGCTTGCTTTGGAAAAACCAAGGGGGCCGTCAATTCTGGCGCGCACGGCCGTGGGCATGGGCTGGATCGTCGCCTGGCGCATGGCCACACGCGTGCTTGGGCTGATCAGCACTTTAGTCCTGGTACGTGTTTTGGCACCGGCTGATTTCGGCCTGGTCGCTCTCGGTACCAGTTTCGTTCTGGCGGTCGATACGCTCTCCGCCATCGGCGTCGAGGATGCCATGGTCCGCGAGCACTCGCCGTCACCCGCGATGTATGACACGGCTTTCACGCTGACCGCGTTGCGCAGTCTGGCGACGACGGTGCTGATCGCGATCGGCGCCATCCCCATTGCCAGGTTTTTTTCGGAACCCCGGCTTGCCCACATCCTGTGGTCGCTCGCGGCAGGCACGCTGATATCGGGAATCGGCAGCATCGGGGTCGTCGATTTCCGCCGCGATATGGCGTTTCACAAAGAGTTCGTGCTGCAGATCCTGCCCCGTATGGTCAGCATCAGCGTTACCATTGGTTCAGCCCTGATATGGCATAGCTATTGGGCGCTGATCGCCGGCATGCTGACCGGGCGATTTATGCGCACCGCCTTCGGCTACAAGATGCACCCCTGGCGTCCACGTTTCACCTTATCGGCCTGGCGCGATCTGATCGGATTCTCACTATGGAGTTGGGCCATCAGCCTGGCTGAATTGGCGCGGGACCGGTTGGACATGTTTGTCGTCGGTCGCGTTTTGTCTCCGACTGCGGTCGGGGTTTATGCGATCGGCGAGGAAGTGGCCGTCTTACCGACCACTGAAATAGTCTTACCGCTGTGCCGTGCCTGTTTTTCGGCTTTCGCAGCGGCGCGTCGCGCCGGTCACGGTGTTGAAGAGGCTTATATGCGGCCTGCCGCCACGACCTTCCTGATCACCTTGCCTGCAGGGCTCGGAATTTCGCTCGTAGCCGACCCGTTAGTGCGTCTGGTGATGGGGGAAAAATGGACGCAGGCCATTCCGATCATCGAACTGCTGGGCGTCATGGGCGGCATCGCCGTGTTCGGCCTTGTTGCCACGACTCTGCTCTCGGCATATGCCATGCTGTCCCGGCAATTCAGTATCACAGTGACCTGTCTGGGTTTGAGACTTCTGCTGCTGATTTTGCTGGTTAACCAGTTCGGCATCATCGGTGCGGCCATCGGCGCCTTTGCCGGCATGCTGCTTGAGCACTCGATGCTGCTGGTCGTGGTGTTTCGCCGGTTCGAGTTGAGCGTGACAAAGCTTGTGCGACAGGTCTGGCGTACCGTCGTCGCTGCGTCGATCATGACCGCAATGTTGGTCGCGACCGGTCTTGGCTGGACTTCGGCGGTCGGCGACATGCCCAACCTGATTGGCAGGTTGGTAACCGCCGTCATGCTTGGGGCAACAGTGTATTCACTCGCACTGCTTGGCCTGTGGCGGCTGTCCGGTCGACCGCAGGGTGCGGAAGCGGATATGCTTGCAGTGGTCATGCGACTGGTCCGTCGTATGACCGGGACGCTTTGGTCAATTCGTCCCAGGGTATCGTAACGTCGCACCCGGGTCATCCGTTAACGTTCCGGTCGTTGCGTTGTTCGTTATTCATTCAGCGGACTGAATAATACCAACCCGCATTGACACTGACCCGGGCGGATCGTCCTGACATCGTCATGGTGCGCGAAGGCGCACCATTCACGTATTTGATTTAACTCATCAAAGACGTGAATGCCGACCTTCGTCGGCATGACGGGTATGGCCGGCGGAGAGTCGCTGTCAACGCCGATTGGTATAAGTTCAATTCTCTCACCTGTGGCATCAGACGGTCGTGGAGCAATGGACACCCGCAATCAGTCGTCACGACGTGTAGCTGCGGGCAAATTTACGCACAGCCGGCGGGCAATCGCCGAACCGTCCCAGGCAGTAATCCCGGATGGCGAGCATGACACCGAATACCAGCAGCAGACGATGACGCAAGGAGGACCGGCCTGCTTCCTGCGGCAGCATCAGCGCGTGTCGAAGTTCCCACAATGCACCCCGCCAGGCAAAAAAGCGGCCACGCGTATCAAGATGCCGGCAGGCGAACAGCAGACGGTTGCGCGTGATAAAATAACGATAGAGAGGATTGCCGGTGCCTTTGAAGGATACTGCCCCCTTGTGATCAATTATCGAGGCGGGAACATAATAGTTTATCATCCCGGCATTGCGGGCCCGAAAGCACCAATCGGTCTCATCGTAGTTCAGGAAGTAATCCTCATCGAGAAGCCCGATTTTTCGCAACGCCGGCCCGGTCAGCAGCATTGAACAACCTTTAACAGACAGGGTAGCAGACGTTTCTTTCGATGACTCCGCGATTTCATCGAGGCGACAGGATATCTGAAGCGGATGGTGGGTCCTGTCATCCATGACAGTTCCTGCGAATTCGGCCCAGTTCGCATTGGACGCCGAAACCACGATGGATCCGAGCGCTGCCGCCTGCGGGGCATTCGCCGCATCGACCAGCCGCGATAACGTGTCCGATCGGACCATCGCGTCATTGTTGAGCAGATAGATATGTTCGCAGCCGCCTGCGAGTGCGGCCCGTATGCCGACATTACACCCACCTGCCCAACCCAGGTTACCCCCGGACTGAATCACGTTCAGCGCGGCGTCCCAGTTACGCAAATGCGATTCGGAGCCATCGGAGGAGGCATTATCGACCACGTAAACATCGAAATCGGGATAGTCGAGGAACCGCAGACTTTCGAGACATTCAATCGTATCGCGCCAGCCGTTCCAATTGAGCAGCACGATGCCGATCTTCGGCCGGTGTCCGCCCCCCGGCGAAACCTCACCCGGGTCTGGCTTCATCACCGAAGGCGCACTCATGCCAGCGGGCTACCGCGAAACGCAATCTGCATGCACGAAATGTCGCGTGAATGACCTAATGAACCGACAACCAGTGCCAAACCGAATAGTGAATAGATATTTTCACGAATAGTATTACGAATTCTGATGTTGGCATTAATCGGTTGGACCAAATCGATATTATAGCCGCCTGACCGGAGGCTTCGGCTCAGGCTCTTGGCCGTAAAATACCGTAGATGAGTCCGGTCCAGTACGCCTTCATCCTTGTAGTCCCAATCTTTCAGAACCAGCGTGTCAAAGAGATTTTTAAAATAACGTACATTGGGCACCGATCCCACGATAACGCCGCCGGGTGCGATTTTCTGTTTAATGCGACGCAGGAATGCATCATGGTCAGTCATGTGCTCGATCACATCGTTACATATGACGACATCAAAATAATGGTCCGGCAGTTTCGACTCGACGTCGTCATATAGACCGTTATGCACCGTGTGCATCATCGTCGCGGCTATCGCGGCCGCTTTTGGATCCGGCTCGACCCCCCACAACTCCTCGACACCCGCGATTGATGCGGCAAACCGGCCCTCACCGCAGCCGATGTCCAGCACGGCACGCCGTCGATCCGGGATAAACTGGTGCATCTCCGGGCGAACATGTCCGAAGTACTCGCGATGTTCCGCCATGGATTTATCAGCTTCCGTTGGGGTTGAAAATTGCCGTAATTCCGATGGTATCAAGCAATTCAGGGGAGATTTGAACCGCCCCATCCCCGGCGTCAAGGCCGATTTTAACGCATCAGAAAGATTGCCGAAACGGCTCGTTCCGACCACAAAATCCACTGCTGAGCAACCCGCTCATAAAGATGATTTACGCCAGGTATCGGGTTTCGGAAGGGCCGCCAACCAGCAACCCGCCAGAGCGCGGCACACTGAAAATTTCCCGCCAATCTCCCAGCGTGTCACGACGGACCGGCGATTGTTGGCGCGGTCGTTGCGCACCGCCGATCCGGTTTGGCCGATGGTGCGCAGTGACGCTCCGCTCGAGTCTAATCCGGTGCCTGCTGATGACCCGCGCGTGCTCACGCCCCGCCCGCACGCATGTTCGCTAAACCAGACACAAACCATGATCCACTTTGCGTAGCCGTTTCAGGGCAAGGCAGGGGTTTTCAAAGAGATGCCAGGATACCCATGCCAAAGCTAACGTCGGCCCGAGGGATATCACCGTGATTGCCCACCAGCTCACGGCCGGTCCCAGAAGGAACGCGGCGAATTGTTGCATCGGAAAGGCCCAAACGTACGCACCATAAGACAGATCGCCGACGGAATCCGCGGGATCCGGAACAAAGCGTCGGGGCGCCGCGCCAAGCGTGATGACCGCGTATGCGCCCAAAGTTCCGCCGATAACCGGGAAGCCGCCGAACCAAAGGCTGGCAACGCAGGCCACCGCGCAGAGTAAAGCGGCCCACATACGGTATGGCGGGTTCGCAAGCGTGATTAGCGCCCCGGTGGCGAAGGGCAGGCCGTAAGGGTGTAGACGCCAAAGCGGTGAAAATACTGGTCAACCAGCCAAGCAATGACAATCACGAGCGCGGTCTCCGACCGCAGTAGGCGCGCCAGGCTTTCTCGGGCAGTTTCGCGCAGCCCTTGGGCGAAGCCGACCGGAGCCGATTTTCTCCGTGCGACGCAAATGGAGGACAATCAGCCCGATGCCCGAGGGCGTTTAAGTATCGGTTGATCGTTCCAGACCTGCCGTACCAATCTGGAATTATTGACTCGCCTGCCTCTATCCTGTTATGTCAAAGCACTTTTCTATCCAAAAATGGTATCATAACGGCAGAAACTAACAATGGTTTCATAACGAAAAATAATGATTTCAACGCCTTGCTGCTGCACTGGCGGTCCTATTGTCCCACAATTTCCCGCTCGCGACCGGAAATGATTCCGGGGAACCGTTCTATCGGTTCAGCCATGGCGAGACGACGCCGGGAACCATCGCGGTCATGCTCTTCTTTGCAATAAGTGGGTCTTTGATTACCCGCAGTTTCGTCGGCACCCCATGCACCAGGCAGTCCTGCTCGGTTCGTGGTCGCCCGTATGCTGCGTCTGTATCCCGCGCTGACCGTCGTTCTCGTCGTGCTGGCGCTTGGGCCGCCGCCGAAACGTTGGCCGTATCCGTGGCCGGCGAATATGGCCAGCCGCAAACAAACGCCAGGGATCAGGATGCAGGTATATTTTCTATATCTATCCTGTTAGGGAGCCGGATTGTAGTTCAACGAATTCATCCGGTTTTTCCTGATGATCTACCGCGGAGTGACAACACGCAGTCACTCCGACTTCAAAAAATCTGCCGCTCCGGCGAAAAATCCCTCGGACGCAGACCAATATTGAACCGGGCAATCAGCGAATAAATGTCATAAACCGGCACGCCGGAAGCCTGCCGCAGCGTGTAAGCGCTGGGGTAGCATGTTGGTGCATTCAAGCACCACCGCGCCGACATTGGGATGAGTGGCCACAAGGCGCTGACCGGCCTCAAGGATGTCGCGTGCCGCCATGGCCACGTCCAGGTCCTGTTTCTCGCCCGGGATCAGCACGCAAAAAACTCCACGCGGTCCTCCGTCCCGACAGACGGCGTGTCCAGCGGCGCACCGACTGCCGCCAAATGCACCGGCGTCAGCGGCTCGCCCGACACGGTCAAAACGCCGACGCGCTGACCGGGAGGCAAAACAGCATGCCCCCAGGGCACCTGCATCAGTGAACTGGTCGCCACCGGCACCCGCACATGCGCTGCCAGCTCCTTCTGAAATGGCGACAAAAACCCGCAGTTGGTGGCGATCACCTCAGCGCCATGCGCCACCAGTTCGGCGGCCGCTTCCAGGCAATCCGGCAGCTCTGTTCAGCACCCCCGCTCCGGACTGGCGCCTTTCACCACGCGATACAGCACCGGGGATGCGGGAAAAGCGCGCCTGTAGCATCAGAATACCCCAGCGGGGCACCGTCGTTGGCTTTGCCACCGGTTGCGATGGATGCCATGAAGTCAGCTTGCCGCGAGCGACGCCGAACGGCGAGGCTGCAATCCTATTCGACAGAGAGAGGAAACCATCATGACCGACTACCCCTTCACCCAGGCTGACCTGGACATCCTGGCGCAATGGGACACCCCCACCATCTGCAATGGACTCGAGGTCGTGGTGCCCGAACGCCGCGCCATCGGTTTCACCGTCGAGCCGATGGTCTGCATCGACCCCAAGGCCAAGCCGATCGTCGGATTGGCTCGGGTTGGCATGATCCGCTCGATGGAGCCGCCCCGCTCCAAGGTCACCGACCGCGCCGATTGGTACGATTATGTGGCGCGCGTGGATTTCCCGACCATCGCGGTGCTGCAGGATATCGACGGCCACGTTGGCTATGGCGCATATTGGGGAGAGGTGCAGTCCACCATCCATCGCGCGCTGGGCTCGATCGGTTGCGTCACCAACGGCTCGTTCCGCGATCTGGATATGTGGGCGGCGGGCTACCAGATGATTGGCGGCCGAATCGGACCGAGCCACGCGCATGTGCACATGGTCGATTATGGCAAGCCGGTGAATATTTTCGGCATGAACGTGGCGCATGACGACGTGATCCACGCCGATTTCCACGGGGCGGTCGTGATTCCGGCCGACGCGGTGCGCAAACTGCCGGCGGCGATCGACCTGGTGTCGCGGCGCGAGAAGGTAATCCTGGACGTTTGTAACGCTCCCGGGTTCACGCCGGCCAAGCTACGTGAGGCTTTGAAGAAGTCGGGCGAAATTCACTAAACCAAGTTCCCGTCTCGATCCTTCGCCCGCAGGGGCGAAGGCTGGGAGCGGGGTTTCGTAATCGTGTAACGCGAATTTGTAACGCACTGCAACAAAAGCTGCAAAAGCAACGCCTTGGCGAGTCACATCGGGCAACAATCATTGACTCGGCGCGGATAATGAAACGGGTTACCAAGCTGCACGGCATCGGCCATCCCGCTTGTGCCCCCGGAATATGCCCTTGATGGACGGCTTCGCGCGACTTTCCCTGCCCCAATCCGGCGCCTCCCTCGGCTGGCGGCAACGCACGATTAAGTCGGCGATCGATTGCGTCGGCGTGGGCGTGCACTCGGGCCAGCGCGTGACTCTGACCATCCGACCCGCCGCCGCCGACCATGGCATCGTATTCCGCCGCACCGACCTGAACCGCGACATCGCCGCCCGCTTCGACAATGTTGGTGACACCCGCCTGTGCACCGTCCTGGCCGATCCCGCCGACGCCTCCGTCCGGGTCGGCACGGTCGAGCATCTGATGGCCGCCCTGTCCGCGCTGTCCATCGACAATGCTCTGATTGAGGTTGACGGCCCCGAACTCCCCATTCTGGACGGGTCCGCCGCACCGTTCGTATTCCTGCTGGATTGCGCCGGTTCGGTTGAACAGGACGCCCCCGCCCGCGTGATCGAAGTCCGCCGCACCGTGCGCGTGCAGCAAGGTGAGGCCTGGGCCGAACTCCGCCCGCTCGGTCCCGCCGCCCGCGCCGTGCAGCCGGTGCTGGAAATGGATCTGTCGATCGACTTCGCCGCCAGCGCGATCGGCCGGCAGTCGGCGTCGCTGCGGCTGACGGCCGATAGTTTTCGGCATGAAATCGCCTCCGCCCGCACCTTTGCCCACGCGGACGAGGTCGCTCAACTTCAGGCCGCCGGTCTCGCGCTCGGCGGCAGCCTGGACAATGCGATTGTCGTGGACGGTGCCAACATCCTCAATCCCGGCGGTTTGCGCATGGATGCGGAGTTCGCCCGGCATAAATTGCTGGATGCGGTGGGCGATCTGGCGCTGGCCGGCGGCCGGTTGCACGCGCGTTACGTCGCGCATCGCACGGGCCATGATCTGAACAACCGCCTGCTGCGGGCCTTGTTCGCCGATGCCGCCGCTCTGCGCACGGTGACGACCGATCCACTGATGCAAGCTGCCTGAATAACGCATAACCCTGTATTCGCGTATCGCGGAGCCATGGTATAAGGCCCGCTGATGAACACGAGTCACCCCATGTCCCTCCGCTTCCGGCGCACCCTGTTTGTTGGGATCACCGCGCTTCTGCCGTTGCTGTCCGCTTGCGGCTCATCGGACGATAACGCCAAGACCGGCCCTGTCGGTCCGGTGGAAGGCCTCTATAACAATGGTGTCGATGCGCTGAACGACCGCCGCTTCACCACGGCCGGCGATCAGTTCAACGCGGTGGAGCAGAACTATCCGTACTCCTCCTGGGCGGTGAACGCGCAGCTGATGTCGGGGTACTCGCTGTATTTGCAGAACAAATACACGGAGTCGATCGGCACGCTGGACCGCTGGATCCAGTTGCATCCGGCGCATCGCGATGTCGCCTATGCCTATTACCTGCGCGCACTTTGCTATTATGAGCAGATCGCCGACATCGCCCGCGACCAGAAGGGCACCGAGCAGGCGATGAACGCGCTGCGTGAGGTCGTGACCCGATTTCCCGACTCGACGTATGCCCGCGATGCCAAGCTGAAGATCGATCTGTGCGTTGATCATCTGGCTGGCAAGGAGATGGAGATCGGCCGCTTCTACCAGAAACAACATTTGTATGAGGCCGCGATCGGCCGTTTCCAGCGGGTCGTGGATGAATTCCAGACCACCAACCACGTGCCGGAAGCCCTGGCGCGTCTGACCGAGGTTTATCTGGCGCTCGGGCTGAAGGATCAGGCCCGTAAGACGGCGTCCGTGCTGGGTTACAACTATCCCGGCAGTGAGTGGTATGACGCAAGTTACACCCAGCTTGTCGATGATGGTCTGGCAAAGCCCACTGACAAGGCGCCGGCGGCTGACACCGAACGGCCCGGCTTCATGTCCCGTGCCTGGCATGCGGTGTTCTGATCACCCATTGGTAAGACGCGTGAGCAACGCGGCGTGCTGACCGCGCTGTCGATTCGCGACGTCGTCCTGATCGAACGCCTGGATTTGGCGTTCGATGCGGGATTGACCGTGCTGACCGGCGAAACCGGCGCCGGCAAATCCATTTTGTTGGACAGTCTTGGTCTGGCGCTTGGCGCGCGAGCCGAGAGCGGTCTGGTGCGCGCCTCGGCCGAACAGGCCAGTGTGACCGCGTGCTTTTTTCCCCCTGACGGTCACCCCGTGGTGTCGGTTCTGGCTGAACAGGGTTGGGAGGCGGAGGACGAAGTCGTGCTGCGGCGCATCGTCCTGAAAGACGGCCGATCGCGGGCCTTCATCAACGACCATCCTGTCGGAGTCGGATTGCTGCGCCGAATCGGCGCGCTGCTGGTGGAGGTCCAGGGCCAGCACGAGCAAATGAGCCTCGCCGACCCGGCCAGTCATGCCGGGTTGCTGGATGCGTTCGGCGTGCCGATGGCATTGCGGTCGGCGGTATCTGACGCATGGCGGATTTGGCATGACGCGCTGGTGCGGCTGGAGAACGCCCGCGAGGCGATTGCCGCCGCTGCGCGCGATGAAGAATGGCTGCGGCACGCATTTGCGGAACTGGCCACACTGGCGCCACGGGTCGGCGAGGAAGAAGCCCTGGCGCGCGAGCGGTTGCGCTTGCAGCAGAATGAACGCCGGGCGGAGGCGATCGCCTCCGCCTTGGCGGAATTGACGCCGCGGGACCGGCGCGGGGCCGGGCCGGCGGCTTCGCTGCGCGCGGCGTCGCGGGCTTTGCAGCGGCTGGCTCCGTCGGGGGACGCGGTCGGGGACAATCCGGCCGGTCCGGCACTGGCGGCTTTGGAGCGGGCGGAAGAGGCGCTGGCCGAGGCGGAGACATTATTGAGCCGACTGATCGCGGACGCCGATGTGGATCCCAGATTGCTGGAGCAATCGGAGGAACGCTTGTTCGCGCTGCGCGCATCGGCTCGGAAACACAGCGTGCAGGTGCCGGATTTGCCGGTGCTGCTGGATACGCTGAGTGCGCGGTTGGCAGCGCTGGAAACCGGGGCGGCCGAAATTTCCGAACTGGAACAGGCGGCGCGGGCCGGACGCGAGCGGTATTTGGCTGCTGCCGCGGCCTTGTCGGTCTCGCGCGGCGCGGCGGCCGGTAAGTTGCAGAAGGCGGTGGGGAAAGAGTTGCCGCCGCTGCGGCTGGACAAGGCGCGGTTCTTTGCCGAGGTGGGTGTGTTGCCGGAGGCCGGTTGGGGGCCGAACGGGATGGATCAGGTGCGTTTCCTGATCGCCACCAATCCCGGGCAGGAACCAGGGCCGTTGGCGCGCGTTGCGTCAGGCGGAGAGTTATCGCGGTTGATGCTGGCGATGAAGGTAGTGCTGTCGGCCGGGTCGGCGGTGCCGACTTTGGTGTTTGACGAGGTTGATTCCGGCGTCGGTGGCGCCACCGCCGCCGCTGTTGGTGAACGGCTGGCTCGGGTGGCCGAGGGGTTGCAGGTTTTGGTGGTGACGCACAGTCCGCAGGTGGCGGCGCGCGGGGCGGCGCATTTGCGGGTTGCGAAGGCGGCCTCGCGGGATCGGACAGCGACGACGGTGGAGCGTTTGACTCCGGATGAGCGGCGGGAAGAGATTGCGCGGATGCTGGCGGGCGAGACGATTTCCGATGCGGCGCGGGCCGCGGCGGACGATTTGCTGCGGGGGCAGAAGCCGCCGCAGGGGGTATTGGTTTGAGCGGTTGTTGTCGCGTTGCTCGGATGCGAAACGGCGCACGGTCTGTGCGCGAAGCGCCATACTTTCTATCTCTGCGATTTCATGTTCTTTTCAACGTCCTCTGTGCAAAACCCTTGCTTGATGACTTAAAGCACCCTGGTCCTGGCATGGTAGTCCCGTCATGTTAGATACAAAGTCAGCACCTGCCGTCGATACCCTCACCGAGACCGAAGCCGCCGAAGAACTCGCGCGCCTCGCGGCGGACATCTCGCATCATGACGCGGCGTATCACACGCATGACGCCCCGGAGATCTCCGACGCCGATTATGACGCGCTGCGCCGGAGGAATGCGGCCATCGAGGCGCGGTTTCCTGAGCTGATTCGAGCGGATTCTCCGTCGGCGCGGGTGGGCGGTGCGATTGAGTCAGGATTTTCCAAACTGCGCCACCGCGTGCCGATGCTGTCGCTGGACAACGCATTCGGCGCGGAAGAGTTTTCCGAATTCTGCGCCCGCGCAAAGCGATTTCTTGGCCGCACTGAACCGCTGGTGTTTGTGGCTGAACCGAAAATCGATGGGTTGTCGATCAATCTGACCTACGAACACGGCCATTTCGTCCGGGGCGCCACGCGCGGCGACGGCACCGAAGGCGAGGACGTCACCGCCAATCTGCGGACGATGCAGTCGGTCCCGGACAAGTTGCTTGGCGAGGCGCCCGCTTTCATCGAGATTCGCGGTGAAGTCTTCATGACCAAGGCGGACTTCCTCGCGTTGAACCAGGCGCAGGCCGAGGCTGGATCGAAGATTTTTGCCAATCCCCGCAACGCTGCTGCCGGTAGCCTGAGGCAGTTGGACACGCGCATCACCGCCAGCCGTCCATTGTCGTTGTTTGCCTATGCGCAGGGCGAGAGCAGTGAGCCGGTGGCTTCGACGCATTGGGATTATTTGCAACGGCTGCGGGATTGGGGGTTCGACGTCAATCCATTGTCCCGGCGGTTGGAGAACGAAACCGACGCCGAGGCGTTTCAGAACGAAATTGGTCTGGAGAGATCGGGCCTCGGCTACGACATCGACGGCGTTGTTTACAAGATTGACGATCTGGCCTTGCAGCGCCGGTTGGGCTTTGTCGGGCGGGCGCCGCGATGGGCGATCGCCTGGAAGTTCCCGGCCGAGCAGGCGACGACGGTGCTGCGCGAAATTCGCATCCAGGTCGGACGCACCGGGGCACTGACGCCGGTTGCCGAACTGGAGCCGGTCAATGTTGGCGGTGTGCTGGTCGGTCGGGCGACGCTGCACAATGAAGACGAGATCGCCCGCAAGGATATCCGTGTCGGCGACACCGTGGTTGTGCAACGGGCTGGCGATGTAATTCCGCAGGTCGTTTCTGTGATGTTAGAACGGCGTCCCGCGGATTCGACGCCGTTCGTATTCCCGGCTGTATGCCCCGCTTGTGGCAGTCACGCGGTGCGGCCACCGGGCGAGGTGGTGAAGCGTTGCACGGGGGGGCTGATTTGTTCGGCGCAGTTGGTGGAGCGGCTGATTCATTTCGTCTCTCGCACCGCATTCGACATCGACGGGCTGGGCGGGAAAACCATCCAGGAATTCTACAACGAGGGCTGGCTGCACAGTCCGGCCGACATCTTCAAACTACCGGAGCGCGAGGAGGTCATCGCGACGCGCGAGGGTTGGGGGAAGTTGTCGGCGCGTAATCTGTCACGCTCGATCGCTGCCCGGCGGACGATCTCTTTGGAGCGCTTCATCTATGCGCTGGGTATCCGCCGCATCGGTGAGTCGAATGCCAAACTTCTGGCGCGGCACTACGGAAGTTTTGCCAACTGGCGGACGCAGATGCTGGCGGCTCGGCAGATCGGGTCCGATGAACGGTCGGAACTTGGCAGCATCAGTGGGATCGGTCCCACCATCGCCGAGGAATTAACGGATTTCTTTGACGAACCGCGGAACATTGCGACGTTGGATGAAGTCGCCGCCGAACTGACGATCCAGGACGCGGCGCGGGCGGAGGCGGCGGATAGCCCGGTTGCGGGAAAGACCGTGGTGTTTACCGGGACGTTGGAAACCCTGACCCGGCCGGAAGCGAAAGCGCGGGCGGAGTCGCTGGGGGCGAAGGTGACGGACTCGGTGTCGAAAAAGACCGACATCGTGGTGGTCGGCGCCGATGCGGGATCGAAGGCAAGAAAGGCGGCGGAGCTTGGGGTGCGGACGATGACGGAGGCGGAGTGGCGGGAGTTGGTGGGGTAAAACCAGTCCGCGTCGAGGCCGTCTCTCGTTCGCATCGATAAGGGCCGGCTTGTCTGGACTAACTATCGCGGCACCACCATGGCATAGGTGGCCCGGACAAGCCGGGCCATGACGGAAGTGGAATGACGCTACAGTGCGTCGATGTCGTTACGAAGATGCCAATACGGACTGGTATTACGCCGCCCGCCCTGCCCTGCCGGCGGATCGCTGCATCAACCGAGCGGCCACGGCGTGGCGGACCGGAGCGAGCAGTTCGCCGGCGAAGATCACCGCGTCGCGGGCAACGCGCGCCGGGAATCGGTCATCGGTGTAGAGCGATGCGGTGGCATTGGTCCCCAGGTAGAGCGGAAGCGTGGCGCGGCGATGGCGCGCCTCATATCGGGCAAGAACCGATGCACTGCCGATATCGCCTCCCGATTTGGCGGCCTGAGCAATCAGGGCCGCCAACGTTTCGGAACCGAGCATACCGAAATTGAAACCGTGGGCGGTGACCGGATGCATGCCGACGGCGGCGTCGCCCGCCAGCGCGAAGCGGCGGCCAACGAAACGATCGGCATAGACGCATACCAGCGGATACGGATGCTGCGTGCCGATCAGGCGCATCTCACCCAACCGGTGCTGGTAGCGTTCGGTGATCTCGGCGCTGAACGCATCGGCATCCAGGGCCATTAGACGCTCGATCTGATGGCCGGGCATGGTCAGGACCAGCGACGAGATGTTCGGGTGCGCCTCGGTCCCGTTCAACGGCAGCATGGCGACGGTCTGGCCGTAGCCGAACCACTCGGTCGCGACGGCGTTGTGCGGCGTGTCGTGCGCCATGCGGCAGACCATCATGGTCTTGCCGAAGTCGCGCATGCGGGCGGGGATGCCCATGCGGCGGCGCATGTCCGACATGCGGGTGTCGGCGGCGACGATCAGTTTGCCGGTCAGGCGGGTGCCGTCGGTTAGCGTCAGCGTGGCGGAGTTCTGGTTTGTCTCGATCGCGGCGCCGGTCTTCTCGGTCAACAGGTGGACGTTGCCGTAGGGGGCGACGCATTCGAACAGCGACCGGCGGATCTGGTGGTTCGGCACCAGCACGCCCAGCGGCTGGTCGTCGCGGCCGGGGGGCTGGAAACGCAGGGCATGGAGCGAGGTTGGCCCGTTCAGCACACGGGCCTCGCCCAGCGGCGACACATCTTGTTGCGCGATGCGGTCCCAGGCGCCGTATCGCTTCAGCAGTTCGACGGAGTGGTGCGACAGGGCGATTTCGCGGCCGTCGAAGGGGGGTGTTTCCAGCACCGCGCGCGACTGACGCTCCACCACCGCGATCGACAGGCCGGTGTCGGCGAGCGCTCGGGCGAGGCTAAGGCCCGCCGGGCCTGCCCCGATGATCACGACGTCGAAGTCCGAGGCTGAGGTGGTCATGGTCGAGTCTCCTGTCGTTGCCGGTCGGCGCCCGGATGTGTAGACGCTTTCGGCCGCTGCCTCCAGGGGCGCGACCGCCGCGCCTTCATGTGGTTCGCGGCTGCGGAATGTCATCCTCTGCCGCGTCGGAGAGGTTTAGGTGGGGCGGATGGAAGCTATGGTTCCTCCACCGCCTGATCCGCCAGGATCGACCCAATGTCTCGCTTGCTGTGCAGGATTCGGACAACGATCACGTTGTCGGAGCGCGTCAAATAGTAAACCCAGAACTCGTCGAATCCTGTGACCGGCCACGTGCGCAAGCCGACGAGTTCCCGATTGACGGTCGGTTTGGGCGGGCCGGCCTCGGGCATCGCCAACAACCCATCGATGGCGGCTGTAACGGCCTGGTAGAAGCGCGATGCTATATGGGGAAGGCCTTTCTGGGCATACCATTCCACTTGGGAGAGGATATCCCGTTCGGCCGCCTCCTGGATGAACAGCGTCACGGACGCACACGGTCTTTGTATTTTTCCAAAATTTGCTCGACCTTGGCCTCCAGCGCCCGGCGAAAATCGGCGTCGAGTTTGATACGCTTTGAGGCAAGACCTTCAAGCAGGAGCGTTTCAAGCCGAGCCTCCTGCTCCTTCTCCTGGGCGTCTCGCAACAGGCCGCGGAAGTATTCGCTTACGTTGCCGTATCCCTTGTTGGCGGTTTGGGTTTCGACAAACGCCTTCAGGGAGTCGGGAAGGGAAATCGTGATCGTGGGCATGGGGCGAACCTTCGGAAACGAGGGATTCTCTAGCATTGTTCCTAACTGTTGTGAACATTTAAGATATATGTTTGGCCACGCCAACTGTCATAGCAACCTCAAACCCTCCAAGGCGACGGAGCAATCCGCGCGGTCAGACCGTACTGTTCAACGCCATCCGCACCGGCACCTGCCGCAACTAGGGTGACCTGCGCGTCACCGCCAACGCGCTGGTGCAGGCGGAGTCGCAAATCAGTCTGATAACCGACGAACCGCCGCCGCCCTCGGCCAGCGATAAGCAACTGGCCAACGCTTTCGAGGCGAGCGTCGAACGCATCGCATCGCTGCTGCGCCACGGCATCCGGGACAACCAGGTGGTCGCTGTCCGTAGGACGAACCCGCACCGTGCGGGCACCCTCGCCGACCTTTTGGGAGTCATGCAGGCCAGTTTTTTGGCACCTGACATCAGCGCATCTTGATTTCTTGACATCCGAGCCTCCTGTAGCTACTTCTCGGTAGATACAGAGGCTCGTATTGCTTTGGACGTGGGACCCGGACAAGGACGAGATCAACCGCACCAAGCATCGGTTGCCGCTGAGTATCGGCGAAGTCGCGCTTGCTGATCCATTGGCCTTATCCCGGCCCGATCCCCATCCAGACGGCGACCGATGGGACACACCTTGCGAAGCTGACGGTGTCCTTCTGTTCATCGTCCACACCATGCCCTTGGGCCCTCGTCCCGAGGGATGGCCCGACGCCGACGATACGCCGGGCCGCATCATCAGCGTCAGGAAAGCAACCCGACAAGAGCGAAAGGTATACGAAGATGGCAAGTACTAGGAAGCTGACAGCAGAAGAACGGTAAGCGTCCGGTGATCCCCGCCTTGCTTTGACCGCGCGAGACGTGCCGAAGCTGCTGACCTTAAAGTCCTCTGTAAGGTTGACCTTAAAGTCATGTCGAACGGCACGATCGAGATCATCGGCGCCA
>Ga0316222_1000512_pt1 | contig 59829 bp, 25 predicted proteins | sample TBH18011metaG_FD_206008 | JGI IMG/M metagenome (GOLD analysis project Ga0316222, IMG submission 206008) | Freshwater microbial communities from Trout Bog Lake, Wisconsin, USA - TBH18011 | ecosystem: Environmental > Aquatic > Freshwater > Lake > Hypolimnion/Profundal zone | place: USA: Wisconsin... | reverse complement strand
GTCTTGGTAGCGTTGCTCAGAAGCGTATCGACTTGGGCTGTGCTCCAGCCGCCACCACCAATTTGTGCAGCCACCGTGCCGCCGTTGAAGCTCACGTTGCCGGGCGTGCTGTAGCCCGGCAATGCCGCCGCATTCGACGTGAGCAAAATCCCTCCAGTGGCAATCGTCGGGCCGTTGTAAGCGTTCGCGCCCGAGAGAGTCAGCGTGCCTGCGCCGACCTTGGTCAGGCCACCGGTGTTGCTATTGTCAATAGCGCCCGCGAGGATGACGCTTTGACCGTTCGTGTCCAGCACGATAGCGCTGGGGCTGCCCTTGAAGCGAGCGCTCCAGTCCTGTCCGCTGCTCAACGAAGTGAATTGGAGGGCGCCGCCCCCGAAGGTAATGATACTGCCGTTACCCAGAGCGGAAGCGTTATTCGCCTGCAAGGTTCCGGCTGCGAGCGTTGTCGTGCCAGTGTAGATATTCGCGCCGCCCAGCGCCAGTATGCCGACACCCGATTTCGTGAGTCCTTCCGTGCCCGAGAGGACCGCGCTTACCGTCGCCGCCTTGCCCGCGCCCAGAGCATACACAGAAATCGTGGGTGTGCTCCCATCCAGCGTCGGCACATTGCCTGCGTTGCCGTTGTTGTCCAGTGTCCAGCCTGCACCTGAACTCAGCACTGTGTCGCCAAACAGCAGGTTTCCCAGAGTTACCGTGCCGTCGAGGTGAATCGTCCGATCCGCCGTAATGTCCGCAAGGTTAAGATACGCGGTGACGCCGGAACCGGCGGGCGGAGTCCCGCCCCACCAATTTCCCGGCGCACTCCAAAATCCGGAGGCATCCACAATCCATGTGGCAGCCGGGGGAATGGCGGCCGTGGGATTATATCCCCATTGATCGCTCAAACCATCATAAACGGCATCGGACGAGGCAGTGCTGAAGCTGACATTAAACGTTTGGGGAATTGCAACCAACGGCGCCGCAGTGACTGTCACCGTTTGGGTAATATTGTAATTTTGAGGGCTAAAGGTCAGCATACTCGGCGTCACTATGGCCGCCGTTGAGTTATCGACCGAAACGTTGACGATTACATTGGACGCGGGCGGATACAGAAACCGGGCCGTCAACGTCGTCGGGCTGCCGGGGCTCACCTGGGTTGCATTGATGCTTGCAGGAAGCACTTCGAACCCGGGCACGCGGTATTGCAATGTGGCGTATTGCCAGGCGATTTCGTAGCCGGTTTTTCGGCAATACCAATTCTGCCAATTCGAATCCGTCCCGGTGAGATTCGGTGGCTGGTCGCCCACCCCGCAGCGCCCGCTCAGGAGCGCATACATCATCGTGGCCACTCCCTGATTATACTGTTCACTCAAGTGATGACCGTCGGGCTGACAGGGGATTTCAGGATGCGCCGTGGCAAGGCGAGACCACAAAACGCGAATGGGAACGTAAAACTCCCCTTGATCCATATAGTAACTGTCGGTGTTCCACCATGTGACGTTAGTTGCGGTGGTTTCCTGTTCGGGCAGAGGGGCGTAATACAGAACCCGGTCCACCCCCGCGACCATGGAGGTGGCGCCATTATCGTCCTGGTAATCGAACGTGCCAAAGTTCGTCCATTGGGTCGTATCGGCGTCCCAGTAGAAGCGCGACTGGCAAAAATCGTATGGAAAGCCGCTGGTCATATAGGACTGATAACCCGCGTAGGTTCCAATCATATTCACCCTGCAATTTCCAAAAACCGTGCTTAATCCCGCCCGGTAACCCCATTCCGTGCTCGAATTCCAGTCCGTGTAATTTAGGGTCCGGCTCGAAACCGCAGGCGAAATGAAATGCGTCGCCCCAACATAGCGCCCTGTATAGTGATTGATCGCCCATCCGGTCTGTACGCTTGTGAGCGCGGCGGTCGCGATGCTGTCCCGGTCTGCTTGCGCCAGGCCGACTGGCACATAGGAACTGCCGGATGCGCTCCGGTTGAAGATCTCGCTGTAAACCGAAGCTGCTGTCAGATAAGCGCCCTGCAAGTTCGGACGGGTTCCCGTTCCCGTGAGTGCGCTGTTTAGACTGGTCCATGCGTACCCCGCCGGAACCACCGGCACGCCGGTTCCATTGCCCACCCGGTAGGTCATGCCTTCGAATGCATCGATTGTCGTGCTGGAGTTGCTCGACCACGTCATGACCAGCAAAGGCTGACTGCCAGCCTGACGAACTTGATTCGCGATGGCGTTCACCCCTTCAAAGGAATACTCGGGATATTGAGAGGCGACATAGGGATCGTCGATCAGCACGACGTAATCCCATCCCTGACCGAGCAACGCGAGGGTGTTCGCATGGCTCGCCGGCCAATAGAACCAACTCATCAACGTGCGGCTCATCAATGTTTGTGTCGCGCCCGAAGCAGTGAAACTTTGAGACTGATAGATATCGGTGCCTGTCACCGTAATCGTCGTGCCCGCCATTGCAGGGTCGTTAGCAAGAATCTGTTGAAGATTCAATGCCACGACACCCGGTGGAAAGGCCGCTTCCGCCGTAGCGGATGGAAATCCATTTTGAGAAACAAGGGACGAAGAAAGCGACTGGCTGCAACCGACCACCAGAACGCGCAACGAACCGGACGCCCTCGCATGGTCGATTCCGCAAAGGAACAGGCACAGCCCCAGCAGCAGGCGGAAGGGGAGAGTGTGGCACAGGCTGAGAGGCCGCACGCCGGTCCGCAGTGCTCGCTGACTTACAGGCTGAAAGACAGTGTCACTGTTCAGCTCATGCGAATTTCTCTCGATCGATTGTTTAGGGGGGCTTTTGTTCATACTTCGTTATTGGAGGAAGTGGTTTTTTGATTGTAAAATCTCCTATTGCCAGCTGGTTGTCTTAACAGCGCTCCGGGCAGATGCTCCAATTCAAGCCGTCGTTCGAATGGAGCAGTCCGAAGCGGGTGCGATAAGTGCCGTTTCGGAGAATAGCAGGCGAATCACCCTGTTCCTCTCCCATCAGGACCATGAACCATCGCTCTTCCTCCCGCCACACGAAGGGCGCGCCGTATTTCCGCGCCATCCACGACTGCCGGGGAATGCTAAGGAATCCCTCGCGTTTCCATCGATGGAGATCTGGCGAACTGGCCCAGGCCAGGTGCTGGGACTGCAAACCTTCACTGAAAATCATCATCCATTCGCCGCCACGGGGGAATATCATGACGTTTTCCACTCCATCCGGCGCTTCGGGCGAGATTCCCATGAGCGGCGCATCCACGCTGTGAATCGTCCACGAGAGAAGCTCCGGATCGCGCGTGGTGGCGTGCCCGAGCAGGTTGGCCCGCGGTCCGGCGACGAGTCCCTGCGAACCGACAAAGAAGCAGTGCAGCGTATCCCCGACAACCACAAACGACGGGTCGATCAAGCGTCCATCGAGATTCCACTTCAAAGCGCGCGCATCATCCAGAAAATAGACAGCATCGCCCCACGTTTTCCCATCCTCGGAACCCACTGCATAGCAAAGCCGATTAGGCTGAACCGGGTAGGACTGGAACGGAAGCAGCAGACGCCCGTGCCAGCGCACCGGGTCGCCCGGCGAAGCAAAGCCGTTTGGGAAAATCTCCCGGTCGTCGCTGAACTCCACAAAATCGGGAGTGAAAACCTGTGCGACCTTCCAGTTCCGGGCGCGAGTCCACGTATCGCCCTTTTGAATCTCGTGAGTAACACGGGTGTAAAAAAGACGATACCCTCCGGGCGCCGGTAGAACCGCCGGGTCACGCATATCAAAGTCCCGCAGGACGAACGGATTAGCTATATTGTCAATGTGAAGCATTTCATTCTCTCCAAGATCAGGTGTTGGGTTGCCAGATGAAGACAGGGTAGGGTTGAGGGGGGGCGGGCAGAATCAATCGCAAGCCAGGATGACCGGGCCAGATGGCGCATTGGCAGTCTTCCAGTTGCGGCGGTTGCGCGGATGGCGCGACATCCGAAGGAAGCATTTCAAGTCCAAAAGCGATTCCTGTTAACGGCAGCTCCGCCACCGTGAAATAGCGTCGCACACCCTGATAGAGGGTGACATCCATCCAAGCAAAACCGTCGCTGTGACCGCTCTCCCAAGCAACGATTCCGCCGTCATTGATTGTCGAGGCAGGGTGAACCACGACTCGATGCTCACCCGCGATCAATTCAAATGACTGTTGGCCTGTTGATCTAATCTCAGCCTGCGGTCCTGTCAGTTGAAACCGCAGGCGGAGGCTTTCGAATTCATAACGGCCCTCGGCGGGATGATCCTGGTGCAGGTGGTAATCACCAAGGTTCGAGAAGGCGCACAACCCGCCCAGCAAACGCGGACCGTGTTGAATGGCTTTCAGTCCAATCGCGGCGAAGTCGCGTCCATCTTTGAGCACTCGGCAGCGGAACACTGCTGGAGCAGCCCCCGGCATTCGCCAGTAACCGATCAGCGGACGGCGCTGCGTCCAGAACGAGTCGCAATTCACAGACCCCAGGCAGGCCGTCTCGGAAAACCAAGTTGTGCCGGTCACCAGAAAGGTTCGCCGGGTCTCGGCGGTAAACTGGCGCCGTACCTCGCATTCCGGTTGTGGCAGAGAAGTGAAGCGATTCCGGAATTCCTCCGGGCAGGGCAGCGTCGGCGCAAAGTCCTTGCCGTCCTGCGCCACTGTGCGTGAACCGCTGAGTCGATCCCCCAAGACGGTGAGAAGGCCATCGACAAAGGCGTCCTGATAGGTGCGGCTATGCGGCCCGGCCCATTGATCGGTGGCCGGGTGGTAGTGATCGGAAATCGTTTTCCAGAGATGTCGGTGCGTCACAGTCAGCGCATTGCGCAGTTGTGGGTCGCGCAGGAGATGGAATCCAGATTCGACCACGCGAACCATGAGCATCCCGTAAGCGGGGCTGTTGTATTCATTGGCATCTCCGTTCTCCGCAGTGTGATCGTTGAACCGATCCAGTCGCAAACGGGCGTAATCCAGCAAGCGCGCCTCGCCCAGAATTTCCCCCGCCGCACCGGCAACGACTCCGCCGAAAAGGCCAATGTTGGTGTAGGCAGGCCCCATATTGCGACGAAAGATCGACCATGCGGCATGCCCCAGAGCGTCCCGCATGGATCCCACCAGTGCGGGGGGCAGCGACGCGGCGTGATCGGCGAGCATGAACGCCAGGCATTCGCCGCAGAAATCGGCCCAGTTCCAATCCGGCGGCGCCATGGTGGCCAGCGTCTCCTCCAGGAACCAAGGCCAGATGCCGTAGGTCGGACTGACGGGATTCGTGTCCTGCATTACCAGCACGGCGCCGATGATTTCCGCAGCCCGCTGGCATCGATCGCCGTCGCCGCTCTGTAACAGCGCTAGAGCATACCGCAACGAGTTGACCGTGCCATGCACCACCGCCTGATCGGGAATCCGGGTGTGATAGCCGGGACTGTGAAAGACCTGGCTCAGCAGCCGTGCTGCCGGGTCGTACAAGCCGTCGCATTCATCCAAATGAGTCGTTGTCATTGTTTCTCCAGGACGATCGGCACGCTGGGCGGCGCCACTTCCGGCGGAACGTACGTGGTAAGGTCGTGCCCGTGGGTATCGACGACCCACCGGTAAACTTTGTAAAAGCAATACGCCGAGAGAACGGAAGAAACGGTTGCCCAGACCGGCGCGTAGCGATAGGCATAGTCGCTTCCCCTGCATATGCCTTTCATTCCGTCCATGAACAGCCCACCCAAAACACCGCCCGCGATGCCGCATGCGCCCGACACCATCAGGCCCGCGGAAGAGAACTGGCCAAATCGTTCGCGGGGATAGAGCGCCATGTGGATCGGAACGCCGACGACGAGCAGGACCGCGTTCACCGAAAGTAGCAACACGTTGAAAGTTATATTCACGCCAAAGCACCAAGCCGGCGGCAATTCGACAAATAGGAAGATCATCAACCCGCCAAAAGCGACGATCTGGCCGATCTTCATCCACAAATAGAGCTTCAGCAGAGAGACCCGCTCCATTAAAAAGCCGGTGATGAAAAACGCAGGGATGCTCAGGAGCGCGGCCGAACCGTTGAGCCACCCCACCTGTTGGATGGTCAGCCCCAGCGAGAAGTTCATCAAAAGCAGGAATGGCATCATCGCCGCCGCCACAATCCAGAATGCCGCCATCAGAAAGATGTAAACGTAAAAGGAATGGCTGAAGCACTCCCGAAAGTATCCTCGAATCAATTCAATGAAGCCCGAGGAACCCGACTGCCTTTCCGGAAGACTTGGATACTCGCCTTCCTTCACCTTCAGGCACATCGCAAGGTACGCCACTCCGTAGAGGAGAGCCGCCCCCACGTAAATCTCACGTAGATGAGTTTGGGCGTGGCGAAAAACCAGGAGGTTGAACGCGGCACCCGCGGAAGTCCCAACTACGCGAAAGAGCACGGCAAAACGCCCCATCATCTCACGCGGAACCACGTCGTTGAAGAGAGCGAAATAGAGGTTGTAGACAATCGCGTTACACGCATTGAATCCGACGACGAGCACCGCAATGACACCGAGCAGGACGACCGATGGAGAAAGCGAGTGCGGGGCCATCCGGTGCAGAAAGTCCCCAATGGCGTCCGACCACCCCAACCCAAGGAACACCAGCACAATCAGCGGCGTTCCCGCCAGCAAAAATGGAATTCGCCTCCCCCAACGGCTCCGGTAACGGTCGCTCCATGTCGCGACGACCGGATTCCAAATCAATCCCATCACCGACGGCACCACCGTCAACAACCCGGTCGTGAAGGAGTTGCTGGCTCCGAGCGATTTGAGTTGCAGGGGCAGGACGTTCGGGAGGACCGCCTGAAGTAAATACAAGCAGAAATCGCCCCAAAGCAGCCAGAAAAACAGGGTGATGACCCCGGACATCGTGTAGCTCAACGTTCCCGCCCGGTACGTCCTGGGCTGTTCGACTCGTTCATCGGGCGCCGCCGCCAAGGGGTCGGCTGCGGCAGGCGAGACGCCCGTGGATTGATTTTCAGAACTTGGGGGGATGCGGATCACGGGTACACTTTGAACCCAATCCGCAACGCTTGGAAGGTGCTATTCTGTGTCAGGAGGGTCGTTTTTTGTGCCAACTCTCTTCCTTTTCGCAGTCGGCTTTTCCTTCGAAGGGGCATCGGCGGCGGCGATGGGCGACTCCTCTCGCCATTCTTGTGGCTTCCTTCCAGTGGCCTTTTCAATAACGGCGTTCATCCTGTTTCGATCGCGAAACCCACACAAGCGGGCAATATCATGCAGGCCGAGATCCTTCTCTCTGGTCAGGAGATCGAGGGTGACATCGACCCGACGCTTCTGAATAAAATCCTGTGGCGTCCGACCGGTCGCCTCCTCAAACAGCCGGTAAAACGTACGCCGCGGAAAGTCGAGCCTGCCAATCACCTCCGAACTGTTGATTCCCTCGGTAATATGCTCGTAAATAAATTGCACGGCTTGCGCGACAATGGGGTGCTCCGCGGCGAAGGTGTCCGAAGACTTTCTCATTTCAACATGCGAGGGAGGCACAGTCTGGGGGGATTGTGGCATTTCCTCGCCCGCCATCAACCGGTCGAGCCACCGGGCGGCCAAGTGACCGGTTTCTTCTTCACGGGAGTTCACGCTGCTGAGCGGCGGGACACATGCTACGCAACGTTCTATGCGGTTTGGCGCGCTTACAACCGCCATATCCCGCGGAACGCGTATTCCGATGCGCTGGCAGGAAAGGAGTAGATGTTCACCCAGGTGATCCTCCGTCCAAAACAAACCGGTCGGCATTACGATCTGCGCAAGCCAGGATTCCAACTCCCGGAGATCGTGCACGGTGGTCTGCTGCGGTTGCGAGATCTGGTTGATGTGCGGCTTCATCGTGTGAAACTCGCACGGAAACCCCGCTTTCTCGATCACTCTGCGAAAGCCCTCGGCGCGGGCTCTTACGAACCACCCGCCGGGACAGAGAACACAGGCAAATCGGCGGAATCCCCTCTGGAGCAGATGCTCCGCGGCAAAGCGTCCGATCATTTCGTCATCGCGACACACCGTAGGCAAGGCCGGATTTCGCAGCCAGGTTGAGACATTCACGATCGGAACTGAGGCGCGCTTCGCAAGCCGGGTCATTTCAGGAGTGATAAGCCGGACCACGGCCCCGTCGAACTGCATTTTGAGCAGGCCTCTCATCGCATCCGCGGTGCCCTCGGCGGAAAACACATACTGCCACCCCCCCCGCTCATTGGCATAACGGAGAAGACCGTTGAGAAGGCTCTGGTCCCCGGGCTCGGGAATTACCGGGAAGCCAACGAGGGCAATACGTTTCTTAGAGCGGAATGGCATATGGCACAAAAGAGAACGGTCGGCACTGCCGCGCTCTGATTAGTGACAAGAAAGCATTGGCTCTTTCGCGTCAAGCCGAGATTCGCTTTCGGGGTACATTGGCACAAAAACCACCCCCTTTGGCACAAAAACACACCTCCCGCCGAATCGACGGGATGGTAGGATACCCTTGTGAAAATCCTGATCGATATGGTTCACCACAACCCGGGGGAACCGCCTTTTGAGACGCAATTCCTGAATCCTTGTAGCCTTGCCCAACTCGGTTACACCGGGCAAGTCTTCAAGCACGTCAATTGCGCCGTCCGCTTCGACACGCTGGGGCGCAAGGATTTTGAAAGCGGCACGCCCGCCGGAGAGTGGATGGACGCCATTCGTCAATCCATCGCGGAGGAGATTCGCGCCGCCAAAGCGGCGGGACTCCAAGTTTTCTATCACATCGATCTCTTTGCTCTTCCCCGGAATCTGGTCCTCGATGAGCACGAAGCAATCTGTAACGTGAGCGGAAAAATCTCGCTCGACAGCCCGCGCACGCTCGAAATCCATCGAGCCCTTTTGAATGAGATTTTTCGGGATTTTCCCCAAATCGACGGGCTGATCGTGCGCGTGGGGGAGACGTATCTCTTCGACACTCCGTACCATTGCGGTAATACGGCTGTGCCCCTGCATGGCGAGGAAATCCATCCTGAATGGAGCCAGCGGCAATACGTTAAGTTGCTCCACTTTCTGCGCGAGGAAATCTGCGTCCGTCATGGACGGATGTTGATCCAGAGAACCTGGGATATCTTTAACGACCGGTTTCACGCTGACCCGAACTTTTACTTGGAAGTCACCCGGAACGTCCCCGCGCATCCAAAGCTGCTTTTTTCCATCAAACACACCGCACTGGATTTTTTCCGGCGCGTCAAGGTCAATCCCAGCCTCGGTCTTGGCGGGCACCCCCAAATTATCGAAGTGCAATGCCAGCGCGAGTATGAAGGCAAAGGCGCCTTTCCATCCTACATCGGCCATTTGATCAGTGAAGGCTTCCCGGAAAACAGAAACCCGGTCGGATTCGGAACCCTCCTGCAAATACCCAACATCCAAGGGGTCTTTACATGGTCCCGCGGCGGCGGATGGTTTGGACCCTACCTAAAGAACGAATTCTGGTGCGCCTTGAACGTCCATGTAATCAGCGCCTTGGCACAATATCCGAAAAAACCAGAGCCTGAAATCTTCGCGGGTTTCTGCCGCGACTCGCTCGGGATGGATACCGCTTCGACCGCCGCTTTCCGAAAAGCCTGTTTGCTGAGTTCGCAGGCGTTGTTGCTGGGGCGCTACTGCGCGGCCTACGATGCACAATGGCAGGAGGCCACGATCCCCACCGAGTTGTGGATGCGCGACGACCGTCTCGGTGGCATGGACCAACTGGGCTCCGTCTTCCGTCACCTCCATGAGCGCGGGCTGACGGACTCCGCCATCGCCGAGAAATGGGAGTCCGTAAAGCTCTGGAAACAGGCACTGAGAAAATTCGACACCGTTGTCATCCCGGATGCGCCGCTGCGCGACGCCATCCACACCTCATTCTGCTACGCAATCAACCTCTTTGAAATCATCGCTCTGGGCTGGGAAATTCTCGCCATCGATTTCACCGGCAAGTGGGCCTCTTCGATTGACGGTGATCGGCTTCGCTCACTTCACGCGGACTACGTGAGAGCGTGGAGCGCCTATCGCACGTTGGAGAAAACCGCTCCCGGTTGCGCCACTCTGTTTAGAGGGGATTTCTGGAACTGGCCCGGAAAACCCGCGCTGCCCGGTCTCGACGCTTCCGTGGAAAACGCCATGCAACGCCTGAACGGCGCCTGCTCTGAAACCGGAGCCAATCCGCTAGCAACAGTCGAGAAAACCTGGTTTGGCGTTGGCGTGGATGGAGCACATTAGCCTTCCGGCAAAACCGATGGTCGTTTCCAGCGTACTAGCGAATAGCGGATTTTTCTTCAAACGGTTCTTCAAGGCCAGACCCGAATCCAAGTTGCATTCATTTGACCGACATATCGCTCGAATTTTGTTGGGCGAAGTCGAAGTGCGCTGGGTTGCCCTATCTCTTCAAATTGCAGCACACCACGAAAGTCAAAACTCTGGTTTAATTGAGTGGATCGAAGCTGTTGGGAATCATCAAAACCTCTTATGTACCAGATGAAACGGTTTACTTCACGTCTTGGAGTGGCTTCTTGGTTGATATGGGTCCCGATTCCCATCTTCCGAATTCACCAATTGAGAATTTTTGCAGTGTTTATTTTTATGGCGGCTGCAACGCTGCATGCCGCTCCAGTCAGCCAATTGCGTTGCGAGGGCCGGGATGAACCGCTTGGGATTGACGTGGCGAAGCCGCGCCTGAGTTGGAAACTGGAGTCCGGCAAGCAGACGGCTTATCAGATTGTCGTGGACGGTTTGTGGGATTCCGGCCGGGTGGAATCGGATCAATCCGTCGCCATCGAATATGGCGGCAAGCCGCTGCAATCCTCCCAACGCATTTCCTGGAAGGTGCGTGTCTGGCCCGATGGCGAATGGAGCCAGCCGTCCTCCTGGACGATGGGTCTCCTGGCCGCGGATGACTGGAAAGCAAAGTGGATCGGGGCGCCGGCGGGGGTGGTCAATACCCGAAAATTCCGAAGCTATCACGCGACGGAGGCCACGAGTCCGGACACCCTGAAATCAGCCCCAAAGTATTCCACGGTGATGTTGAGGCGCGGATTCACGGTCAAACCGGGGCTGCGCCGGGCGCTGGTGCATCTCTGTGGACTTGGCGAATACGAGCTGACGCTTAACGGCGGCAAGGTTGGCAATGACCTGTTTCCATCCGGCTGGACCAAGTATGACAAGACCTGCCTGTACGACACGCACGAGATCACGGCAGCGCTGCACTCCGGCAGCAACGATGTCACGCTTCTGCTCGGCAACGGCATGTACAACGTCACCTTCGGGCGCTACACCAAGTTCACCGGCTCGTTTGGTCCGCCAAAGGCGATCGCCCTGATGCGACTGGATTATGACGACGGCACGACCGAGTTCATCGGCACCGACGAGCAATGGCAGGTCAGTCCCGGCCCCATCACGTTCTGCTCGGTGTACGGCGGTGAGGATTTCGACGCACGCTGGAAACCGCAGTGGCAGCCGGCGCAAATCACCGCCGGTCCCGGCGGCGCACTGAAGGGGCTTTCCTGCGCCGCCCCGCCGATCCGGGCCTTTGACGTGCTGAAGCCGGTGAAGCTCGCCAACAATGTGTTCGATCTCGGCCAGAACGCGTCAATGATGCCACGTCTCACCGTCAAAGGCCCGGCCGGCTCCGTGGTAAAAATCGTTCCCGCAGAATTGCTCAAAGCGTCCGGGGAACTCGACGATCCGATATGCGGCGGTCAAGGTTACTGGACCTACACGCTGTCTGGCTCAGGCGTGGAAACGGTTTTCCCGAAATTCTATTACCGCGGCGCGCGGTACCTGAGGGTTGAGTGTTCCGGGGGCGCGGAAGTCACCGCGCTCGAAGGCATTGTCGTGCATTCGTCGGCTGCGCCAGTGGGCGAGTTCCGTTGCTCGAACGACTTGTTCAACCGCACTCGCACCCTGGTTCGCTGGGCGCAGCGCTCCAACCTGATGAGCGTGATCAGCGATTGCCCGCACCGGGAAAAGCTCGGCTGGCTGGAGCAGTACCATCTGAATGGACCTTCGTTGCGCTATGAGTTCGATCTGGCAACGCTGTTCACGAAAGGCATGAACGACATGGCGGACTCGCAGTTGCCGAACGGCCTCGTTCCAGACATCGCTCCGGAATATGTCAAATTCGGCGGTGGATTTCGTGACTCGCCAGAATGGGGCAGTTCCGTCGTGCTGGTGCCATGGCAGCAATATCAGTTTGCCGGCGATCTTCCGCTATTGCGCCAAACCTACGACGCGATGCAACGGTACGTTGCCTACCTCGGCAGCAAGGCAAAAGATCACATCGTCGATTATGGCCTGGGCGACTGGTACGACATCGGCCCGAAGTCTCCTGGTGTGTCGCAACTCACGCCGAAAGCATTGACGGCAACGGCGATTTACTACGAAGACGTGACCGTGCTGGCCAAGACCGCAAAGCTAATCGGTCGCGATGAGGATGCGTACCGCTACGACGCACTGGCCGGACAAATCCGGACGGCCTTTCAGACGAAATTCCCCCAACTCCCAGACTCGCAGACCGGGCGCGCGATGCCATTGGTGCTCGGTCTGGTTGACCCGGCGCAGCGCCCCGCGGTGCTCGACGCTTTGGTCGGGGACGTCCGCCAAAAAGGGTTGACCGCCGGGGATGTCGGCTACCGATACCTGCTGCGTGCCCTGGCGGATGGCGGCCGTTCGGAGGTGGTCTTCGCATTGAACAACCAATCTGAAAAACCCGGTTACGGCTACCAGCTCAAGCAAGGCGCGACCAGCCTGACCGAAGCGTGGAACGCCGGCCGCGGTTCGTCGCAAAACCATTTGATGCTCGGCCAAATAATCGAGTGGTTCTATCACGACCTCGCCGGCATCCAGCCCGGGCAACCCGGCTTCAAGCAGGTCATCATCAAGCCCGCGATCGTCGGTGATCTCACGTGGGTCAAATGCTCGTATGAATCCCCTTACGGTAAAATTAGGAGCGACTGGCAACGCGAAGGCAACCGGTTGACCATGGACGTCACCATCCCGGCCAATGCCACCGCGACCATCCACGTGCCGGGCGAGGCCCCGCGCGAAGTCGGTTCTGGCAACCATCACTTTCAAGGCATGCTGCCTTGACGGCTGGTAAAAAGGACGGGCTACCAGACCTGCCTCGCCCGCAGCGGGGATTTGCTGCACTGGGAAAAGCTGGGGAAGATCCTTTCGTTTACGCAATCCGACGCGTGGGACGCATGGCAGGATGATGGTGGCGTGGCGCTTTGCGATACGACTTGAGGAAAGGCGAAGGTATCCAAGTGATAGGTGAGTCTTGACGAAAGTCACTCGCGGCCAGCAGATTGCGCCAGATCGCCCCGAGCCATTGCCGCTTTTAGGTTTAACGAATCCAGCCAGCGTGCAGGGGTCGCGTGGCAGGATGCAGGCAGCGGCTTGGAAGGGTTCGAGCCGACCTTGAAGCTGAGCGGCTGGAGCCAGTAAGCCGGGTAGTCCTGGTGCGTGAGAAACCCGAGAACCAGCCGGCCGCGATCCTGCAAGAGCGTTGGCCCCGAGAACCAAAGGTTGGCGACAACCGACAGGGGAAAAAGAGGGCGAGAAAAAGGCGAGCGTTTTCGTTTACGTAGGTAAATGGTTGGCCTCCGAAGCTGAAGGTTGAAAGTTCAAGTCCCTCCGAGCGAACCACCCCTACGTCCCGGCACCGCAGGGACGTACGCTTGGAGGAACCACAAATAACAGCGTCTTTTCGGCGCTGGGTGATGGGCAAAGTTGTCGCAAATCGTCCCACGATGGCTCAAAAAAACGGGCGACAAACAGGCGATCAAAAAAGTAATCACCAATTCCCGTTTCCGGGTTCCTTCCTTCGAGAGGCGGCGCGGGTGATCTCCAGAGTCGCCGCAAAACGTTCCAAGGTGTCATGAAAACGGGCGACCGAACATGCTCTGATCGGCCGTTCCCCTTTCCGATTCGCCTTGCTTCGACGGGCGACAGAGCGAACGTCCGACCGCCAACCAAACCGAGCCAACGCTCGGGACAACCCAACTCCAGAAACAAAGTCGAAATGCACTCATTCACAGCAGCCAAGACGACGCTTCGGGGCAAAGAGCTCTGGTGCGTCAGCCTTCCCGCATCGATCAGCGGAAAGCGCGGTCGGGTCTACCGCGCGACGGAACGCGAAGCCCTTGCCGCAGCCCGGCAATTTGAGATGGAACACCGGAAGCACGGCTCCGAGCATGCGATTCCCGACCTGACCGCCGAGGAGCGCGCCTTCATCATGGCGCTTCGCCGGGACAAAATAGCGGTAGCCAAGGTCGCCCACGCCGCAAAAAAGATCGCTGCGCCCAAGAGCAAGACGCTTCTCGAATGCCTCAACGCTTATCTGCTCACGCAGGAGGGCAATTCTTACGGGCACATCAAGAGCCTGAAAAGCTGCTACGCGCTTTTCGCCGCCGCGCATCCCAACCGGAAGGTGGACGAAATTCAGACCTCAGTAAAACCCCGTTTTTTGGCGGCATGCGCCTCCAAGTGTAACTCCCGGCAATTCGCAGGCGGTCTCCCGTTTTCAAATCCTCTTCCCCTGGGTAATCAGGCATCGAAAACGGGAGACCACTTGCGAATCGCCGGGAACTAAACCTGCGCTCCAATCCCCATCATTTAAGGCATTTTACTGAGGCGAAATTACGAGCGGCGACATCCTCAATTATCTCCTGAGCATCCAGCCCGGCCTCGTTAGCGGTCGAGATCGACAAAGCAAGCCGGGTGAGCGACAAGCGATCCTATCCCTGGCCAGTCTGGAAATACGTCGAAGAGAAGCAGCTGAAGGGAGGCTGGAAGGCCGTCAATTTCAACTTTCAACGATGCATCAGAGCTTCGACTGTGAAAAGCCAGTGTCCAATCCCGCATTCTACCTGCGTTACAGCGGCCTGAACATCCGGATCTGGATCAATGGCAAGGTTGTCTATTCGGGCAACTATCCGCCGAACGATTGCATCACCATTCCGCTTCCGAAGGGCCGCATTGAACGCCAGCCGGAACGTGATTGCTGCGGAGTGCGTGAATGCCGCCCCAATCGCTACATCGACGTTGGCCTTATCGATCCCGGCACCGCTTCCGTGCCTACGCCTGAAAGAAGCAGATGAAGGCTTGGAAAAAGCGGTCGCCGCGATGACCCCAACACCGCGGCGACCTGAATAACCCGCACCCCCAGCCGGCCCCTAAACCGGCAAATGCGGGTTGAGTCTCAAGGTTATTTGCCTTGAAAGCTCTTCTTTCCAGTCCGACGGCGGAGAAGGCTGATCGCACCCGCCATCAAAAGGCCCAGTGTTCCCGGTTCGGGCACCGCTTCGGGCGAGGCGGCGCTTCCGCAGGTAGCTGCCGCCTGCTTCAGCACAATCCCAGTTTCGGTCAGCACGCCGGAGTTCGACATTTGAGCGGTCGAGGCCACAGACGCGTAGGCGGCGCTATTGACCGCCGTGTTATTCGCATTTGCGAGCGTTGAGGTGAAGCCGGAAATTGTGAGCGAGGCGATGTTCAGCACGTTGCGGTTGCTGCCGCTGTGCGCCACCATTGAAAGGATCGCTCCGACGGCGACGTTCACCGCGCCGATGGATCCGGACTGGTTTAGTTGCGTAACCCCATTGCTGGCGTTGAGGCCCGTCATGGTCAGCGAGCCGCCCAGGATGAGCGTGCCGGCTCCGGAATTGGTGAGAACTACCGAGCCCGCGCCATCGGCGATGTTGCCGTTGTAGGTTGCGGTGCCGCTAATGTTCGCCGTCAGTGTGCTTGTTCCGCTCACGCTGTTCGTGACATTGCCGCCCGTACCGCTGAAGGCTGGAACGCTCACGTTGTATCCGGCGAGGTCGAACGTACCGCCGTTGACGGTCAGGCTACCAGTGCCGAGCGCGTTGGCATTGCCGATCTGAAGCGTGCCGTTGTTAACCGTAGTTGCCCCTGTGTAGCTATTGTTGCCAGAAAGGATCCATGTTCCTGTGCCCGCTTTGATCAGTGAGAGCGCTAATTTTCCCGCCGTTCCCGTTCCGCTGTCCACGAGACTTCCCGCGATCTCCCCCGCGCCAAGGGTTGAACCCTGCAAAGTTAGTGTTTTTCGAACATCCTGACCCGCTGCACCAAGGTTCGAGAAATCAGAAAGGAACTTGAGCAGCCCGGTGCCCGACTGGTCAATCGTTACTCCTCCAGTCCAGCTGAGAAGATTGATCTGGCGGTCGGTGGTTTCGCCCACGCCGGTATAGACAAGGGAAGATGCGTTGCCAAAAGACCCGAGGCCAATGACTCCACGTGCAACGGTCGTAGAAGCACCGAGATTGCTGGTGGAAGAATGCATCGTGCCCAAGCCAGAGGCTGTGTTCACGCTATTAAGGGTACTGACGCTCAATACGCCGACTGTGATTGTTGTTGGTCCATCGAAGGTGTTTGCGCCAGCGAGTATCGTCAGGCCGCTCATATCAGGGTTACGGACCGTAATCCCGCCCCCCGACAATCCACTTATCGTTCCACTGACGATTAGAGTAGCCCCCGTATCAGCGGCAATCCGGGCTCCGGCGCCGATGAAAACATTGCCAGCCCAGGTGTTGACGCCACTGAAGCTTTGCAATCCGGCAATCGTGGCGCTGTTAAGGGTTAGAGAATTGCCTGCAACGGTGATGCCTCCAGCCATGTCCAGCACCGCGCCGCTGGTTACGTTGACAGACGAGCTGGTCCCGAGCGCCCCGCTGCTGCTCAGTCTAAGCGTGCCCGCACCGACCACGGTCGCACCGCTGTAGGAATTGGTTTGGTTGAGGGTAAACGTGCCACTGCCAAGCACCGTCAATCCGAGTGCGCCCAAGTTCGAATTCGTGAGGGCGGTCCACTGGGTTAAACTGCCCATCGTAGTGTCAATTCCAAGAGCGCCGGCGGTCTTTGTTGCGTTTGCCAGAAGAGTATCCACCTCGCTCGTGGCCCAGCCGCTGCCGCCAATCTGAACGCTGAGCGTTCCCCCGCTGAAGCTGACCTGTCCCAAGCTGTTGTAGCCGGGCAGCGCCGCGGCATTCATTGCCAGTAACGTTCCAGCGCTAACCGTTGTTGCTCCAGTGTAGCTGTTGTTGGCATTAAGAGTAAGCATGCCGGAGCCTGACTTTGTCAAACCAAGAGCGCCAAAGTTCGACGTTGCGAAGGCCGTCCATTGGTTGAGATTGCCGTTCGTCGTGTCTATTCCAAGGGAACCATTGGTCTTCGTCGCATTTGCCAGGAGGGCGTCCACATCGCTTGTAGCCCAGCCGCTGCCTCCAATCTGCACTCCAAGCGTTCCCCCGTGGAAAATGATCGTGCCGGGGCTGTTGTAGCCGGGAAGCGTGGACGGTTTGCTTGCCATCAAAGTTCCTCCTCCGAGCATCGTTGGACCGCTATAGGCGTTGCTGCCACTGAATGTCAATGTGCCGGCTCCCAGCTTGGTTATTCCGCCGGAATTCAAAGAGCCGATAGCAGATGCATAGACGACATTCTGGCCGTTGGTATCAAGCGAAATTGGGCTGATGCTGCCGGTGATTCTCGCAGACAAATCGAGCAGGTTAGTGGCGCTGTACTGCAGCACGCCGCCCGAAAATGCAACGGTTCCGGTGCCGCTTAGGGCACTCGCGTTGCCGAGGTTTAACGTACCTCCGACAATGCTGGTCGCACCAGTGTACGTGGTTGCCCCGAGGGAAAGCGTCCCCAAGCCCGACTTGACGAGAGAACCAGTGCCGCTGATGGCGTAGCTCAGGGTTTGATTACCAAAGATGTTGTATACCACCGCAGCGTTGTTGGCAAGGGCACTCGTGGATACCGAACCATCCTTGCCAGAAGTGCCGTCGCCAAATTGAAGCGTGCCGGACGTAATCGTTGTCGGCCCAACGTAGTTGTTGCTTCCCGTCAGCGTTAGTGTCCCGGTGCCCGTCTTGGTGAGGGATGAGGATGAACTGGCGCCCGAGATCGAACCGCTGTAGGTCGTGTCTCGTCCATTGCCACCCACCGTCAGTGCAACGCCGTTAGTTCCATTGAGCAATACAATAGCACCGCTGCCAGAGAGTCCGCCAAGCAATGTGCCGTTGACGCCGAATGTCAGCCCGTTATTCACCCCGACGTTAATCGTGCTCAGGTAGGCACAATAAGTCCCGCTCAACTGCAATACGCCGGCGTTGATGGCGGTTGTCCCGAAAAAGTCGTTGTTATTAGTCAGGATCGCCGTGCCGGCGCCGCTTTGGTTCAAAATTCCCGTGGCATAGCCATATATCTGCCCCGAGATGGTGCTGGTGCCACCGGAAAGCACGTTGATTATTCCACCATAATTGTAGAGATTGCTGCCAATTACACCATTGCTGGAAAGATTTACCCCGAGCGAACAGCCAGCGTTCACCGTGACAGATCCACCCGCGGGATAAGAACCGCTGGCGCCGTCACCGATTTGAAGCGTGCCACTGTTGACTATCATCATACCGGTGTAGGTATTGCTTCCAGTCAGGACGAGCGCCCCTGATCCGATCTTGTTCAGAGTGCCTGATCCAGTGACAGGTCCGGTCAGCGTCACCGCGTTCGCCTGGGTGTCGAACGCGCCCGTCGCGCTAGGATTGACAGTTACGCTATTAGCAATCGTCCCCGAAGCACCTGCCTGAAGCGTTGCATTTGCCGAAAAGATCACCGCACCGCTGCCAAGAGACGTCGTGTTGTTGAAGTTCAAGACGCCACCTGAAACAGTTGTGCTGCCGCTATAGGTATTGTTGCCGGAAAGCGTCCAAGTCCCTGTCCCAGCTTTGGCCAGACTGGTTGTATTTGCCGTGCCACTGTCGATAATCGCCCCTGCGAATTCTCCAGCCGCGGCCGTGGAACCCTGCAGAGTCAATGTTTTGTTACCCACACCCGTGGCCGCAAGATCTGCGGTGAATTTTAGCAGGCCGGTTCCGGATTGGTCCACGACCGCACCACCGGTGGTGCCTAGCAGGTTAATCTGGCGATTGGTCGTCTCGCCCGTGCCAGTGTAGACGAGAGTACCTTGGAGACCGGCAATGCCGATCTGAACCTGCCCGTTGGCCTGGGTTGTCTGTGCGCCGAGCGTGCCGGGAGTGGAGACAGCATTCCAGTTGCCGATTGAGCTCACACTCAATATCCCGGAGGCGATATATGTCGACCCGGTATAAGTGTTATTCGTCCCGCTAATGATCACGGTACCAGCGGGGTCCGATCGGTTCGTGAACCCTGGGCCGCTGATCGTTCCGCTGAGGTTGAGAACGGCGTTCGCGGCGGCACCAAGCCTGTTGCCTGCTATCATTACATTGCCAGCCCAGGTGTTCGACCCGCTGGTGCTATTCAATGTCAGTTGCGAGCCCCCTCCCGCGTTAATTGAGATGTTGTTGGGGATGGTGATGTTATTTGATAGATCGAAATAGCCAGTCGTGCTGTTCAGGCTGGCAGATCCAGACCCCAGTGCGCCGCCGTTGGTTAGTTTGAGGCACCCAGCCGTCACCGTAGTCGAGCCACTGTAGCTGTTGGAGCTGCTTAAGGTCAGCGTACCGGTGCCGGTTTTTGCCACCGTTCCCGTCCCGGAGATGCCCCAGGAGTAACTCTGGGCGAGAGGGTTGGCGAACACCAATGCCGCGCTATTCGCGATATTGCCCGAGACGCTGCCGTTGTTGGATGTGCCATCGCCCAGTTGCAGCGTGCCCGATGAGATCGTGGTGATTCCGGTAAAGCTGTTCGATGCCGTCAGGACGAGTGTGTTGGCGCCGACCTTTGTCAGACCCGCGGACATCGAGATGACGTTGCCGTAGGTGCCGCTGGCGCTTGTTGTGTCAAACCCGAAAGCCGTGCTGGACGATCCAAACCCCGTTTTCCCGAGGAGCGTAGCGACCTGTGCCGCGGAATAATCCGATGCGCCTCCGTAGTTTACCACCAACATCGAACCGGCATTGTTCACCGTGACAGTTCCCGTTGTGGAGAGCGTCGAGTCCTTGGCGGATTTCAAGATGCCGGCATTAATCGTGGTCACGCCACCGTAAGCATTACTGCTAGAAAGTGTTAGCGTGCCTGGACCGGTCTTAACCAACCCGCCATTGTTGATCGTGCCGGAAAAGGTGACGCCGCTGTTAATGGAAAGGGTCCGCGTTCCCGAGGTGAGATCGACGTTTCCGGTGAAAGTGAGCGTGCCGGTATTTGTGGCATCGCCCATGGCCACATCGCCGTTGACTGCCAACTGGTTGGCCAGGGTGTAGCCCGTCGTATCGCTGGAGGAGACTGTTCCGCTGGTGAGCGTGACTGTGCCCGCACCCAATGCCGCATTATTTGCCACCTGCAAATGCCCGGACGACAAGGTCGTTGCGCCACCGTAAGTATTGCTGCCTGAAAGCGTGATCGTGCCGGGGCCGGCTTTTACCAGGCCGCCATTGTTGATCGTGCCGGAGAGGGCGATGCCGCTGTTGACCGAAAGGGTCCGCGTTCCCGAGCTAAGATTGACGTTTCCGCTGAATGCGAGCGCTCCGGTGTTGACCGCATCGCCCAGGGACACATCGCCGTTGATGGCCAGCGCGTTGGCCAGGGTGTAGCCCGTCGTATCGCTGGAGGAGAAGGTTCCGCTGGTGAAAGTGAGGGTGCCAGTCCCCAGCGCCGCACTGTTCCCCACCTGCAACGAACCCGCTGACAATGTGGTTCCACCCGTATAAGAACTCGAACCGGACAAGGTCTGGGTGCCCGCCCCGCTCTTGGTGAGGGTCATGCCGGTGGCGCCATCGGCGATCGCACCGGAATAGGTATTCATGACGCCCGCCCCGGGGTTCAGCGTCAGTGAGGTGATGCTGCCGGTGTAGCCCGAAGTCAGGACCGACGCCAAGGCCGTGCTGCCGATGAGACCGCCGAAGGTCGGGGTGGTGACGGTCAAAGCCATTTGGCCGAAGCCGGAGGTGTTGATCGCGCTATTCTGGAGCGCCAGATTATTGCCGACCGAAAGCATGCCGCTGTTGACGAGCGTCGCGCCAGTGAATGTGTTGGCGGCTGAGAGAGTCAAGGCCCCCTTCCCCGCCTTGGTCAATCCGGCGCTGCCGCCCTGGATTGCACTGCTGATCGTCAGGGCGCCGTAGTTGGTCGCGCCGGTATTGCCGGCATCCGAGGCACCCACGGAGATAACGCCCTCATTCCAAGTGCCATTGCCCAGCGTGATGCTGTCAAAGCCCGAGATGGTGGCCGTGTTGCCCGAGGCGCTCGGCGAGAACAAAATCGCGCCGCTGTTGATGGTCAACGTGTTGCCCGCGCTGCTGGTCAAGTTTGCGCCAGTGGCATTGATCAGCAGCGAGTTGATGGTCTTGGTCCCCGCGCTCGAGACCGCCGCGCTGACCAGCACGTTGTCCCCCGCCGCAGCAATGGCGTAAGGGTTGAACTCGTTTGCCGTGCTCAGCGCCCGGAAGCCGAGCGTCGAATCGTAAGTGAGGAATGTGGCGCCATTGCCCGTTGTATCGCCGACGAGATACGGCACGATTTTCAGATTCTTGGTCGTGTCGGCGGTTCCCAGATTGGTAGCGGTAGTGGTGCCAACCAGCGTCACGCCCGAGGCGTCCGTCAAAACCAGCTTCGTTGCGGTGGTGGCGCTGCCCACGGTGCCCAGCGCGGTGCCGCGAATGAGGCCAGTGGCCCCGTTTGATCCGCGCGAGAAGCTGCCCGCGGTGATCGTCACCAAGCCCGAGTTGGTTTTCGTCAGCGTGACAACTCCGTAAGCGCTATTGAGCGCCAGTTGTCCCATCGTCTCCGTGGTGTTTGTCGAGGCCGTTGAATTGCCCGTAAAACTCAGTTCGCCGCCCTGATCCAGCATCACTCCTTTGGTATTGGTGTCACTCAGGCGATCAACCGAACCGGCAGCCACGCCCGTATAATCGACCAACAGCTTGCTCCCTCTGCCGGAAATCGAAATGCCCGAAGAAGTCGAGATCGAACCGTTCGCACCGCTCACTTGTACCGTGGCACCGTTAATCACCGTAGCCCCCGTATAAGTGTTAGCGGCAGTCAGGTAAAGCGTGGCAGCAGCACCGCCCAGTTTTGTAATGCCATAGCCGTGGCCGCCATCGCCGATGGCGCCGGAAAAGGTTAGGTTATCTGCGGTATTGCCCAGGTTAAATGTTGCATTTCCGGTCAAGGTTGCAGCGCCGGCAAATTGCAGGGAGTAACTGCTGGCTCCGCCACTTGGATTGGAAACAGTCAATGTATTGGCTCCGATGCTTAGTTTATTAAACTGGAAAGTGTTGAACTGGAAAGTGCCGCCCGTAAGGCGATCCACGCTGATGGTCGCGTCCCCCCCCACCGTCACATCGTTGCCGGTCGTCCCGTCACCCGTGATGATCGTTTGGCTTCCGGCAAAGCCGTTGGCGCGCAGGTTCAATGTGCCGGCATTGAGGGTGACGGGGCCCGTGCCCAGCGCCTTCACATAGTTGTTTGCGCCCGAGTCCTGTGCCTGGAGCGTCCCGGCGGACAACGTCGTGCCGCCGGAGTAGCTGTTGGTTCCAGTAAGCGTCAGGACGCCGTTGCCTGTCTTGAAAATCGTTGCCGCACCGGCGCCCTCTCCGATGGCCCCGCCAATAGATATGCTGTTGCCGGCATTTATGGTGAAGGTCATTGGTGAGGCCGCACTCAATGTGACGTTCGAATTGATCGTCAATGCGGAGTTGCCGCTGTTAACGATTCCGGCCGTGCCGGTAATCGTGAGGGTTCCGCCAGCGATCGTGGTCACGGTAGAATTCGTCGTTTGCGTGATCGAGTTGACCGAAACCCCACCTGCGGCAATGGTGACGGAGTTCGTTCCCCCGGTTTGGAAAAACGCATCGTTGCCATTGGTCCAAAGTCCCGGTGCGGCTGTGCCTGGGCTGGAACTGGTGGCCCAAGCAGAGGAGGTTCCGGCATCCCAGGTGGCGGTGCCGGAAGTCAGGCCAGTGGCGTTGGTTGTGTCCCAATAAAAACTCGCGGCGGGAACGAGTGACGGACTCGCAAGGATGGCGGCGATTCCGCCGAACAAGATGGATTTTGCCGCCATCGAGGGGTTCAGGCAGGAAGATTTCTTTGGGGTTTCAGGAGTTTTGGGGTGGGTTTTGGATCTCATACGGGTGGTCATGGGTTTGGGTGGAAGAGTATTCGACTTTCAGCGCTCGAGCGCTGGGGAATCGTCGAATTTGGAAAGAATACAGGCGAACGCGCTCGTCGAACAGTCGTTAAAATTAACTATGCCGTGAACGTCCGGATCTCGAATTGCAACGGGAAACTCAATCAGCGATTTGCTTGAATTCGCCGAGCGATCGTTTTTGCAAGGAGTGAGGCTTTTCCTGCGGCCAAAGCGGTGGCTGATACTCCGGCTTTGTCCATTTATCCCCCGGAGGCGTATTCCACATGGGCGGCTTCATTTCAGCATTCCATGTCTTCCATTTGGCATCGAGTTGCTGAACCACCTCCGGCTTGGCGGCGGCGAGGTTCGCGCTTTCGATAATATCTACATCCAGGTCGTAAAGTTCATGGCGCGGGTTTCCTTCACCGGTGATGAGCTTGTAGCGTCCTTCACGAATTGCGCCACGGCTGTAGTCCTTCCAGAATAACCGCTCATGTGGCGCATCCTTGTTTCTCCCAGTCAAATGGGGCAGAATGTCTACTCCATCGAGGTGCATTTCTTTTGGCGCGCCTCCCGCGAGTGCGAGGGCTGTCGCTCCCATGTCGAATGAGGAAATCGGTTGATCATAGACAACGCCCGCAGGCAACACCCCTTTCCAACTCGCGACAAATGGAACCCGAATGCCGCCCTCCCAGAGCGTTCCCTTATAACCGCGTAGCGGGTGGTTGGAACTTGGATACCCTGGCTTTCCACCAGCGCCCACGTTCTTGCCGCCGCCGTTGTCGCTCAGAAAAAAGACAAGCGTGCGCTCTTCCATGTGTAAGTCGCGCAGCGTGTTTATCAGCCTTCCAACGCCGGCATCTACGCGAGTGACCATCGCAACGTAAGTGCGGCGAAACTTTGCCGGGATGGCTTCAAGCTTGGTCATCTGATCCAGGGCGTATTTTGCCTCCTCGTCCTCGGGTGCTTCCCATGGAGAATGCGGGGCATTATAGGCAAGGTAGAGAAAGAATGGCTGTTCCTGGTGGTGACGAACAAACGCGACAGCCTCGTCGCTGAAAAGATCGGTGAGGTAGCGCCCTGGTTTCACCGGTTCATCGTTCCGCAGGATCGGCATGGTCTGATTTACAAACCATTCCGGCCACGGGCGCCGCGGAATCTTTCTTCCATAGTGCTCCCAAGGAAAATAGTCGTGTGCTCCGCCAAGAAATCCGAACCATTCGCCAAAGCCCATTCGGTTCGGATGCCGCTCCGCGGTGGAGCCAAGATGCCATTTCCCGATGCCGCCGGTTACGTACCCGTGCTGCTGTAACGCGCGCGGCACCGTCATGATACCCGGGGGCAGGCCCTGGTCCGTAGCGAGGACCGGTGTGGGATTGGTGTAGAATCCAAACCGATGCGGATCCTGGCCGGTAATAATACCCGCGCGGGAAGGCGCGCATGCGGCAAAGCAAACATAGGCGTTTGTGCATCGCACTCCGCCAGCCGCAAGACGGTCGATATTGGGGGTCGGAATGTCCTTGCTCCCCTGGCATCCGAGGTCGGCGTAGCCGAGATCGTCCGCGAGGATTACGATGATGTTGGGCATGGCTGGCACCGCTTCCGCACCTTGAGACATGCTCAACGAGGTCAGGATCAACGCGGCAAGGGAAGAAAATTGAAAGTTGCTCGGCATTCCAATCAAATACCTGATGTGACGTCAGCCACCCAGTCGTTAAAATTAATGATGTGCATGCTTAATGATTGAGAAACTTCGCCACAGCCTGCGACCGGGAGTGGACGTGGAGTTTCTCGTAGATGTGGCGAACGTGAGCGTTGATCGTGTATACGCTGGTGTCCAATCGGTCGGCAATCTGCTTATAAAGCAGGCCCTTGGCAAGCAATTCCAGCACCTCGCGTTCGCGTGGGGACAGTGCCTGTTCGTCAGACGGCAAAGCTATCTCGCTTTTGGGCGGAGCCGATTGGAACGATTGCACGATCTTGCGCGCAATTTGTGCCGATATCGGCGATCCGCCGCGATGGACGGCGGCGATGGCATCGAGCAGTTGTTCACGGGTGGCTCGCTTGAGAAGGTAACCGCTGGCCCCCGCTGCCAAAGCCTGGAAGATACGCTGCGAGTCCTCATAGACAGTAACCATCACAAATTGGGATTCCGGCAGTTGTGGCTTGAGGCAGTGAACGCACTCGATCCCATCGGCGCCTGGCAAGTTGATGTCCACCAACACAACATCGGGCTTTTGCGCGGGCATTTGCTCGATCGCGCTTTCGGCTGAGGCATACGCGCCGGCCAGCGTCATGTCCGGAGCCTGTTTGATCCAATCGGCGACGATCTGGCGCAGTTCGGCGTTATCTTCGACAATGGCAACTCTAATGCTCATGCTTCGATTCTCCAAGTCAATCGCAACTCCGTTCCCCCGCCGGGCCTGCTCCGCACTTCAAAGTGTCCGCCAATCGCAGCAAACCGCGCACGAATGTTGTTGAGGCCGTGACCGCCGCTTCGACGTCTCTCCCTGCCTTCCAGATCGAACCCGCATCCGTTATCGGCGACGGTCAGCGTGCAGTTGGGCGACTCAATGGCCAGGCTGATATTGACGTCTGTCGCACGCGCATGGCGCAGGATGTTGCAAATGGCTTCTTTGAACGCGAGGAAAATATGATGCCTCAATTCACAGGAGACCAAGTTCGACGGAAGCGTATCTGGGAAATCGAGGAGACAATTCACCCCCGCAGCCGAGAGCAACTCCTGCGCCACACCGGAAAGGTAACCGACAAGGCATTCCATGGTGTCCTTTTCAGGATCGATTGCCCAAACGGTTTCATCCAGCGACCGGGTCAACTCACGCGCTGTCAGGCGAATTTTGTCAACGTCCGAGACAGCCTCTGGAGACAGGCCAGGGCGGCCCAGCAAAGTGTCCCCAAGATAGGCGATTTTTGTCAGGTTCGAGCCGAAATCGTCATGGATGTCGCGGGCAATGCGGGCTCGTTCCATCTCCAGTAGATGCTCTCGTTCCATCTTGGCGAGGCGCGCCAGAATGCGGCGTCGGATGACATACCGCCTGGCGAACACCCCAGCCCCGATTCCAGCCAGAAGCAACCCCAGCCAAAACTCCGTGCGCCGGTATAGCGGCGGCGTGACAATGACGGACAACGAGACCTCATCGCCAGTAGGCAGGCCGTTCACGTTCGCCGCTTGAACCCGGAACTGATAGTGACCGGGAAGCAGCCCGGAATACGAAGCCATTCCGTTGCCTCCGCAACCGATACTAAATGCCGTCTGCCATTCCAGCGTGATTTCGTCACCCCGCTCCATCGGCATGCTCGTCAAACGGGAGACCCAAACGCCGAAAAACTCCCGCTCACCGTCTTCCAACAGCAATACCGGATGGCGGTCCGGTTGGGTGCGCCAGCCGATTCGGGCAATCTCCGGCTTACTGCCCTCGCGCCTCCATCCGGCGGGAAAACCCAGGGGATAATCCATCCGATCTCCCGCTTGAAGACCGAGCGTGAGAACCTGCGACGATCGCCCCGGTGAATCAATACGCACCTGCACTCCGTCCACCACCATCACTCCGGTTGTCTTCGGAGACCCATTGGAAATGAGAAAGACTTCCAGCGCCCGTGCCGGATCGGGCACGGTCATGCGAACCTGTCTTTTGACCAGCGGTGCCGATTCGGATTGGCCATTCCATCCAGGCGTTTCGCCCTTCAGCGGAACGTCAGTACCACCGACAAGCTTGTTTCCTTTGCCATAAAGCCGCAGCCACAAATGCATCTGCTCGGGCAGATCACGCCATCCCATGTCGAATCCATCCAGTCGAAACCGCAAACGCACGGGCGCCACCCCGCCAAGCGAATCGCCGCTGAAATGGAAGATCACGTCCTTGGATGAACTGCTAAAGCGGATTTCCCGAGGTGCCTCCCCCAGCGTGGACGAGGCATTCACCCGCTTGCGCTGACCATCGATTCCGACTTCGGAGATCGAGACAGCGGCCCGCGCAGTGTGGATGATGAGCGGGACGAAAACGAGAAATGCAAACACCCGTGATGTCACGAGGATGGAGCGTATCCCTGTGTCACCGGGTTGCAAAGCTCTATCAGAGCCGCAGGCATCGTTAATTTTAACGACTGTTCCAGGCTTCGTTTCTGGCGTAGTCTTTTTTCCCAGCCGAGCCAAGAGCTTTCACCCCTCTAAAACCCATCTCTAAGTCACCGATATCAAACCAAGCCTTCACTCACGAGATCCTCAATTCCCCAGGGCTTTATCCCGCTGGAAGTTTAGAGCGTCCGTACGATTCATCTTAGCGGTCGCAATTTTTACCCTGGTTGCGGGATTGGCCTCAACGGACGCGGCGCAGCCGGACTCGCTGGAGAGCGAATTCCGTTCGCCGCCCGATTCAGCCAAGCCATTCACTTGGTGGCACTGGATGAATGGCCATGTGACGGAGGAGGGAATCACCCGCGATCTTGAGGCCATGAAGCAAGCCGGCCTGGGCGGGTTTACTCTGGTCAATGTTTGTGAAGGCACGCCGCCGGGGCCCGTTGCCTACATGAGCGACGCGTGGTGGGCTCTGTTTCGATACACCGTGGCGGAGGCGGAGCGCCTCAAACTGGAAATGAGCATCGGAAATTGCGCGGGCTGGACATCGAGCGGTGGGCCCTGGGTCACGCCCGACCGCGCAATGCAAGAGGTGGTCTGGACGGAAAAGCAGGTGACTGGACCCTCTGAGTTGGAGACAATACTCGCGATCCCGGAACCGGCCTTGGGCATTGAACGCGACATGGCGCGCAATCCCGAGCTTAACAAGCGGTACTACGTGCCACGCGAGCAGGTTCGGGGTTATTACCGCGATATCGCCCTTCTGGCATTCCCCACACTAAAGAGCGATGCGGGCGAAAAACCGTTGCGTCTTGAGAACTGGAGAGCCAAAGCTGGATTTACCAAACCGTGCGCCGATTACTCGCCCGTCTTGGAAAAGGCTCCTCTTTCGGAGATTGTCGATCTGCAAAGGATGATCGATCTGACCGGCCGGCTCGACAGCGATGGACGGTTGAAATGGAAGGTTCCTCCAGGAGCGTGGACACTCCTGCGGCTTGGCTACCAGCCCACAGGACGGCAGAACCATCCGGCGCCACCGGGTGGGCGCGGTCTTGAAATCGACAAACTCTCGTCCGCGGCGGCGGAGTTCCACTGGCGCAACTCGGTGGCCAAATTCATTGAAGCGGCTGGAGACCGAACAGGCCGGACCTTCAATGGGGTTCTCATTGATAGCTATGAAGTCGGGCATCAGAACTGGAACGCGAGTTTCGCCGAGGATTTTGCCCGCCTGCGCGGCTACGACCTGCGCAAATTCTTGCCCTCGTTGACTGGGCGTGTCGTGGGTGATGTTGACACGACCGAAAAGTTCCTCTGGGATTTCCGTAAAACACTCGGCGATCTCATCGCGCGCAATTACTATGGGCGTTTCGCCGAGTTGAGCCACAAGAGCCGGCTGCTTCTCTCGGCTGAACCTTACGGAACCTACGGTAACACGGACGACTTTACAGTGGCGGGTGTGCCTGATGTTCCGCTGGCCGAATGGTGGGCGCTCGAACCAAAGGCGGAGCATGTCGGAACTGCGAAACTGGCGTCTTCTGCGACGCATACCTATGGCCGGAAAATTGCTGATTCGGAAGCGTTCACCGGTTTTCCGGATCGTGTCTTTGAAGAGTATCCTTACAATCTGAAAGCTCAGGGCGATTACTTTTTTTGCCGTGGCATCAACCGTTTCCACCTTCACACTTTCGTTCACGATCCTTATCAAAGCTTGCCAGGATTCGGGCTTGGCGCCTACGGTTCGCGCTTCGACCCGCGCAACACCTGGTGGCCTTATGCCCACGCGTGGTTTGCCTACCTCGCCCGATGCCAGTCCGTTCTCCAAAAAGGCCAGTTCATCGCGGACCTGCTTTATTTCGCGGGTGAGGACGCCCCCAAAGTCTGTAAAGCCCGCACGGAGTTGATCCCGACGCCACCTATCGGATACGATTACGATTTCTGCAATCGCGAGATCCTCGACCGCCTAACGGTAAAGCACGAACACCTTCAGTTGCCGAGCGGAATGAGTTATCGAGTGCTGGTTCTGCCGCCCACCCGGCACATGCGTCTGGAGACGCTAAGAAAAATCGAGGAACTCGTATCCGCCGGAGCCACCGTCGTCGGCGATAAGCCCACGCGCACTCCGGGTTTGGACGGCCGTGATGCGGAGCTTCGAACAATCTCCAACCGCCTCTGGGCCGGAGGGAAAATTCATTCGAACAAGACCCTTGCTGAAGTTCTAAAAGTGCCACCCGATTTTTCATTCGAAACGAGGGGTTTCGCCCAGCTTGAGCCCTGCGCATATCCGGGGCTTGGAGTTGAGTTTATTCACCGGAGGATTGGCGACGCCGACATTTTCTTCATCAGCAACCAGCACCACCAGCCCAAGACCATCGAAGCGTTGTTCCGGGTGAACAATGGCGTGCCGGAACTCTGGCATCCCGACAGCGGAACAACTGAGATCGCAACCCAATTCCGAAGCACTGCCGATGGCCGCACCGCAGTCACTCTGAACCTCGATCCGGCAGGTTCGTTTTTCGTGGTCTTCAGGGATCGGAACTCCGGTGTAAAAGCCGTGCAGCCCACTACCGCGCTCGTTTCAACCGCAATTGCACTGGTTGGTCCCTGGCAGGTAGCTTTTCCGTCGGGAAATATCACGTTGCCACGGCTTATCTCCTGGCCCTTGCACGAAGACCCCAAAGTGCGGTATTTCTCCGGAACCGCAATCTATAGCATGGAACTGGACCTTTCGGCCAACCAACTGGGCGACGGCTATCGCCAGTGCCTGGATTTAGGCGATGTCCAGGTTGTTGCCGAAGTGTCGGTGAATGGATCGAATCAAGGCGTGCTTTGGAAACCTCCTTACGTCGTCGACGTAACCCACGCACTCCATCCCGGAAGGAACCGCATCGAAATGCGCATCGCCAATTTATGGATCAACCGCCTGATTGGGGACCAGCAGTTGTCCGACGATTGCCAATGGCTTCCGAATATCGGATCGTTTCCGAAAGGCGAAGCGATTGCAGCCATTCCCGAGTGGGTGAAGAACGGCACGCCGCGCCCTTCCAAGGGGTGCAAAACCTTCACCGGATGGCGCTGGCCGCATCTCGAAAAGAAAGCGTTATTGCCCTCCGGACTTCTCGGACCGGTCCAATTGTTAGTCACACATTTAAAATGAAATCCTTCATCTACACGCTGTTTGGCATCGCAATTGCGCTTACATTTGCAACGGCTCGGGAAACAAAGCCGCTAGACGACGGTTGGCGCTTCAACGCCGGGGATGTTGCCAATGCGCAAAATCCGGCCTGCAACGACCGGGACTGGCAGGAAGTTCACATTCCTCATGACTGGGCCATCGCCGGGCCTTACAACAAAGCTGCCGGAGGCGCTCAGGGCTACCTGCGCAGGTCTCAGGTCGGCTGGTATCGACTTCACCTTCCGGATATCGCACCGGAAGATCACGCCCGCGTTCAGTTCGACGGTGTCTATCGCGAAAGCGAAGTCTGGATCAATGGGGTCAGCCTCGGAAAACGGCCCAACGGTTATATTAGCTTCTGTTATGACATCACGCCGCACCTTCGCCCGCACGGCAATGTAATCGCCGTGCGCGTCGATAACAGCGGTAAACTGGCGGACCGATGGTATTCTGGAGCAGGCATTTACCGCCGCGTCTGGCTGACCACAACCGGTACCGTCGCAGTCGCACCCTGGGGCGTGACGGTGACTACGCCTCGTGCCGAGGCTGATCGCGCGACGGTGACTGTCTGTGTCGCCATTGAGAACCATTACACTGGCGATGCCGCGCTCGAAATTCTTACGGAAATCCTCGATCCGGACGGAAAGGCCGTTGCGACTCTAACCTCCACCAGCGACACAGCCACGGTAGAGAAACCGCGGCGGTGGTCGCCGGAGAGTCCTTCGCTTTACACCGCCCGGACCATGATCAAGCGCTCCGGCGTGGTTGTGGACGAGGTTTCGACTCCGTTTGGAATCCGTTCCTTGAAATTCACGCCGGAGCGTGGTTTTGAGCTAAACGGAGAAGTCACCAAAATGAAGGGCGTCTGCGTTCACCACGATGCCGGCTGTCTCGGCTCGGCATTTTATACGAGTTCATGGGAACGACGCCTCCGAACCCTCAAGCAACTTGGCTGCAACGCCATTCGCACCAGCCACAATCCGCAGGCTCCCGCCTTTCTCGATTTGTGCGACCGACTCGGGTTCCTCGTCGTAAACGAGGCCTTCGATAAATGGAAGTGGGATCAGGGCTGGTACACTCCGTTTTATGACAAATGGTCCCAGCGCGATCTTGCTGACTTCGTCCGTCGCGACCGTAATCATCCGTGCGTGGTGGTGTGGAGCGTTGGCAATGAAGTCACCGAACAACGTGACCTCGCCGCAATGGATCGCATGCTCCCGCCGCTGGTTGCCTGCGTGAAACGATTGGATCCCACACGACCGGTCACGGTCGCACTGGAACCACATTGCAATCCTGCGGAAATGGTGGAGGCGCCCGTCGAGGAAAAGGTTCGTCGCACGATGTCCATCGCGAGGCATGTGGATCTCCTGGGGCTAAACTATCACGAGCCGTGGTATGACGACTACTTAAAGGCCAATCCGAAATTAGTCATTCTTGGGACCGAAAACTACGCTGGCTATCGCAAACGACGGTTGCATCCCTCTTCCTTCGATGACCGGAATCCTTGGTTCGATGTCGAACGCCACCCGCAAGCCATCAGCCAGTTCCTGTGGACCGGTATCGATTATCTCGGCGAGGCAGGCCACATCTGGCCAGTGAAGGGGTGGACGGGCGCGCTCATCGATACCAGCGGCTGCGTCAAACCACGCGCCTATTTTCAACAAAGCGTCTGGAGTGCTAAACCAATGGTTCACGCCGCGGTCCTTTCCGATAAAGAGCCAGACCAGTTGGAGCCGTTCCCCTGGAGCTGGCCGCGGCTTGCGGGTCACTGGACCTTACAAGAATCACACGGAAACCAGGTGCGGGTGGTCGTCTATTCCAATTGCGAAGAGGTGGAGTTGCTCCTTGATGGCAAGAGTTGCGGACGCCAACGACCCGCCGAAGAGCCGAACCGTATCACCGTCTGGGATCTGCGCTGGCACCCCGGCATACTGGTCACCCGAGGCTTCAATGGCGGCACGCAGGTGGCTGAGCATGTTCTGAAAACCGCAGGCGCACCGGCGCGAATCGAAGTTGCCGCAGACCATCCCGAACTTTCCGCCGACGGGCAGGATCTCTGCCATGTCGAAGTGCGCGTGGTCGATATAGATGGGATCGTAGTCCCCACCGCGTGCAATCAAATAGGTTTCGATGTCGACGGTCCCGCGCGTCTCATCGGCGTTGATAACGGCGACCTCACCAGTGACGAACCATATCAGGCCAACCGCCGCAGGGCATTCCAGGGCCGTTGCCTGGCCATCCTGCGGGCCGGTAATCGCGCGGGGGACTCCGAACTCGTCGTGACCTCCGAAGGCCTACCGTCGCAAACTATTTCAGTCCATTGCCGTCCATTGAACCCATCCCGTCCATGAAACAAATCCTAGCTCCGCTCGTCAGCCTCCTTCTGACGCTCCCAATCCTTAGTCCCGGAAGCGTTCTCGACCCGGCGCAATTCAAATCGTACGTCGACCGATTCAACGCCGATGATCGCGAGTCGTTCTCGGAAGTGTTTTCAAATGCGCGCGCCTGGGAATTCTTAGCGGCAAATATTCCCCTGCTGAATTGTCCCGACAAGGAATTGGAACTCACCTATTATTTCCGCTGGTGGACATACCGAAAACACTTGAAAGAAACGCCGGTTGGCTGGGTTGTCACCGAATTCCTGCCAACGGCGCCGTGGGCGGGCAAATACAATACCATCAACTGCGCTGCCGGCCATCACTTGCACGAGGGACGCTGGCTTGCGGACTCAAAATTCATGCGCGACTATATCGAGTGGTGGTTGCACCGGGGGGGGCGTCCGCGGGCATACAGCTTCTGGCTCGCGGATTCGGCGCTCGCGTGGTGCGACGTTACCGGCAACTACGCCGATGCAAAGACCTGGCTGCCCGACCTCATTAAGAATTACGAAAGTTGGGAGCGCGAGAAGCTTGATCCGGTCACCGGTCTGTTCTGGCAATGGGACGGCATCGACGGGATGGAAGGTTCCATCGGACAAGCTGGCTTCCGTCCGACCATCAACAGTTACATGTATGGCGACGCTGTGGCCATCGCTCGAATAGCGGAGATAAGCGGCAACAAAGCCATCGCAATGGCCTACCGCGCAAAGGCGGACAAAATCAAGCAACTCGTGCAATCGAGGCTCTGGAATGAGAAGCAAGAGTTCTTTGAAATTCGCCGGAGCCCGTGGGGTATGGCTATCTCCCGCATATGGATTAACAACGATGCAGCGCTTACGCAATCGGCGAAGGTCACGGCCTCCGCTCCCGGCTCGGCAGAAATCCTCAAGAATTCCAAGGTTCCCGCCAGGTCGTCGGACTCGTCCTTGGGATGCTTTAACTTTGCACGCCACATGGGCGCCCGGGAGTGGGTGCATTACGAACTACCAATGCCGACGGAACTCTCCAGTTGCCAAATCTACCTCACCAGCGCCAGCATTTTTGTGCCGCCTGAGACTTGCCGTGTATTTTTCCGGAAAGGCGGCGAATGGAAGGAAGTTGCCGGCGCGAAGGGTGACGTCAAAAAGCTTAGCCGATGGAACGTGATCGACTTTACGCCGGTGATCGCGGATGCCCTAAAAATCGAGTTCACCATGCAAGGCGCCGACCGTGAGGCAGCACCCCTCTCCGAGGTCCGTGAACAAATCGGTTACGTGCCGTGGTATTTCGATCTGCCCGACTCCCGATTCGGTGTCGCGTGGAAACAGATCATCGATCCGAAAGGCTTTTCAGCGCCGTTTGGCCTCACCACCGCCGAGCAGCGCCATCCCGGGTTCGCGGTGCAATACGACCGGCACGAATGCATGTGGAACGGCCCCATCTGGCCATTCGCTTCGACGCAAACCCTCGTGGCGCTAGCAAACTATCTGAACCGCGAATCGCAACCCGCAATCGGACGAATGGACTACTTCGAAGCGCTTTGCACCTATGCACGCAGCCAGCGCATAAAGCTCGCTGATGGAAAAGTCGTCCCATGGATCGACGAAGACCAGAATCCGTTCACCGGCGACTGGATTGCCCGCACGTGCATTTTGAACTGGGAAAAGAAAGACCCCGCGAAGTGGAAGATCAAAGGAGGCACCTCCGACCGCGGCAAAGACTACAACCACTCTGCCTTTTGCGACTTGGTCATCAACGGCCTCGTAGGCGTGCGCCCGCAGTCGGACAACACGGTTGTCGTCAACCCGCTGGTGCCCGATGGCACGTGGGATTACTTCTGCCTGGACCACGTTCTCTATCATGGGCGAATGCTAACTGTTCTCTGGGATAAATCGGGCAGGCACTATGGAAAGGGCGCTGGGTTTCGGGTTCTGATTGACGGCAAGGAGATCGCGACGAGCCCAACTCTCGCGCGGCTGAGTGGAAGGATTGATTAACACATGAATATCCGGATATTTACTGTACTACTTTGCGCGTCATTTGTGCCGCTGCATGCCGCCAAGTCGCCGGCGACATCGAACACCACCGCGGCGATCATTGCTCCCACGTATGCCCGCGTGAGCTATGGCGAGACCCCCTGGCAGGTGATGGATGTGTGGCTGGCGAAGTCCGATTCGCCGGCGCCCATCGCTGTTTATATTCACGGCGGGGCTTGGGAAGGCGGTAGCCGCGGATCGATCCAAAGGCTGGGATTGCGACCTTTGCTCGATGCGGGCATTTCGGTGGTGGCGATTGACTACCGCCTGATTACGCCGGCAATCAAAGCCGGCATCCAACCTCCGGTGAGATGGCCAATGGGTGACGCGGCGCGCGCGATTCAGTTCATCCGAAGCAAGGCAGCCGAATGGAATCTCGACAAGAAGCGCATGGGCCTGATGGGGGGATCGGCAGGCGCGTGCACTTCACTGTGGATGGCGATGCATGACGACATGGCCGACCCCAAGAGCACCGATCCGATCGCCCGCGAATCCACGCGGGTGAGTTGTGTCGCTGTCTATGATGCCCAGACGTCGCTCGATCCCAAGCAACTCCGCGAATGGTTCAAGAATCCCACCTACGGCGCGCATGCTTTTGGCATCGTAAAGAAAAGGGAGGACGGTCGCCTCGTGAGTGACATGGAGGCTTGCTTTGCAGCACGCGAACACATTCTCCAGTGGATCAAAGAGTACTCGCCCATCGAACATGTCAGCGCCGACGATCCGCCCATCACGCTAATCTATACGCACGCACCCGAACTGCCGGACCACCCTCAACTGGACTCGGTGCATGGCGCTGCCTTTGGCATCCATCTCAAGGAACGCCTGGATGCATTGGGCGTCGAGTGCCATGTTGCATTTCCGGTTTCACCGGAGAGTCCCGATGCTGAACACATTAAATTCTTGATCCAAAAGCTGACGGGCAATGCGACCGCAATGCCCCGGCCTGAAATACCAGCTTCAGGCGCGCTGGTTTATAGCCCGCATCCGCATTTTCGCTGGCACCGCGAGGGGGATGTAAAAATCGATGAAGTGCACCGCATCCAGATTTCCCACGACGAACGCTTTGAGAATCTCGCGTGCGACGACAGGCTTGAAGTCGTTTCGCGGTTCGTGCCGGTTAAGCCATTGGAGCCCGGGAAGTATTGGTGGAGAGTCCGGCGCGGCGAGCAGGCGTGGTCTGAGGCGGTGCCGTTTGAGATTCGCAAGCCGGATTATGTGGCGACCATTCACGCCGGTTCTGCCCCGGCGGCTATCGAACGCACGGTTCGGGAGGCCGCGGCGCACACCCCTGCCCTTGTGAACTTTGAACCGGGAGAGTATGCGTTCGAATCGCCCGCTCCCATCGATGTGCAGAAGGCCGAGGATCTCATTCTGGACGGTCGCGGCGCGAAGTTGGTTCTCGGTAGCGCTTTCCTGCGATTAACAGACTGCCGGCGGGTGACCGTCCGAAATTTCACGGTAACCGGAAGCCGGCCCGGACACACGCAGGTACGGGTTTTGAAGACTGATCCCGATCACGGTCGGTTCCTGGTGAAGCCTGAACCGGGCTACGATCCGGACGTGCCATATTATTTCAAATCTGGCAAAGCATACGGAGGCAGTTTTCTGGGGTGCATGGATTCCCGGTATCCGGGGCGGGAGATCCCAGGAGCGCTTGTCTCCGTGCACTGGGCGCACATCGAGAGTTCGACCGATGAACCAGGCGCGTTTGCATTCAGTCCGGTTCCGCGCGAAACGCTCGCACTTTTCCCGGTGGGCGCGTCCGCCATGGTCACGGCTTACCGCTGGGCGTGGCTTCAGTTCGTTCGGGGCGAGGAATGCACCATAAGCAATGTCACAACGGTGGACCTGCCTGGCGCATTCACCAGCGGCGGATCGTCGGCAAAGAGCTATCTCTCGTGCAAAGTGCGGCGCCGTTCGCCAAAAGATAATTTCGGCGGTCATTCCGCAACCGGGAGCGGACGCGTCGGCGAGTGGGTTGAGAACTGCGAATTCGAATACCTGCCCGATGACGGCCCGGCAGAACAATCGTTTCGTACCCTCATTCTTCGAACCGAGGGCGAGGATTCCGTCGTTATTGGTGGAGGCACGGTTCAGGAGGGGGACCGGGTCTCGTTAGTTGATCTTAAAGGCCTGCGCGGCCTGGCGGCTACCGTCCTCAAAGTGGGGTCGGCTTCAGGGGAAGTTCGCGTGAAACTGAATGCAAAAGTGCCGAGCGATTGGCAAAAGTACTTCCTCTATGTGGATGCGCCCAGCAACGAAGACTTTGTGTACCGGCACAACCGCCACTTCGGAGGCAAGGGCCATGGCGTCAAATTCAACGGCACGCGCGGCTGGATCGCCGACAGCACCTTTGAAAACATCAACGGCAATGCCATTCTGGCCGGCTACATTTCAGGCGTCTCGGGACACGGAGCCAGCGACGTCGTGATCAGCGGCAACACCGTCGTCCGGTGCGGATGGACGCCGATCTGGTCCGTCTCGGAATCGGGGCTGGCATCCAATCTGATTATCCGGGGCAACAAAATCAGCGACGCTCAGGACGCGGCCATCGCAATTGCCGGTTACTGCGATGTGGTTGTTTCCGATAACGAATTTTCCTCCAGCATACTGCCCGCTCGCGGGGCTTGGATAGTGCTTCAGAACACGCGGAATTCGGTCTGCAAATCCAATCGTTTTCCAGTCGGCCTGCCGCAAGTCCGGACAGAAAGCAAAACGAGTTGGGATAACAACCGGCGACAATTCTAAATGACGACCATGAAGAATCTCATCTGCGCCGCCATGATGGCTGCCTCGCCGGACGTCTTGCACGCGACTGGAGGGCCCATTCCCGAAAGCCCTGCAATGGGTTCGATAAACTATCCTCCGCACCCGCATTTCCGCTGGCAGCGCGAGACGGATGTGAAGATCGACGAGGTGCATCACATCCAGATCGCGCGCGACGACGCCTTTACTGACGTAATATGCGATGACCGTCTCCAAGTCGTCTCGCGATTCGTACCGGTGAAGCCGCTCGCGCCCGGCAAATACTGGTGGCGGGTGCGCCGAGGCGAGGACGACTGGTCGACGGCTGTGGCGTTTGAGGTGCGGACGCCGCAGAATGTCTACACCGTTCGTAAAGGCGCCGATTCGGCGGCGGTGGCGCGCATGCTTAAGGAAGCCGCATTGCATGCGCCGGCCCGTGTGAATTTCGAGCCGGGCCGCTATGCCCTCGCGCCATGCACTGGAAAGGGCATCGCGACCTTCGATAAGATCGAGGATGTCATCATTGATGGCCAAGGCTCACAGCTTGTCCTGGGTGGACCCTTCCTCCGCTTGCTCGATTGCCGACGGGTAACAATCCAGAATTTCACCGTCACATCAAGCCGGCCCGGTCATACGCTCGTGAGGATCATCCGGAAAGACCCGGCGAGTGGGCGGCTCGTGGTAAAACCTGAGCCGGGATTCGATCCGGACGTTCCTCATTATTTTGGTAAAGACAACGGCGGTAGTTTTCTGGGGTGCATGGATGCCGAACATCGCGGCAAGTATCTCATTGGCGCAGGGGTCTCTGCGCACTCGAAATCTCCCCCCAGCGTAACGCCATCCACTGATGATCCCGGTGCGTTCGTCTTCAGCCCGGTTGATGCGGCAACGCTCGACCGCTTCCCGACCGGCGCTCCAGCCATTATTACCGCCTATCAATGGCAGTGGATGGAAATGGTGGGTGGTGCGGAGAACACCCTCAGCCACATCATGGTATCGGATTTGCCAGGTGCATTCAGCGGCGGATTGGGTTCCTCAGCGAAGAGCTATTTAGCGTGTAAGGTGAAATGTGTCCCCAAAGATTATTTTGGTGGGCACTCGGCTTGCGGGAGCGGACGGATCGGCGAATGGATCGAAGGGTGCGAGTTTGAATGCCTGGCGGACGACGGTCCCGCCGAGCAATCCTTCCGGATGTCGCTCACCGGCGCGGACGGACCGGATGCCGTTCTGATGAATGGCAGCCTCGAACGAAGTCGCGTGCGCGCGGGTGACCGCGTCGCATTGTTCGATCCGAAAAGCCAACACGGAACGGCCGCTACGGTGCGCAACGTCTCGCCGGCCGCGAAGGGGCTTCGGGTGCAACTCGATCGTCCTCTTGCTGAAGTCGCCACATCGGCGTTCATCTATGTCGATTCTCCAAGCAACGAAGATTTTGTGTACCGGCACAACCGGCACATCGGAGGACGCGGTCACGGTGTGAAATTCAACGGCACCCGCGGCTGGATCGCTGACAGCACCTTCGAGAACATCAACGGCAACGCCATAATGTCCGGGTATCTCTCGGAACTCTCCGGCCACGGTGCGAGCGACGTTCTCATCAGCGGCAATACCATTGTGCGTTGCGGTTGGACCCCGATTGCATCCACCTCAAAATCGCATCTGGGCCGGAATCTGATCATTCGGGATAACCGCATCAGCGAAGTGCGCGACGCCGCAATTTTCGTGAAAGGTTATACCGATGTCACCATTACCGAAAACGAATTCACATCCACCACGCAGCCGACTGCGGGAGCCTGGGTCCATGTGCAGGATACCGCGAATATTAACTGTAAATTGAATCGCTTTCCCGCAAAGCTGCCCGAGGTAAAAAATGAAAATGTGCATTGATACTTTAGAAGACAGGAACCTCAATATGAAACCATACTTCCACGAATATCCCACACGAGAGTGCGAAGGCGCGAAGAAGAACGCTTCGCCTTCACTCCTTCGCGTGAGCCTCCTTTTCCTATTGTTTCTTGCGGTCACCAGCATTGCCAACGGAACTGCTCCCGATGCTCCCACTGGCTTGCGGACGAATTACGCTACGAATCCCGTCGGCATCGATACGTCAAAGCCGCTCTTTAGTTGGTTGGTGAACGACTCCGACCGGGACGAGGTTCAGACGGCTTACCAGCTTATCGTCTCATCGGAAAAGGGAGAAGCCTGGGACACCGGAAAGGTTCGTTCGTCCAACCAAAACGATATCGTCTATGCTGGCCCCGCCCTGGCCAGTCGCGATATTCGCCGATGGAAAGTCCGGACATGGGACAAGAATGACCAAGTCAGCCCATGGAGCGCTCCTGCATCATTTGAACTCGCTTTCCTTCACAAATCAGATTGGACCGCCAATTGGATCGGCGGGGACTATGAGCGCTATCGGACGCTCGCCACGCTGCCCGAAGGGAAGAGGATCGCGCAGGCGCGCGCCTATATCTCCGCCAAAGAAATGTTCGACCTTAACATCAACGGCGCTCGTATAGGAGGGGATCGCGTGCTGGAGCCAGGCTTCTCGCGCTTCGATGTCCGGATGCGCTATTGCACCTATGATGTGACCTCAAATCTGCGTGCGGGGGCGAATGTAATGCTTGTTGCATTGGGCAACGGACACCTGCAGCATTTCTACTTTAAATCCAGCGCGCGCGAGTTCTTGCTGCAAATCGAAGTCCTCTTTTGGGACGGCACAATGGAAAGGATTATCTCGGACAGCAAAAATTGGAAGGGCACGCGCAGCGGCCCCGTTGTGCCGCCGCTGCCAACCAAGAGCGAACTCTACCAAGGTGTCACCTATGACGCCCGAAACGAGGACGGCGCGGCGACCCCTGGCTATGACGACCGGGATTGGACGCCGATTCAGACGGCCAGACCAGCCGCCTCTGGGTTGTTACTAGTCGCGCAAAGCACACGACCAACAAAGGCGACCCAGTTGGTCACGCCCATTGCCATGACACAACCCCTGCCGGGTGTTTACGTGTTCGACATGGGGCGAAGAATCAACGGTTGGTCAAAACTCACCGTTCAAGGCCCGCGTGGCGCCACAGTAGTCCTCAAGCATGGCGAGAAACTCTACACTCCAGACTCTTGGGCCGATTACACCTTTGCGCTCAATGCGACCATCGTCAGAGAGGCGGCGGGCATCCGTTTTCGCATCGCGGATGACGATAACTATTACCTCTGGCAGCTTTCTGCGTATAAAGGGCTGGTCGCCCAAAAGAAAGTCAAGGGCGCCTGGACCGAAATCAAGAAAGTCGCTGTTCCACTAAAGGAAGGAACCGCCTACGCCGTCAAAATCCAGATGGCCGGTTCCACCATCACGACAAGCATCGACGGCAAACTCGTCGACACCACCGAAGACCTGACTTTTCGCAGCGGAAAGGTTGGGTTTTATCAGAAAGGGGAACAGACGGCTTCATTCGATCACATTGTAGTCGCTCCGGCAAGCCAATGGGATTACAGCAGCAGAAGTCCTTACGCCATCAAAAGCGGATGCAGCGACGAAGGTCTATGGATCAACCGGGAGAATCTTGCCACCACGAAACCCGCCGGCGACAAAAAGGGCATCAACCGCGTCTTCACGCTCAAAAACAACGAGAGGATGATGAGCTATGACGGCGGCGTCACCGGGCAGGTGGATCAATCCAATCTGCACGTGTTTTCCAGCTTCCATTTTGCGGACGCGACCGACCGCTATACTCTGAAGGGCGGCTCCACGGAAACTTGGGAGCCGCGCTTCACCTCCCATGGCTTCCGATACGTGGAAGTGCATGGGTTCCCCGGTATTCCCACCCTGGAAAGCGTCAAGGGCCGGGTGGCACACCAATCACTCGACGAAAATCCCGGGAGTTTCACCTGCTCAAACGATCTACTCAATAAACTGCATCAGGCTTGCACAAACACCTATCTGAACTGCGCGCAACACGGGATGCCGGTGGATTGCGATCAGCGGGATGAGAGGATGGGCTGGACGGGGGATTCCCACCTCTCCGCACCCGCGGCCTGCTATAACTTCGATGTCATCAATTTCTACGATTCATGGATGGATGACCTGATGGACACGCAGGCTCCGAACGGATCAGTTTACAACATAGCACCGACGCTGAATCCCGCCCATATTGGAACCTGCAAGAGCACGACGTGGACGGCCACGTACATTCTTACACCGTGGGAAGTATATGTGGCCACGGGCAGCAAGGAGTTTCTGCGAAAGCGTTATCCGAGCATGAAAGCGTACGCAGACTGGTTGGCGACCGATAAGGTCCTGGATTACATCGATTCCAAGGATCAATACGGCGATTGGGCCGCACCCGTGATCGGCTCGGCTCATGAAATTCGCACCACAGCCACACGCTCCGAATTGCTTGCCACCCCTTTTCTATATCGGTGCATCACGTTGCAGGCGAAAATCGCCTCTGAACTCGGCATCGCCCAGGATGCGGCGCACTACGCGGATTTGGCTCGGAAAATACAGGCATCCTTCAATGGGAAGTTTCTTGTTGATGGAGCCTACCGCGATGGAAAGCCGGTTGACAAGCAGCCCAAAGGAATCACAACCCAGACGGGCAACTCGCTGGGCCTTGGCCTTGGCATCTGTCCTCCAGAAGCGAGACCATTGGTCACGCAAACGCTGGTCGATCAGATTACGCAAAACAACGGACATCACGCAACGGGGGGGCTCGGCGTTAAATGCCTGCTTGGGGCGCTTTGCGAAAACGGACGAGAGGATGTCGCCTACCAGCTTGCGACCGACACGGGTTATCCAAGCTGGGGGAAATGGATCAAGGACGGCCTGACCTCCACGTGCGAGTTTTGGGACGGCTCCAAATCCCAAAGCCATCATTGGCTCCAAGGGCCCTTGGACTCCTATTTTTACAAGTACCTGGCGGGCATATTCCCGACCAAGCCGGGTTATGAAGAATTCACAGTCAAGCCTCACATCAAGAACGATCTGACCAATGTCTCTGCAACGGTGCAGACCGTGCGGGGCAAAGTAGCTGTCATCTGGAGCAAACCTGCCGCGAAACAATTCACGCTCCAGGTGACGGTCCCCGTCAATGCAAGGGCGACGGTTTATGTTCCGACTAACGGCAAGGCTCCCGCAAAAGCTATCCTGTCCGAAAGCGGCACTCCCATCTGGGAGCGCGGCGTCGCCGCAAAAAACCGGCCGGACATCGACGTCCAAAGAACGGAGGGCGATTGCATCGTATTAAGAATTGGTTCGGGCTCTTACAGTTTTGTTCTGAAGTAAACCGCGCGTCACAAATGAAAACCAATAGAAACATGCGCCAGATACTCTTCGCGCTCGGGTGCCTGGCTGTTGGACCAGCCATTCAGGCGGAAGTCAAACTGCCCGCCCTGATTAGTGACAACATGCTGCTGCAAGCCAACAAACCGGTGCCGATCTGGGGAAGCGCCGATGCCGGCGAGAAGGTGACGGTGCATTTTGCCGGACAAACGGCCGCTACTGCCGCCGATTCTAACGGGCGCTGGCTGGTCAAACTTCAGCCGTTGGATGCCAATATCTCCGGTGTGCTGACAGTGGAGGGAACAAACACGTTGAAAATCACCAATGTGCTGGTCGGAGCGGTATGGGTCTGCTCGGGGCAATCCAATATGGAAATGCGCATCGGTGCCACCACCAATGCAGAAGCCGAGATCGCCAAGGCCAATTATCCCAAAATCCGCCTCTTCTTGGTGAACAAAAAGGCCAGCCTTCAACCGCGAGCCGACGTCGAGGGCCGTTGGGTGGAATGCAGTCCCGAGACCTTGCCAAAACAAGGAGTGGGATTTTCCGCGGTAGCCTACTTTTTTGCCTGCGATATTCATCTGGCGACCGGCTTGCCTGTGGGGTTGATCGAGGCAGCCTGGGGAGGAACACGGGCCGAGGTATGGACAAGCCTCTCCGGATTGCAAAAGGAACCGGAGCTGAAAGTGCATGTGGATTCCTATGAGAAACAGCTCGAAAACATCCACTCCCTCAAAGAAAAATATGTTAGGGATCGCTCAGAGTATCCTGCCAAGCGCAAAGCTTGGGAGGAAGCGAACGGCCTATACCTCAAAACTTTGAAGAACTGGTATGCGGATTCTGGAAAAGCGAAAGCCGAGGGCAAACCCTTCCCGGCCAAACCTTCGCCTCCCAATCAGGAGCCGATCCTTGGCCGCGATCCGGACAACAATGAGGGAATTCCGACTTCCCTTTTCAATGGCATGATTGCTCCTTTGATTCCGTATGCGATCAACGGGGTTATCTGGTACCAGGGAGAGTCCAATTCAGGAAAGCCGGAAGAATACCGTAAATTATTTCCCGCGCTTATTTCCGATTGGCGCCAAAAATGGGGAGAAGGCGATTTTCCTTTCTACTTTTGCCAAATAGCCCCCTTTATGTCCAAGCAGTCGAATCCGGTGGAAAGCAAACAGGCCGAATTGCGCGAAGCGCAGCGATTGACGCTGAATTTGCCCAACACGGGAATGGCTGTGCTCATCGACATCGGCGAGGCATGGGACATCCACCCGAGCAACAAGCAGGATGCCGGAACCCGCCTGGCCCGAATTGCTCTTGCCAAACTTTACGGCAGGGGCGGCAGATACACTGGGCCTGTATATCGCTCGATGAAATTGGAGGGCGACAAGATCCGCCTGAGTTTCGCCCCTGAGGGCGGAGAGCTTGCCGCAGGGGTGCTTCCCGCAACCTACGATGTTTCAACCCGACGAAAGCAAGTGCTTCCGTTGGTGCGGAACCGGCCCGGGAGCCAGTTGGAAGGTTTTGCCATCTGCGGCGCCGACCGGAAATGGGTATGGGCGGATGCCGAGATCCAAGGCCAGACCGTTGTGGTGAGCGCTCCCGAGGTCAAAGCACCCGTGGCCGCGCGCTACGGTTGGGCCGACAACCCTACCTGCAATCTTTATAACAAGGAAGGCTTGCCTGCATCTCCGTTCCAGACTGACGATGGCAAAGGCGGCCTGGTGAAGTAAAATAGGCGGCATTCGCGCGCGAACTGCAATCAATAATCACACCGGAAACTTAGTCCATCATCGCCTTGACGACTGATCCCGGAACAGCCAGCACCGTTCCGTGTCGCATTCCCTTGGGCATTTTGAGTTGATAAGCCATATCTTGCCAATGAATCATATCCGTGCTCTTGGAAACGCCATAGCCGCTGCCGGAGAAATCGTAATAACAATAAACCTCGCCGCCGATCTCCAGCAGGGTGGGGCCCTCAGCCCAAGGCTTGGTGAAAGGTTGGCTCACCACTTGAAAAGGACCTGTGGCGGAATCAGACACCGCCGTGAGGAGAACCTTTCTCAGCGGCTTGGGACGCTCGTCCTTGAACACCATATAGACCTTTGCTTCACGCCTTAGCAGTGTGGCGTCAATAACGTTATACCCCGGGTCAAAGAGAATCCGCGATTCGCTGACGCCCTCAAAGTCTTTGGTGGTGACATAATAGATGCGGTGATTGTACTTGCCGTCACCCTGCCCGTCGCTTTCAGGGAACCGTCCCGGAACAGTCGATGACCAATAGATGATGAATTGCTGGCCAACCTGGTCGTAGAATCCCTCGGGAGCCCAGCAATTGAGGGTTCCGATTATTTTTTCCATGACAGGGATGGCCTTTTGCCCACCCCAATGGATCAAGTCCCGAGAATGAGCGTAACCGATGGTTTTTTCACCCCATCCTGTGGTCCAGACGGCGTGATAAATCCCGTCTGGGCCGCGGAAAATATTGGGATCACGCATGATGTTTGCGCCCACCGCGGGTTTCAAATACGACCGGCCTTCGTTGAGGGCCTCCCATTTGATGCCATCCTTGCTCCATGCAAAATGCAAGCCATCCTGGCCTCCGCCGACAAAGTATGCAAAAAGATAGCAGGTGGTAGGGATGGACTGTGAGGAGGCGGTTGCTACTTGAGCGGAGGGAGCGGGAGCGCCCGGAGCCATCGTGGTTGGAATCCGCGCCAGGGGAGGGTTGCCGGACAGCGTTTCCGTGACGCAGCCTTCCCGCACACTTGGGCTGGAGGGTGCGGAATTCATACCCGGTTGCGCATGAGCCAAAGCGGCCAGACCGAACAGGACGGCTATTGTTTTCCCCGGAAATGTTCGCAATGAGAAAAATCGTTCTATTTTCATAATCGTAGTTGGTTTGCTTGGCAGCTTCGCAGATACGTCCGGAGAAAAAGAGAAAAAGGCCCGATTTTCGAAATTCATCTCTTCTCGCTCGTGCGGCTGATTACGTTCGGGGTTCCAGGCACCGTAGCGTAATCCGTCATTGAGAGGATTCGGAATCCTCTGATGCGATGAAACGTGAGATAGTTCGCATCGTGAAAATTAGCAGCACTCCCCTCGTCATCGTCGAATGCCGTGCGGCTCACGGCTACGATATCATCACCATCAAAAAGCCAGTCGACGTACTGGAAGGCGTGTTTCCCGCTGTCGGGGTGCCGCAAGACGATTGACCGACGTTCCCACGTTTTAAGATCCTCCGATCGCAGAAGCACAAGCGTGTTGCGGAAATTAGACCTATTCTTCTTGACGTCAAAGTCGGAGGGAGTGGAATTGGCGAGAGCCCACCAGACGGGCTTTGCGCCAGCCTTCTCGCTCGTTGGATCGCGACGGATCGTGAATTTAGTGGCCCCACCGGGAAGATCAATGAATCCTGACGCCGGGTCGAACGTCGCCTTCCTGCCATCGGCGCTGATCGAGACCACGGCCGCCTTCTCGATCGGTCCCGCGTTGACTCGAAGAAGGTCGAGCACCCGCCCGTCAGCCGTGGCGACAGCATTGCCCTCGAGCCACCCCACGAATCTTCCATCCAACCAGGAGGAATCGCTCGGCAGGGCATTGGAGAAAGTCCAACTCGCACGGTCGAGCAAGTCCGCATCCAGCGGGGCCGAGGCCATCAGAGCCATGTACCGTTTACCCCACTCCTTGCCGCCGCCGGCACTCTCGATCGCTCTCCAAAGCTTGCCGCCATGGATAAGCATTGGCACCGGCGCTGTGTGAAACTCGCCCTCGGCAAGGCGTCCGCCCTTCGCATCGACAGGCGAGGTCCACGACCGGCCACCATCGTCACTCCTGCGAATCACAAGAGGACCGTGATGCCTTGCCGTTCCCATTAGATACAGCGCGCCTTTGTGAACGAAAAGGTTCGACCAGAAGGCGCCATCCACACGCCCGACCTTCTTCCATGTCGCGCCGCGATCGCTACTGGCAAAGAGATCGGTCACCGGGGCCTTCCACTCGGCGCTGTTTGGACCAAAGAAATCGTGCGAGGCGACGTAGGTGCCGTCCGGCAGGATCGCGATGCTCGGGCTCCCGACATATGTCTTCGTGCTCGCCGGCACGTGGTCGATCACGGCATGGAGATTTCCGGGGCGGTCTGCAAACTCCCGATCTGATCGTCCACCGAGCAGCTTGCAAATATCCCGGGGTTCATTGTCCCCGCCCAGTTGATCCAAGCCAATCGCCGAGGTCGCATCTACATGGAGCAGCAGGGCGGCAAGGTATGCGATGGTGCGTTTCATTTCGTAAGTGCTTTTGCTGCAGCAGAGCGCCCAGCCGCAGTCTGGCGCATCAGTTGTTTGAACTTTTCATTCGCCTCTTTCGCTTTCATTTGGCTGGTTGCCTTAACGCTGCAACGCATCATTGCTTCGTTTTCACGCTATCCGTTAGCACCACCGCCTTGGTTGCAAACGGGCCGGGGTTCGTAATCTGCTCGGCGGCGAAGGAGATGTTCTCGGTTTCGCTGACCCACACCACGGCGTTGTTGGCGATGGCGTAGCTGGCACCGGTATCGTTAGGCTTGGTTTGTTGCGGATTAACGTATTTATTGGCGCGAACGATGACACCGCTCGCCGAAGAAATAACGAGGTTCGGTCCGTTGCAATTTTCGAAGGTATTGGCTTCGATAACCAAGTCTTCGAAAACGCCCGCTTTACGCAGTTGCGGACGCCTGTCACCTCCCGCCGTGATGGAAAGAGCGCCTGCTGTCGCCGACCATGGCGCGGGGCAGAAATATCCGGCTTCGCGAATTAAGTTGTTGCGAATGATCAACTGCTTAATACCCGCCGCCGCCGTGCCGGGCACTTCGGGGCACACCGAAATGTTGTGCGGCGAAATCAATTCGTTGTCGGCCACCAGGCCCGAACCGGCTTTGATGAGCAAGCGGCCAGAACTATGGATTTTATTGTTTCCAAAGACAAAGCCGTTGCCCTGCCGGTCGGGGCAAAACACCGAGTCGCCTACTTGAAAGGGGGCCGCGCGGTCGAGCGTGAGCGCAAAGCATTTTTCGCTGACCCTCCATATCCCATACGACGGCGCTGTTTTGAGTTTGTCCAGCACTGCGGGCGTCAGTTGTGCGGCGCCGCGTCGCACCACCTGGCGGGTGAGAATTTTTGCCGTGACACCGCCCAACGCGGTTTACAGGCAGTCCCCGGCTTGAACGCCGTCCGTACATTCGTCGCGCGAGGCCAAAGTCACTTCTGCTCCATCGCTTTTTACCACCAAAAAATCGCTCGACTGTACACTCCATGAATCGTCCCCTGCATCTTCGATGGTGCAATGTTCCACGCGCGGCCCCACGCGTATGCACTTGCTTTGCATGGCGTCCCAAGTTGTTGTCAGCAAACGCGGTTGCGTGGCGCCCGGCGGCGGAGCGCCAATGACGATCTTGCAGCCGAGATATTGCGCGCGGCCTTCGCCACCCGATTCCAAGATCCCCATGCCGGGGGCGGTGTGCAGTGTGAGGTCGCGCAGCGTGACGCCTTCACAGTTTTCAATGGTGAAACCATGCGCCACACCGCCGGTTTCGGGGCCGGCGCTCAGCGAGGCGAGGTCGCCCACCGCCGCCGCGTTGCCGATGCCTTTTAGCGTCACGCGCACGGTGTCGAGCGCGGTCATGATGGCTTTTGATCCCCATAAAAACGGCATGCCCTTTTTTCGAAAACGCGTCCGCGCGTCCACGAGGTCGATCCGCGCCAAAGCGCGCCGCGGGTAGCCGTCGTGCAGTAGCACGTCGATCGAGCTTTTGTCATCGGCCACTGCCACGATGGTACCTTGCGTGAACGGCAGCGGGTCGTAATCCACGGTGAGGCCGCACAGCGTGAGGTTGCGGCAGCGATCGAGCCTCACCGCGCGTGTGAGTTTGGTGGAAACCAAAGTCACCCCAGTGGCGACAATTTCGGTATCTTGCACGCCGCGCAACGTCCACACAATGGCCTCCCCGCCTTCAGGAGCCAAACGATAAACACCGGGCGCGATGACGATGCGCTTGTCGCCCTTGGCCAAAGCCGCGCGCACCAACGGGCGAAAATCCAGAGGCGCGGTTGCTGCTGCGCAATGCTGCGCGGCCAGCGAAGTCAGCAGCAGGGTGGCGAGGAGCGTGAGGCGGTGTTTCATGAATATTACTTTCGCCGGGATTACTCCACTTTACACTTCATGATTCCGCCTGAATAATCTTTCTGCAGTTGCACTTCAATTCGCAGCGCATCGGCCCGCACCGGCTTGAATCTCGCTTCGTTGAACATATCCCCCTTGTGCCAAAAGAAAATAGGCATTGTGGTACGGCTTTCCACAGGCTTCCATTCGCCATTCGCGCGATAAAGCAAACGCCAGGATTGGGGAAGGCGGCATACGCCCCGGTCCTTATCGTCAAACCAGTAAACCATTGTTCTGGAAACATCCCTCGGCTCCGGGAACTCGCATTGCAGCCACTCCGCGGTTCCCTTGTGGTCCAACCAGGTCATCCGTTCGCCGAGCGCGGATGACACTGGCCTTACCCCGTTGAATACAGCCTCAAGCTTGTCGCCGGCAGAGCAATGCGATGCGGTGACTTTCAGATTCCCCATAACGAGAGAGGGTGCTTTCCACTGATTGGCTTGGGGGCCATTGCCAATTGTTGGGAATGCGGTGATGCGAAGCCGGGCGGCCCCCATCGGGATCAGCCTGATCGTCTCCAGCGGTTCAGTTGACTTTACGGGGCTCGGCTGAAGTTCAGTGATGACATTCTCGTCATCAGCCTGCCACTGCGGGATCTTCTTCGCTTTAACCCGCAGCTCAATGGGCGCCGTCTCCGGCGTGAAAGGGTTTGATGCCACCGGGCCGGATTTGCGAACAACTTCAATTTCCGGATTCTGCACGTCCATTGCCAATCCATAGTTCCACGGCTTTGTGGCGGTGACCTTCCATTGGGGCCACGCATCCGTTCCCGGGTCATTGCCAACATTGTCCTTTTCCCATCTCTCACCCAGGTCCAGAGAAAAGCTCAAAGGGCCGTAATCCACCGACACGGAATCCTTGTTGGCAGCCCACGTCCGCACGGTAGCATGCATCGGCATCGTCCAAGCTACCCGGTCTCCGTCGGTCCACAGCCGATTAATGGCGACGTAAGAAAGCGGCGCGGCTTCGACTTTCACTGGCTTCCCATTGATCACCAGGGCGGCATTGTTGCACCAACGCGGCACACGCAGATAGAGCGGAAACTCCACCGCCTTGGGGGTGGAAAGCTTCAATTCCATCATCTCTTGAAAAGGGTAGTCTGTGGTTTCCGTTAACTTCACCTCCGTCCCATCACCCACCTTTGCCTTTACCTCCGAGGCGGCGTAGAGCATCGCGCAAAGCCCCTTATCGTATGTCGCCAGCCAGAGTTCCGCCGCGTAATTCGGCCAGGCCATCCCGTAATTGTGAGGGCAGCAGCGGTATTGGTGAATACCCGGCTTAAACGCCAGCAGCGGGAACGTGTTGGGGAATTGATCCCCTATTTTTGTAAAACGGTCCAACTCGATCACATTCGCGGGGGTGACGTAATGAATCCCCTCGTGATCCGGCGTAAGAGTGGCAGGCAGGGAATTGAACGCAATTTCCTCATTGCGATCCGCCCAGAGAGGGTTCCCCGAGATTTTCGACATGGTTTCGAACGTTGTCATGAATTCGACGAACCCGCACGTTTCAAACCCCTGCCGCGGATCGCCATAGCCGCTCCGAATGATTTCGTCGCCGGCAAATCCGCCTCCGGGGAACTGTCCGAATTCGGTCATCACCTTTTGGTAGTGCTCTTCCGTCATTTTCAGCAGCGCAGGGTCCTTTGCCTGTTGCCAGTATTCCGCAGGCTGGCGGATGCCCTGGGCAATGTTCACGTTGTGATAGCCACAAAGCTTTCCAACCCAGTTTAGCGAATGTTGCTGTATCTTGGCGGAAAGCCCCAGCAACCATTCCTCGCCCGTGACATTGTAGAGCCAGTAAAGGGTGTCCATGGTGTCAGCCCACCGCACGCCGGCCCACCCCGACTTAAAGAAGCTGGTCGGAAGCGTGTCGAGGAATTTGACATATTTCACCAGGCATTGCAGTGCTTTCTCGTCCTTGGTGTATTCATAATAGGATCGTAGCGCGTGCAGCATGGGCATGTGGCCCCATGGATCCGGGAATCTTTTTGCTTCCGGTTTTGGTTTGTACCTGGCTGGGCCGAAGTAGCCATCGGCATCCTGAGTTGCCATTACCGCTGTAATCCACTTCCGGGCATCCTCGATCAATTTCGAATCCTTCAGCACATAAGCCAAATTGCCGTACCCACGCAACCAGTAGCTGACTTCTTCCCATCCGTCCATTTCCGGATGCACCCAGCCCGTTTTGTCGAACTGACAGAAATCGGAGATTTCCTGCATGCGGCCCGAAATGCCATTGGCGTCCAACTCAAGCTGCCTGCGCAGCCAACCGCCGGGCACGATGTTGGCAACAGGCAGCTTCAGGAAGGGAACAGGCAGGAGCGGCGCGCGGTTTTGCTCATAGAAACCGGTCGGCCCCTCTGCCTTGACCTCACGCAGCACCCGTATTTTCGAGGTATCTGCTGCCGGAGCATAGATGGAGATGAGCATGAACGCAGATACCAAACCAAAAGTTATGGCGTGGCTTGTGCGGGTAATCGTTTTTATTGGTTGGTATTGCATGTGTAAACTGTGGTTGAAGATGGAAGTTTAGGCAGGTTTGTCATTGTTTCTGTTAACGAGTCCAAGAAGGGCGAAGGTTGCCGGTCTGGGCTCATCTCAAGAAACGATACAAAGAGCAGGGCTCATGTGATTTGAAATTTCGGTTGCCGCGGTGTCCCCTAACACCGCGGCAACCTGGATTGACTCGTACCCCCCAACCGGTCCCCACCGGTAAATACGGGTCAATCTTAAATCGATTTACAACGACCTTCTCTTCGCTCTTCGCCGGAAGCCCAGCAGCGCGGATGCGCTCGTCAACAGTATCCCCAGGGTCCCCGGTTCCGGCACGGCTTCGGTCATAACGGGGTCGATGGCGGGCTCCGCGGCAGCGGAGAGCATCGAGGTGCTGGCGGCGCTGTTGAGTGTACCCGCGTTCAATTGGCCCATCAGGTCCGACGAAGCGACGTGTGGGGATACACCGCCGATGCTGAGCGAGCTGATGCTGAGCACTGTGCGGGTGCCGGTCGTGTTCGGCGCGAGGACCACTGTGGCGTTGCTGCCGGAGACATTAACATTGCCGATGGAGCCGGACTGCGTGAGTTGCACTGTGCCGTTTTCGGCGGTCAATCCTGTCATGCCGATGGAGCCACTCAGGATCAGTGTGCCCGCGCCTTTCTGGTCCACAACCACGCTGCTTGCCGTGCCATCGGCAATGTTGCCCGCATAAGTCGATGTGCCGCTGATGGTCGTGGCCAGGGTGCTGGTTCCGCTACCGGCGGTGTTGGTGATATGCCCGCCCGCGCCGCTGAGGATCGACACGCTCATGCTGTTTCCGTGCAGGTCCAGCGTGCCGCCATTGACGGTCAGGGCCCCCGCGGCGAGCGCGTTTGCGTTGCCGATTTGCAGCGTGCCGTTGCTCACCGTCGTGCCACCGCTATAGCTGTTGCTGCCCGAGAGGGTGAGCGTGCCCGCGCCAGCCTTGTTGATCGCAACGGCGCCCACGCCGTCGACAATGTTCCCGGCATAGGTCGAGGTGCCGCTTGCCGCCGTGCTGGTCAAGGTGCTTGTCCCGCCAACGGTATTGGTAATCAGAGTCCCGGAAGAGCCGCTCAACGCGCCGAAGGCAAGGCTGTTGCCGTGGAGGTCCAGCGTGCCGGCGTTGATAACCACCGCGCCCGTGCCGAGTGCGTTGCTGTTTCCTGCTTGCAGCGTTCCGCTGCTCAGCATCGTGCCGCCGCTGTAGCTGTTGCTGCCCGAGAGCATCAGACTGCCCGCGCCGCGCTTGATGAAGGAACCCGTTCCCGAGAGCGACTGGCTTACGGTAAACGCGTTGGAAGCCAAATTGACATCGATGCCACCGCTAAACGTGGGCCCGTTGATGGTGTGGCCATCAAGATTCTTGATCGCCGTTCCGGTCACTCGCAGGATGCCGCCATTGAAATTGAGAATGCTCGTCGAACCGCTGATGGCGTTCTCACTGGCGATGTTCAACACGCCAGCGTTAAGGTTGGTCCCGCCGCTGTAGCTGTTACTGCCGGAAAGCGTAAGGTCCGGGCCGGAAGCGGGATCGACCCCCTTGAGCGTCAGCGCCCCTGTGCCGAGTTGGATTGCGCCGCCGATCCCCCAACCGTCCTGACCCGGGACCGTGGAGAGGAGCAACAGGTTTGTGTTCGTGCCGGTAATCAATCCGCTGATAAAAGGGGCGTTCCAGTCCTTGGTGATTTTCGTATCGCCCAGAAGCGTAATCGTCCCGGATAACCCCACGTTCGCTCCGAGATTGAGCGCGCCCCATACATTCGAAACCCCGGTGCCGCTGACAAAGAAGTTGGAGGAAATCACCGTGCCGTCAAACGCCCCTTGAGCATTGAAGGTTGCCCCGGAGGCGACAGTGACGGTCCCGGTCACATTCTTCATGCTGACGCCGTTGGCGGTCGACATCGCGCCGGCGTTGACGCTGATCGGCCCGCTGAAGGTGTTGTTGGTGCCGCCTGCCAGCGTGACCGTGCCGGTTCCCGCATTCACCAGGGAACCGGAGCCGCTGATCGCCCCCAGCGAGAGCCCGCCGTCCGTGCGCTTGAGAAGCAGCATTCCGTTGTTGACGATCGCGCCCGCCACCGCGCCGGTCGTTCCGTTGTTGCCCAGTTGAAACGTACCGGAACTGATCGTCGTGCTGCCGCTGTAGCTGCTGTTGGCAGTCAGAATGAGCGCCCCGGAGCCGATTTTGTTTAGAGCGCCGCTTCCGCTGAGCACGCCGCTTAAGACGGCCGTGTTGCCCTGGGAATCAAAGGTTCCAGTGACGCCCGCGCCCAGCGCGATCGCGTTGGAAACGGTGCCCGAAACTCCCGCCTGCACCGTCGAATTCCCCAAAAACGTCACCGTCCCGCTTCCCAGAGCCCGCACGTTGCCGTAATTCAAGACGCCCGAAGTGATGGTCGTGCCGCCGCTGTAGCTGTTGGAAGCGCCCAGCACCACCGTTCCAGGCAGGCCTCCCCCGATGCTAACCGAACTGGAGCCGCTGATAGTCTGATTGTAGGTCAGCGTGCCACCGCCACCGCCAAGCAGGTAAGCGCCTGCCGTGAACGGAGTGTATGTTCCGGTGTAGGTCACATTCCCAACCGCGCCAAGATAGGTGTTCTTGTTCGCGCCGGTGACGCTCAAGTCGATGTTTTCAGCGGCCGAGGTGGGCGTTACAGCGATGCTGGATGTGGCGCTGACGGTTCCAAGGTTTGCGTTGAGGATCGTCTGGACTCCGGTGAAATCAAAGGCCGCAACAGAGTTCGCGCCGATGGTAATCAAGCCGGTTGTGGGTACGGCTGTGGCTGAGGCGAACTCAAGCACGCCTGCGTTGATTGTCGTGCCGCCGCTGTAATTGTTAGTGCCGCGCAGAATCACTGTCCCCGGCAATCCGCCGCCGACGCTTAAAGAGCTGGAACCGGTAATCGCCGGGTTATAAGTTAGCGTGCCGCCGCCGCCAAGCTGATAAGCGCCCGCCGTGAACGGAGTAAACACGCCTGTGTAGGTCACACTGCCCACCGCGCCGAGATACGTGTTCTTATTCGCGCCGATGGCGCTTAAGTCGATGTTTTCACCGGCGGATATGGGCGTTACAGCAATGCTGGATGCGGCGCTGACCGTTCCAAGGTTTGCATTGAGGATCGCCTGGACGCCGGTGAAATCGAAAGCGACTGCCGTGTTTGCGCTCATGGCGATTAAGCCGCTGGCAGGGACGGCGGTGGCCGAAGCGAACTTGAGAACGCCGGAATTAATCGTCGTGCCGCCGCTGTAGCTGTTGGAACCGGCAAGGGTCACGATGCCGCTGCCGGCATTCACCAAAGCTCCCGAACCGCTGATCGCTCCGCTCGTGGAGAATGCGTTATCCGAGCGGTTAAACACCAGCGTCGCATTATTTACTATGTTGCCCACAATCGAGCCGGTCGAACCACCGTTGCCGATTTGCAGCGTGCCGGAATTGATGGTCGTTCCGCCGCTGTAACTGTTGGAGCCCGTGAGGGTCACGAGGCCGCTTCCGGCGTTCACCAAAGCGCCGGAACCGGTGACGGCCCCGCTGAGAATCAGCGCGCTGTCGGAGCGGTTGAAGGCCAGCGTCGCGTTATTAACGATGTTGCCGACGATCGATCCGGTCGATCCGCCGCTGCCGATTTGCAGCGTGCCTGAATTGATCGTCGTTCCGCCGCTGTAGGTGTTGGTTCCCCCCAAGATCACCGTTCCCGGCACCCCGCCGCCGATGCTCAGAGAACTGGCGCCGCCGATCGCCTTGTTGTAGATCAGCGTGCCGCCCCCGCCTCCAAGCTGGTATGCGCCAGCGGTGTACGGGGTATAGGTTCCAGTATAGGTCACGTTGCCCACCGCACCGAGATAGGTGTTCTTGTTGGCTCCTGTCGCGCTCAAGTTGATGTTTTCACCGGCCGATGTGGCTGTGAGGGCGATGCTCGAGGTGGCGCCGACTGTGCCAAGGCGCGCGTTCAGGATGGATTGAACCCCGGTGAAATCAAAGGCGGCTGCCGCTCCGGAGTTTATAGCGATCGTCCCAAAGGTGGGAATTGCGTAGATGGAGGCGAACTGGAGCACGCCTGCGTTGATAGTCGTCGAACCGGCATAGGTGTCATTGCCCTTCAGGATCGTCACGCCCGTTCCGTTTTGATTGAAGGCGCCGGGGCCAATGATGTTGCTGGAGAACGTGTTGGTGCCGCTAGCGTTTGCGATCACCACCGCGCCGCCGTTGTTTCCGATCGTGGTAATATAGCTGCCGAAAGTTCCACTATTGGCCAGGTCTAGGACCAGGGTGCAGCCGGAGTTTACAGTCACCGCACTGGCGGGCGCAATCGAGCCGCCTACGCCATTCCCAATCTGGAGCGTGCCGCCGGTGATGGTGATTGCGCCGGTATAGGCGTTGCTTCCCGTAAGCGCAAGGAGACCGCCGCCGCTTTTGGTCAGTGAGCCGCTGCCGCTGATGGCATTGGCGTAAATTTGGTTGCCCAAAAGATTGTAAACCAGGGCGCTATTGTCGGTGATGCCGCTGGAACCGACAATCGAGCCATCGGTCGCACCGTCACCGACTTGGAGGGTGCCGCTGCTGATCGTCGTCGCGCCAGAGTAGGCGTTGCTGCCGGTGAGTATTAATGCGCCATTTCCGGTTTTGATCAGCGAGCCGGCTCCGCTCAGGGCACCGGCGAAAGTCGTGCTCTGGTTGTTTCCGCCGACCGTGAGAGCGACGGCAGCAGAGGCTGTATTCGACAGCGCCAGGCCGTTCGATCCCTTGAGACCGCCAAAGGTGGCGGAGGTCAACGCGCCAAACGAGAGGCTTCCCACCGATCCCGTCTGGGTGTTGAACGTGCTGCCGGCGATCGCGCCGCCTACGCCAAGAACAAGCGTGCCACCGTTCACCAGCGTGTCGCCCGTGTACGAATTGGTGTAGGAAAGCGTCCATATCCCATTGCCGGATTTAACAAGCCCTCCCGTGCCAGGGATGTATTCATTCATGACGCCGTTGGAAGAACCAGTGAGGGTCAAGGTGCCCCCGGCGGCGCTTCCTACTGTGCCATAACGTCCGTAGTTGAGCGTGAAAGTGTTGGTCCCGCCGGCCGCATCGAGCGTCGCTCCGCCCGCGCCAATTGTAAACAGGCGGTCCAGATTGCCACCATCGGTGCCGCCGACGTACCGAATGGTGCCGTTATCGAGAATCACATTGGCAGCATTAAAACTAACCTGGCCAATCCCAGACGTCGAGGCATCGCCCCATCCGCCGACCACAAGAGTTGCGCCGCCATTGATTGTGGTGACTATGTTAGCCCAAGCCAAATTCGGGTACAGCATTTTGGTGGCCACCGAGAGCGTGCCGCCGCTAACCGTTGTCGCCCCCTTGTAGTTATTGTTGGCCCCGGTCATGGTCAATGTGCCGCTGCCCTGCTTAACGAAAGCGACCGTGCCCGAACCGGACTGCTGGATGGATGCGCCAAAAGTCCCGCTGGTGGCGCTGTTTGCGGTCAGTGTGATGCTGCCGGTAGCGCTTGTGATCACTCCGCCGACACCACTGAGCAGCCCCACGGTGAGACTGTTTCCGTTCAAGTCCAACGTGCCGCCGTTGATTGCCAGGTTGCCGGTGATTGCCCCGAGCGCATTGGCGTTCCCAAGCTGCAACGATCCGCTCAAGAGGGTGGTTCCCCCAGAATAGCTGTTGCTGCCGGAGAGCACGAGCGTGTTGGAGCCTGATTTCCCCAAGCCGAGAGCGTTGGTGCCGGAATCGAGCACGTTTACCGCATAGGTGCGGTTGCCCGCGCTGGTGTCGAACCCGATGCTCGATCCGGCGGCAAATGTGCCGGACGCGAGCATGGTGCTCACATTGGAATCGGAAAAGGCGTTGGCAACATAGAGACCGGCTCCATTGGCGACGGAGAACCTGCCAGTATCCCAGCCCGGAAGAGAAGAGGTGCTCGAAATCGACAGGACGCCGCCGTTGATCGCCGTCGCTCCGCTGTAAGTATTAGTGCCCGAAAGGACTTGCAGGCCCGCGCCGGTCTTGGTCAGCGCAATCCCGCCCGCGCCGTCGGCGATATTGCCGGCATAACTCGATGTGCCCGTCGCCACCGTGCTGGTGAACGTGCTCATTCCGCTGACATTATTGATGAGCAAAGCCCCGGCGGAGCCGCTGAGCCCGCCGGCGGAGGTGCTGTTCCCCCGGAGATCGACGGTGCCCGCGTTGATCACCAAAACGCCCGTGCCGAGTGCGTTCGCGCTTCCAGCCTGCAACGTCCCGCTACTGATCGTGGTCCCGCCGCTGTAGGTGTTGCTGCCCGAAAGCGTGAGGCTGCCCGCGCCGCGCTTGGTGACGGCCCCGGTTCCCGAAAGTGACTGACTGAGCGTAAACGCATTGCTAACCGAGTTGACGTCAATGCCGCCGTTGAAGGTCGCCCCGTTGATCGTGTGGCTGTTAAGGCTATTGATTGTCGTGCCGGTGATCTGGAGGTAGCCGCCGTTGAAGTTAATGATGCTTGATGAACCACTAATTGCGTTTTCGCTGGCGATACTCAGGGTGCCGGCGTTGAGGTTCGTGCCGCCGCTGTAAGTGTTGCTGCCGGTGAGCGTGAAATCCGGGAGATTGCCAATACCGTTCAGCGTCAACGCTCCGGTCCCCAACTGGATATTTCCCCCGATGACCATCCCGTTCTGGCCGCCAACCAACGTGCCCAGTTGCAGATTCGTGTTTGTGCCGATTATCGGCCCATTAATGTTCCCATTGTTATAGTCGTGCGTAATCTTCGCGTTTGCATTGAGGGTGATGGTGCCTGTGGTTGTTGTATTTCCGCCGAGATTCAGCGCTCCCCAACCATTCGATCCATACCCGGAGCCGCTGATGAAGAAGTTGTTTGAGATGTTGTATACGTCGAAATTTTGATAGGCCTGAAATGTCGCACCCGCGGCCACCGTGATGGCGCCGGGGACATTTTTCATCGAAGCGCCGAGCGAGGTACCGAGCGCGCCGGCGTTGACGAAGATTGGTCCCGTAAAAGTGTTGTTCGTTCCGCCGGCGAGAGACACGTAGCCGGTTCCCGCGTTAATCACGGCGCCGGTGCCGCTGATCGCCCCCACCGAAAGTGCGCCGTCGGAGCGCTTAAAGACCAGCGTCCCATTATTCACGATAGCGCCTGTGACAGAACCGGTTGAACCACCGTTGCCCTCTTGCAGCGTACCGGAACTGATCGTCGTGCCGCCGCTGAAGTTATTGCTGCCGCCCAAGACCACCGTTCCGGGCACCCCGCCGCCGATGCTCAGGGAGCTCGAACCGCCGATTACCTGGTTGAAGACGAGCGTGCCGCCACCGCCGCCAAGCTGGTAAGCGCCCGCCGTAAAGGGAGTATAAGTGCCGGTATAGGTTACGTTCCCCACCGCGCCCAGGAAGGTATTCTTGTTCGCGCCGGTCGCACTTAAATCAACGTTTTCACCCGCCGAATTAACGGTGAGGGCAATGCTCGATGCGGGGTTTACTGTGCCGAGGTTCGCGTTGAGAATGGACTGGACTCCAGTGAAATCGAAGGCAACCGCGGAATTGGCGCCGAGGGCGATCGAGCCAGTGGCGGGAACCGCGGTGGCGGAAGCGAACTGAAGCACACCGCCGCTGATCGTGGTTCCGCCGCTGTAGCTGTTGGTTCCGCCCAGAGTTACGGTTCCTGGCGATCCGCCGCCAACACTGAGCGAACTGGCGCCTCCGATGGCTTGATTGTAGGTAAGCGTGCCCCCGCCCCCTCCAAGCTGGTATGCGCCCGCTGTGAAAGGAGTGTATGTGCCAGTGAAGGTCACATTGCCAACCGCTCCCAGGAAGGCGTTTCGGTTTGCGCCGCTCACGCTCAAGTCGATGGCCTCGCCCGCCGAGTTGGCCGTGAGGGCAATGCTTGAGGCTGCATTTACCGTGCCGAGATGCGCGTTGAGGACGCTCTGCACGCCGGTGAAATCGAACGCTGCGGCGGCGTTGGCTCCGATGGAGATCGAACCACTACCCGGCACCGCGTTCGCCGAAGCGAACTTGAGAACGCCGGCACTGATCGTCGTTCCGCCACTGTAGCTGTTGCTACCGGCGAGGGTCACCACGCCGCTTCCAAGATTCACCAGAGCGCCAGCACCGCTGATCGCACCACCCACGGAAAGCGCACTGTCGGAACGGTTGAAGGCCAAGGTCGCATTATTGACGATATCGCCCGAGAGCACACCGGTCGAACCGCCGTTGCCGACTTGCAAGGTGCCCGCACCGATGGTCGTGCCGCCGCTGTAGCTGTTACTGCCGGACAGGGCCAGCGTGGGTACGAACGGGAACATCGGTTACACTTAAACCGAGAACATCGGTTACACTTTTCTGGATACTTCATCGCTTGCGGCAGCGCAAGGTTTACTCTCCCAACGCTCGGCGTAGGCCGGAGGCCGGAGCC
>Ga0316222_1000504_pt1 | contig 60546 bp, 56 predicted proteins | sample TBH18011metaG_FD_206008 | JGI IMG/M metagenome (GOLD analysis project Ga0316222, IMG submission 206008) | Freshwater microbial communities from Trout Bog Lake, Wisconsin, USA - TBH18011 | ecosystem: Environmental > Aquatic > Freshwater > Lake > Hypolimnion/Profundal zone | place: USA: Wisconsin... | reverse complement strand
TCAGACCTCAAGAGAAAACTTATGCGTTACATCCGCAAATACAACGACGAACCCAAGCCAGTGAAATGGAAGTACTGCGATTTAAGCAAGCGCATCACTCCGGGTTTAACTGTTACAGTCCACTAGTGGCAAAAAAATACCAGAGAAGCAGTGATAAGAGGAGCAAAGTGCCGTATGCGTTTGATTAAGTGAGGCTCGGCGCTGGTGGATTTGAGTTCAAACATCAATCGCTCCCTGATTTGGTAGATATTTATTAGGTGATACCTGAAAGAAAAACCTTGGCCATTTGTTGAACTTCGAACCGTGGCATTCCTAAATGGTCAGCACGGTCTTTCCACTGCTTAACTACGTTCGTCACCTGTTTCTCGATGACGTCCGCCTGGGCACGTGTGAGGCGATAATAATCTTCTGCCGTTTCACGCACGACTTTCATATTTGGAGTGGCCACATTGCCGTTTAAGGTCAAAGCATGTTCCTGTTTGTGCAGGTTTGGGTTTATGTCGAATGCTGGCGCAAGACGCCAACCAGTTTTAGCGCGCAGGCAGCCGTGATTGCGCAAGTGGTCGTCCCGATTCCCTACCAGAACATTGAATACAACCCGACGATAGAGCTGTTCTAGGTCGGCATTGATATGGTTTTGGGCACCTTGGTCGGAGATAAGTTGTACCAAGTCGATGTAGCTGGCGCCAGCCTGCCCATCCTGGCGTTCGAGCAAGGTCATTGCAGATACGAACATGCGGCGGCTCTCTCCTACTCGGTCAAATCGCTCCACACAAAACGTGCGGTATCCGTCGCCGAATTTCTCCAGCCTGGAAGCCGGTACCCAGATTCCAGCCTCACGCGCCATCTCGTGAACTAGAAATTCCCAGCCACCGACGTCGTGGCGGTCTTCCTTGGAGGGAAATTTTGCGAACCAGAGTTTTCCCGTCAGTTCGGTGAAGTTCGCCTTTGGGCGTGCGCCACCAAGGGAAGTACCGGGAGCAATGAGCATGGCTAGCCAGCGCTCGTATTCCGGAAGTTTCTCAACGCCGGGCTCCTCAAGCTTACGACTTATTTCGGCCAGTTCGCCGAGGCTGGTGACGGGCGGCGCGGCTTTTTCTCGGTCGTCGAGAAAGTTGACACCGTTGACCTTACGAAAGCGCAGGGCTCCCATGCGAGTAATGTCGTGTACGCCCAACAGGAAGTCTACTTCGCGTAGTATCTTCATTGGTCGGTCTTCACGGTCAGCTTCGGCCGCCTCGAGTCGTTCCATGAGCATCCGACCCCATCGGTCCGGTGCTGAATCCAAGAAAATGCCAAAGCCTGGTGCGCCAGCATCAGGGTATTGCTCGCCCGAGTGAATGTCTAATCGTGGGTCGAGCATGAACTTGCCGGGGTGCTTTTCCCAGCTAGGAACGTATTGAAATGAAGCGGGCAGGTCTTCCTTACGCAGATTGCGATGTAGTACGCCGACTTGTTCCTGAATACCTAGTTCTTCTGCCTCCAGATATACGTTATAGGTTTCTCGGTCGGGTAACGTTTTAGCTTTGCTCATCAAAGGGTTTTTCCTGGTTGATTGCATCTTCGTCGCTATGTGGCAATTTCTCCGCCCGACCTCGTGGAATCCGAACCAGAAGCTTTGCGTCTTGCAGTTTGCGGCCTAGCTCGTCGTTTTTGGCTACTGTTTCGAAATCTTTATCCATACCCAGAATACGCAGAGCCCGGAGGTACGTACCTATGGCAATGGAGGCATCACCTTTTTCCAGACGGTTCAAGGTGTCGCGCGAGACATTCATGCGCTCGCAAAACAGCACCGTTGAAATATCTCTGCGTAGGCGAGCCTCCCGCAGGCGCTGGCCAAAGGCCTTGAGCTGTCGGTCGACGGAGGGGAAAGGGCGCGGGGTCTTGGTCTTCATGTCCGATACTTTAGACAATGAGAATATATTTGTCAAATTAATCGGACGTATTGTTATAAATACCAAATATATATGTCTGATTAAATAGACAAAATTGAATATCTTGTACGCTTAATTGGACACTTTAGAGGTCCGAAATCACTGAGGCAAAGCGTACAAAAAGGATTGTCAGTGATTAAGCGAATCAGGGGCGCAGACACGTAATTCGAAATTAACATGCGACTGAATTCAAAAGTTGTCGCATAGTTGTCGCACAAAACAGACCAAAACAGACCAAAACAGAGCACTCCAGACCAAAGGCATAAAAAGTGGATGAAGTTGGATAATGACCTAAGTCTATGTTAGTTAAAGGTTTTATGTGGTTTGGAGTGGTCCCCGGCGGAATCGCCGGGGATTGTGAATGGTGGGGCGGCGGGAATCGAAAATGGCGTGGATAAAGGCTTTCGAAGGTGATCATCAATTTTTACTGTAATAGTTACTGCATTTGGTAAGTGGTGAAATTCAAAATTTCAACAATTTAGGTTTTCACTCTGGACAGTAATTATTGCCGAAAAATTTTTTAATGGTCTGATCATTAACTCGATAAGTTCCAATATATCCATATTCGTAGCCATATTGCTCCCATTTGCAGCTCAGTAATTGAGCATATGCGCCACCAATCTCATAGGCCATTGCTGTCGGACTGATTAACAAAATTAACGACGCGACGACGAAATAACGACTAATCATGTTGAATTTCCTTTGCGGTTTAATTTAATGTTCTGGTGGGCGAGATTATTCGCTTATTGTATGAGGTTTGTCAGTCCCTCAAACAGCGTATTAAATTAATCGAGTTCTCATAAAATTAATTTTTACACTCTCCAATAAAATTCTTTACCATATTATCGGTGGCGTCCACTTTGCCGACCAATCTGCCACTATTGGTATCAATTGCCACGGAAAAATTTGAAGAAGTTAGCGCCAATAAATCATTTTTGCTTATTACTGTACCAATTACATTTATCGTGTCAGGCACGGTTTCAAATTTAATTTTGTTAAAATTTAACCGATCACTATTCAGTACCGAAGTCGCAGCATAAGAATCTGCCATAGGTTTTATTTGCAGCGGTGTCATAACATCGTTGAGGTTGCGAAACGTGCTCAATGCCACGAGCACGTCATTCTTATCGATACATTGAAAAGTCACCTTAATGAAAAGGCCTTTGCCTTGAGTCTCAGAAAATAACCTGCTTATCCGAGAGATTTTGACATTGTTTTCTTGAGAATTTTCCACATCCCAATTAGCAAATTGATTGAAGGCGGAAAAAATACCGTATCCTAAAAAAACATAATATAAAGTTAGAATTCCAAGTCCCAAATTTCTGAAAAAATTGGATGAATTAGCGTCGTTAGGTACAGCGCCATATTTATTTTCATCAGGAAAAGATTTTTTGGCTAACCAATATGTAATCGGAATTATCCCAACAATCGTTATAAACAGTAATTGCCACCACGCAGATTTATTGACATCATGAAGCCTTCGAAAAGTCAAACCAAGCGTCGGTAGCGATATCAATAACTGAAACAAACTAAGAATTGCAGAAATCTTTGTTGCAGCGGCAGGAAAATACTCTATCGCCAGACGAACAAAATTGGAGCCAAATAGTAACGCCGTGTAAAGACCCATATAACGCCAGTATTCTTGAGCACTACTTCTGCCTTCAAATACAAAGGACTGCTGGATATTTTTTTTGATCGATGCGATGTATGACAATTTGAGCTCCCCTTAAATTTAGTCTTTGAAGTGATTGTTGTATGAACGTGATCCTTTCGAATTGCTGATTGACCAGTTGCTGCAATTTGATAAGTTCATCCAATTAACGGATTAATCGAATCTAATATAGTTTGTTGATCAACTGTAGAAGGAAAGTGTCCCGTTCTTTTTTGAAGCCACAGGCATTCTTGAATGAATTGATCTTGCATGCTTGGTAGTACATTGACCGTAACAAACGGGTACTTTTCCTTGAAACTATTTGTGTAATCGCTATACGTATATTCCGAATTTTTTCTATTTGATTTCGATGTCTTATTTGGATCTGGATGCTGCGTATCTGGAATTTTTGGATATGTAGGTTGGTCTTGTTTTACACCTAGAAGTTTTTCCGGTCTTGATCGCGAATATGCCCGTTGTGCGGGTGATGGTTCCTTATCACTATTGGACTTTGCTTTTTTTGATTCAAATTTAAATATAATCCATATTACGATCAGAACTGCAATGCTTAAAAATATAGTAACCCCGACAACAAATGGGTATCTTTTATTTTGCTGAATTGCGTCCGATTCGGCTTTAATTTTTTGTTCGGACTCCTGCCTCCTATGTTCTTCTTCTCTTTTTTTCTTGGCCGCATCTCTGATAATATTGGCTGAAGCAATGGCTGCAAGGTTTTCCTTCCTGTCCCATGTCAGTTCTGGAATGCGGATTGAGTCAGCTTTATTTTCTGGATCGATATTCCAGGCAAGGAATTTTTCGACCTTTTCTTGGTCGTTAAAGCGGATATCAAACAAAAAAAATCTTCGAGAATTGCATCGAGTTTCTCTTCGAAAAATTACAACTTTATTCTTCTGCTCACCGATGGCGTGTGCAGTCTCGCCTTGATCCATAACCTCCGCTACAAATCCGATTCTCTTGAGGTTTGCAATTACTGTCGCCGTATCTTCGTCAGCATATTCATTCATAAGGGAATCAAATGTTGGCTTTTCTGCTTTGATGTCGCCAATTGCTTTAAGATTACAAGTGAATGCTATCTGCTTTGCCTTTTCCGTTTCGATGATTCCATCAAGCCGATTATTGCAAACAAGTCGGGCAATCGGATCGTTTGGATGTTCTCGCTCACACTCAGATAAGACCGACTCGTCAAGCGTAAACCCACTGAAGGCAGGAAAAGATGTTGCTAACAACAGCACGGATATAAACAGATATAGTAGTCCGATAGGCGAATGAGTTTTTATCATCATTAGATTACGTTCGTTATCCTGAAAGTCGTGAACATACTGGACTGGTAGCGAGATTTATCTGAATCTTTCAGATGATTGAAAATTATCCCATCAGCGGTATCCTTCGCTACCTTTTCCCTTTTTCGACTGCGCGGAACAGTCCTCGGTCCTGAGGCCGACAAAGCGACAGAATACGACTCCAAAATTCAGACGAGATGCAGATTAAATTGTGACGCCTGAATTAGTGGATATCGTTCTGCTTTAACTCAAAATGAATGCTATTTGCAATATCGGCATACCATTCTATTACAATAAGTTGCATATAGTCATCATTAAATTGTATTTGTACTGTAGATGATTTTTCGCCAGTCTTAGATGCTTGGGGAATGAAAAAAACGACTAGAGCATCAACTGCAAAACAAATATTTAGCCAAAATGTAGGCCTTGTTCGCCGTGTAAAAAACTTATCACAAGAAACTATTGGGGAGTTTTCCGATCTGCATCGAACATATATCGGTCAGATTGAGCGAGGAGAGGTAACACCTACTTTGGACGCTGCCGAACGAATTGCTCATGCGCTGGAATTGGAATTATGGGAATTACTTCAACCAAATTTCAGTGTTGATGCGCTGATTGATCGCCAGCGCTGATTTTTGCAGATATGGGCACAGACTGAGCACTGACGGACATTTGCTGGTTGTCTGTTGTAGATACCATATCGGTCAGTCATTTTTTTAAATTAACCGATCGATTAAGCGTCATGGATTGAGTTGGCGAATAATATTCTTCACTGCCAGTCGATTCGACATCGCGGTTTTAGTCCTCTGTCCATGATTTTTGGGTCTTCCAGTTGACTTCCCTCCATGCATTCTGCACCGACCGTTAGTCATTGAAGCGTTTTTACACGGTTTGCCAGTGGTTCTGCAATGGGAACCACATTTTGGGGCAAGCCTGAGAGCGTCGAGGGCTTTTTGCATGGGGTTTGGTTGATTTTTCATTTTTGCCCCACGTTGCCGATGATCGCCTGGCCATTTACAGAGACATGTTGAACCGTGACGATTTGGTTGGCCCCCGTCTGAAGCTTTTGAAGGGTAAGAGCACCTTTACAGAACGCCTCCATTAGCCTTGTACTAGTGTTCATCAATTTGGCCTTGATCATTGGGTCTCGTTGCTTCTCTGCCTCGCCGAGAAGCCTCATAGCATGGTGGTGGGCGGCTGCCAACTGATGACTGAGCATCTTCTGTACAGAGCCCTTGGCTTTGGTACTTTCAGCGGTTTCTATCGCCATTTCGAACACACCAGCGTCATCCGCCAACTGTGTCCGTTTGATCGTCACATCACAGTCCAGTAAATCAGGCTCTCTGAGCGCATCCTCTAATCCATGATGTCCGAGTTCGGCAGGAGGGATGATCTCGCCCCCTGCGCCTGTTTTAAGGGGTTTGCAGGGGGTTATCAATGCTAACGATTCATCATCAAGAATCTTCGCCTCACCTAGATCACAAGCATGCCTAATCGGGTCAGTCGATGAGGCGTGAACTCGTTTTGCGAGAGCTCGCTCTTTGAGTTTCAGTGAGGAGTAGGGGGTATTTAACATGATTAATCACCCTCGTGGTCCTCTGTTTTAGGCTCACCGAAAGGTCTTGGAAGTCCAGCGCAGACACTGGTGTTCCAAGACGCAGTTGACGGGTCTTTGAGTCCCAGGAATCTTAAAAACGGATCAACCATTTCAATCCGCATTGCATGGTTTGAGCCGTCATACAAACTCATACCATCCCATTCTCTAGTATCGAACGGATCATCCGGATCTGCATAAAATTCAGGGTCCACGTTTGGATCGCGTTCGCACTGGTAGAACTTTGAAACATGAAATCCTCCTGACATCAAATCTGATACTACCCAATAGGCCCCTTCGGGGGAACAATGTGCATAACAGTATCCTCGCGTCGGCACCCAGTTGCCATCGACCACCAAACCTTGGTCGCAGGAGGTTTCCAAATGCGACACCATGACGCTTTTCACGGTCAAACTTCTAATGGGTGCACATTTCCCCTCCGCTGCAGCGATATAACGCTGCGCTTGTCGAAGTCCGACAGCTAGATTAGATTTCACCCAGCGCAGAAATTGACCGTGTTTCAAGGCTTTCTTTACTTCGATAAGCAACTTCCCTGCTTGTATTGCACACTCAATCGCTTCAGCCGCTTTACTGTTGGCCATGGAATGCAGTTCATTAATTTGTTGTGCTTTTGATTCAATTAATTCCATTTAATTTCTCCTGAATGATTTGTTTAGACAATAGGCTCTGCACCAAGGCACTCGCCATGTTTTCATATGCTGCACGCCAACGACTGTCCAGCCAGAAAGCGTTTGATACGTTCGAAAATTTCCAGCCCGACCCTACCAACTACGGGTTTGCCTTCCTGCATAGTGACCAGAGAACTTCCCTATTTTTATCTTTAGTCATATACAAGTGCCATCCGTAATCTCGAATTGGAACAATTTTTATCCGCCCCAAAAAATGAACTTTTCTCGCCACATCTCTAATAATTTGTTTGAACTGGTTGATGTCCATATTGATGGGCTTTTCAAGAGAGAGGTGGCAGTGCATTCGCTCCCAGTTCCCCAAACCTTCAATGACCACCGTCGAACCAACGTTGAAGTTAAACCGACGATGCGAATGCTTGAAGCAACGGGTGTCTAGGAGTTCCAGAAACCATCCAATTGCATTTTCAGCGTTATCATAATTTTGAGTTAGATGTTTGCCAGCCACCGACGGCTTAAAGGTTATTGTCACTGCCAAAGCAGGCAATCGGACGGCGGCAGAAAGCATGGAAATTTCCGCTTCCCTCAACGCAATTTTGTTGCGTTCTCTAATTCGAAGTGAGAGACTTTCGAGGTCTAATCGCGCCAGATTCATTTTTTTGCATCCACTCTGTAGCTCAATGGATCAGCAAAAAACTTATGTAACTCTTTGTTTGAGTATGCTGTGCAGCGATCAGAAAATCGACATGGTTGCGGCGCACGGCCAGCGTTGACTAACTGACGGAATTTCTCTCGGCAGAATGGCGAAAACGGTGCTATCTGGCTCCAACGGCTCATACCATCCATTGGAAGTGTTTTACTCACTGCTGGGTTTGATTGATCTTTCATGGGTGCCTATCCTTTGCAATATATTGTCGCTATCGACAAGTACGAAGAATACGGCGATAAATTTTAGACAAAACCGAAATCGATTTAGTGGAAACCGATATCGGTTTAGGGATCAGTGGCTATGACACTTCGAAGAGTATCAATTTATTGCGGTTTTTGAGGAGCAACTGCCTCAGCTGCCTGTTTCAGATATTTGCTAATGATGTCTGAATCAAGATTAACACCCATTAATTCAAAGTCTTTTATCAAATGATCTAGATCATCGAGTCGTGTTTTATTGATATCAATTCCGTAACCTCGAATCGCCATCACACCTATTAACTTAAGTAATGATGTCTTTACTTTAGGGTTTAATTTTTCACTTTCATTGAAAATTGACGTCTTCCCTGAAGTTTCAACTGATAATTGTTCAGTTTCAAAACGATCAACCTCTTCGTTCATAAAAACAACTCCGCTGGAATTTACCACTTCACCGCCACCCAATAATTCGACATTAATTGGAGTTTTTAGCTTAAAAATATCATTAAGTTCAGCAGGCAATCTGTACTCTGAAACATAATCAAATGTGCATTTATTCCCACTTCTACTCATCCAGCACAAATAATAATTGCCGTATAAATGTGGTGCGCCAGATTCACCCAAATTGGGTTCAGTGGAAATAGTTAATGCGACCGTAGTGTCTATTGTTTCAGATCTGCCATCAATAAATAATTCTTCCAAAATAAATTTATCAAAAACACCATTAACAAAAATTGACGGAGTTAGTCGTCCGATCTCAATTAAATGAAAAACCTCACTCGGTGAGCATTCCCATTTCGTGCATAACTCCAAAAGCGTAAAATGTTCTCGCTTAGGTAGCTTCATTTACCCTCCCCATACCACAATTATGTAACTTCACCAGAAAAACAAAAGTAATTAAATCCATAGACCACCTTAAATAAAATCAGACTGTTCACGCTGCCTTAATCGGGATGATTTGCGCACCCAATTTCAGGCCGTCTGCATAGTCTGCCCAAGCTTGCATCATTCGTGTTCGCTCTTCAAGATACTGCGCTTTTTGATATACACCTTTAACGCCCTGCTCTTTGTGGGCAAGCTGTCTATCAATGGCATCGGTATTCCAGCTCATTTCCGCCAGCATTGTGGCTGCTGTGTGCCTGAATCCGTGTGGTTGAATTACTTCGTTTGAATAGCCAAGTGATTTTAATGCTTGGTTAACGGTGCCTTCCGATAATGGCCTGGATCCGGCTCGAACTCCAAAAACATAAACTCCGTTACCTGTAAGTGGATGGATGTCACGTAACTTTTGGATTACCTGATCCGATAAAGGAACGATGTGATCGGTGTTGGTTTTGGTCGCAACATATCGCCATTCCTTTGCGTCAAAATCTATGTCAGACCATTTGGCACATCGGAATTCAGCTGGTCTAGTGAAGACTAACGGTAAAATTTGTAATGCAGCTTTTACCATTGGTGTTCCTGTATATCCATCTACATCGCGTAATAACTGGCCCAATTGTTTTGGGTCTGTAATGTGGGAAAAGTTTTTAGATACATGCGGAGAAAGTGCGCCAATTAAATCGGCGGCAATATCACGTTTTGCTTTACCAATGGCAATGGCATAGCGCCATATTTGACCTGTTACCGCCCTTAATCTGTTGGCGGTTTCGGTTGCGCCTCTGTTTTCAACCTTCCGCAGGCATTCGAGCAGAGCAGGAGCTTCAACTGTGGAAATTGGATATTTTCCAATCCACGGAAAAATATCATTTTCGAGGTAGGCGAGGGTTCTTTTTGCATGACTGGCTGACCATGTCCGGTATCTACTTTCATACCACGTGCGACCGATATGTTCGACCGAATCAATTGCTGGCAATCCAGCATCTTGACGCTTTTCAGATTCGATCTGAATTGTTTGCGCTATTTTGATGGATTTACGGACAGAACTGGGGTCTATGGCTGCTGCAACCTTTTTTCTGGCATCGTCGGCTTTCTGGCGTGCTAAAGCCAAAGTGGTATCCGGGTATGTGCCTAAGCTTATGGTTTTACGTTTTCCATTGACCGTGTAATCAAATCGCCAAGCTCTTCCGCCTCCCTTAACTGCAAGCAATAGATAAAGCCCTCCACCGTCCTGCAACTGTTTCTTTCCATTCAGTTCGGTAGTATTGCTTTTCAATGACCGGAGGGTTGTGTCAGAAATTTTATGGATAGCCATCGCAGTAACTCCCTTGGGGGTGTCAGAAAATGCAGTAACTCGAGATGCAGTAACCAAAAATATCAGGTTTACTGCGTAAGTTACTGCATTTTAGCATTGCAGTTACTGGTTAACAATGGGAATCTGTGGGCAATAAAAAAGCCCTTTACCTATGAGAGTAAAGGGCTTCTGGTAATACTTGGTTGTTGATTTGCAGTAATTTGGTGGAGGCGGCGGGAATCGAACCCGCGTCCGCAAATACTCTACAGACAGTTCTACATACTTAGTGCTGTAATTTAATTTAATCGTTACGACGCGCACGCACACGCTGCGTATTGACGAGTTACCTATTATTTAGTCTTTAACCAAGTAACCCGGCCAAAGACGATTCCCTATGAATGACTCTACTGCTGTTGCCAGCCCACCCTAGGGACGAGGAGGTGTAGAGTTAGCAAGCAATTAAGCTGCTAATGCGTACGAGTTATCGTTTGCAGTTATAAATTTCTGGATGTATTTACGAGGTGACCAGTCCTCGGTATGCCCTGCGCTGCTTTGTAACCCACGTCGAAGCCAGGTCGCCCCCAAAACAGAAGTGCATTGTACTCCATTCAGCCTACAAAATTAAAGAGTTCGCCGGGTTTGTGTAAAAGCAGGTCGGCCTGCCACTGTTCCGGTTCGGTTTGACCGCAATATCCCCACGTGACGGCAATGCTGTGCATACCGGCAGCCTTGGCAGCCTGAATGTCACGTAAGTCATCGCCCAGATAGCAGCAATCCTGTGGGGCTACGTTAAGCAAACGGGCGGCTTCCAGCAGTGGTGCAGGGTGCGGCTTGGAATGCGGCGTAGTGTCGCCGGAAATAACGCAATGCGCACTCTGCAGCCCGAGTAAGGGAAGCAATGGCTGAGTGAATCGGGCAGCCTTGTTGGTCACAATGCCCCAGGGCAGATTGCGTTCTGTGATCATGCCAAGCAAATCGGTTACACCATCAAATAACACGCTGTGCTGGCAGATTGCCTTTTCGTAATTGCGCAAAAATTCGAGCCGCATGGCTTCATAGCCGTCCTCTTCCGGTTTGATACCGAACCCGGCAGCGAGCAATCCGCGTGCACCGGCTGAAGCATGCGGGCGCAGAGTCTCAAAGGGTGTCAGTTCCAGATTACGCGTTCTACGCATCTGATTGACGGCCGCTGCCAGATCGGGAGCGGTATCGGCCAGAGTGCCATCCAGATCAAATAAAACGGCGCGCGCCTTGAATGGCGTCTTCATGCAGGACGCCGGCAGGCAACCAGATAATTGACGCTGGTGTCTGAATTCAGGGAATAAATTTTTGTCAGGGGGTTATAGCTCATGCCGCGCAAACTCTGCAGTTCCAGACCGGCGTGGCGGATTGCAGATGCCAGTTCAGCCGGAGTAATGAATTTAGCGTAATCGTGCGTGCCTCTGGGTAGCATCTGCAACAGATATTCGGCACCCAAAACGGCATATAAATACGATTTCGGGTTGCGGTTCAGCGTGGAAAAAAATACCTGTCCACCTGGTTTGACGAGTTGCGCGCAGGCCTGAACAATGGAGGACGGATCAGGAACGTGTTCCAGCATTTCCATGCAGGTTACGACATCGAAGGAGCCGGGTTCTCTGGAGGCCATGTCTTCTGCAGAAATATGCTGGTAGTTGATGGTCAGTGCCGACTCGAGGCTGTGCAGGTCAGCGACACCCAGTGCCTTTTCTGACAGGTCGATGCCGGTGACATCGGCGCCTTTTTTTGCCATGGATTCGGCCAGAATGCCGCCGCCACAACCTACGTCGATGACTTTTGCGCCGTTCAGCGGTGCATGGGCATTGATCCATTCAAGGCGTAGCGGATTGATTTCGTGCAGTGGGCGGAATTCGGAAGTGAGGTCCCACCAGTGATGGGCTACGTCGCTGAATTTTTGTATTTCAAGTGGGTCGGCATTCATGGGTGTGATCGCATTAAAAATCAGGATGGGTATTGTAATCCCATATTGCATTCAGGATATAAAAAACCCCGCCGCAGCGGGGTTTCAACAGTGTCAGTGCTGAATTACTTCTGGACCGAACGACTGCCGACAACTTCAATTTCGACCCGACGATTTTTCTCGCGTCCGGCAGCAGTTTTATTGTCTGCAACTGGTTGGGTTTCACCTTTGCCGGAAGTGTAAATCCGGTCAGCAGCTACACCGGCTGAAACCAGATATTCTTTAACGGAGTCAGCGCGCCGTACGGACAGTTTCTGGTTATAGGCCGCTTTTCCGACTGAATCGGTGTGACCGGTTGCGACGATGGCTTCCAGATTAACGTCTTTCAACTTGCCTGCCAGTTCAGTAAGCTTGGCTTTGCCTTCTGGTTTCAGAACTGATTTGTCAAAATCAAACAGCGCGTCGGCTGCAAAAGTGACTTTTTCAGAAGTAATTACCGGTGCTGCAACCGGAGCAGGTGCTGCTACCGGCGCCACTATCGGAGCGGGAGCGACCACGGGCGCTTCAACTACCGGGGCTGGCTTTGGAGCTTCAACGCCATCACAGCCAACCACGGTTGCATCAGCAGGTGTCCAGTAGCCGGTGTGTACGCACAAACCGTAAGTGTCGCGCACGATATTGCCATTGGCGTCCTGAACGTAAGCACTGTGTACCGGTGCTTTTACGTCCTGATTACCGGTTTCGGCAGAAGTGGCAGCCAGTGAAATCAGCATTGCGGAAGCTGCGAGTGTTGAGTAAGTAATTTTTATTAGCGTTTTCATATTTCCCTCTCGGATGAGATTTTTCGCAGAAAATCTGCGTGATTGATGCAAAAGTGATTGGTGTACTTCAATAGGGGCATCTCACAATTGATTGTGAAACGAATCTGCGAGCAATTCTGCCATAAGCTCGCAGCTTTTACTTAACAAGTTAAATTGAAAAATTGATATTTATGGTTATGTTGTGCCTCTGCAACGTGGCGCGATATACAAACCAGCCTCATCGTTAATTCATCCTGACAATGTTTCTGTGGGCATTATTCTCTCAGAGAATTATTAAATTGACGTTACATCACCACAGATAGCATTTATATATGTTGCAGCCGCACAATTCAACATTTAAATTGATTTGATCTGATCATGCTCAATCTTAACTTCGCCAATCGGCATTTATTTGTGGAAATGTTGCCTGAAACGAGGGTAAAAGTGCCGATGATAGAGCTGCAACATGTTAGAATCGGCGGTTTATCGCAAGATGTAAAAAGTTGCCAAAGACGTTCTTGATTGTCAATGCATTGAAGTGATTAAGTAAAGTTACCAGTCGCAACATGTTGTATTCAATAACCTTTCCCTTAATGTCAAGTTAACAGACTGCCCGCATGACTATGGATCAATTCGCTAAAGAAACACTCCCAATTTCCCTCGAAGAAGAAATGCGCAAGAGCTACCTCGATTACGCCATGAGCGTGATCGTTGGCCGGGCCTTGCCAGATGTCCGGGATGGTTTAAAACCGGTGCACAGGCGCGTGCTGTTTGCCATGCATGAAATGAACAATGTCTACAACCGCCCGTTCGTCAAATGCGCCCGTGTCGTTGGCGAAGTCATGGGTAAGTACCATCCCCATGGCGATGCGTCGATTTATGACACGCTGGTGCGTATGGCGCAGCCGTTTTCGTTGCGCTATACGTTGGTGGACGGGCAGGGTAACTTTGGATCGGTTGACGGCGACAACGCTGCGGCGATGCGTTATACCGAATGCCGGCTGGACAAGATAGCCAATGAAATTCTGGCTGATATCGACAAGGAAACCGTTGATTTTGTTCCCAACTACGACGGTAAAGAAAAAGAACCTTCGGTATTGCCGACCAAAATTCCGAATCTGCTGATCAACGGCGCTTCCGGGATTGCCGTGGGTATGGCAACCAATATTCCTCCGCACAATATTACTGAAGTCATCACCGGTGCGCTGCATCTGCTGTCCAATCCGGACTGTACGATCGATGAGCTGATCGAAATCATTCCTGCACCCGATTTCCCGACTGCCGGCATTATTTATGGCGTCTCCGGTGTGCGCGATGGTTATCGTACCGGCCGTGGCCGCGTGGTAATGCGTGCCAAAACCCATTACGAGGAATATGGCAAAGAAGGTCGCACGGCGCTGATCGTTGATGAGCTGCCTTACCAGGTCAATAAAAAATCGCTGCTGGAACGGATTGCCGAACTGGTCCGCGACAAAAAGCTGGACGGTATTTCTGATATCCGCGATGAGTCCGACAAGTCGGGTATGCGTGTTGTGATCGAATTGAAACGCAATGAAGTACCTGAAGTCATTCTGAACAATCTGTACAAGCAGACCCAGTTGCAGGACACCTTCGGTATGAACATGGTGGCACTGGTTAACGGTCAGCCAAAACTGCTGAATTTAAAGCAGATGCTGGATTGCTTCCTGTCGCACCGCCGCGAAGTGGTGACGCGTCGCACCGTATATGAACTGAAAAAAGCCCGTGAGCGCGGACATATGCTCGAAGGCCTGGCTGTGGCTCTGGCCAACATTGATGAATTCATCGCCATCATCAAGGCCGCGCCAACACCACCGATGGCCAAAGCCGAATTGATGAGCCGCTCGTGGGATTCTTCCATGGTGCGCGAAATGCTCACTCGTACCAGCGCCGATAATCCGGCCGGTATCGATGCCTTCCGTCCGGCCAATCTGCCCAAGCACTATGGTATTCAGGCTGATGGCATGTACCGACTGTCCGATGAGCAGACTCAGGAAATTCTGCAGATGCGTCTGCAACGTCTGACCGGTCTGGAGCAGGACAAGATCGTCAATGAATACAAAGACATGATGGTTCAGATTGCTGATCTGCTCGACATTCTGTCCAAGCCGTCCCGTGTGACCGCCATCATTACTGAAGAACTGACGCTGGCGATGAATGAATATGGTGCCGGTGCAAAAGATGAACGCCGTTCTGAAATCATTCATAACGCAACCGAGCTCGAAACCGAAGATCTGATCACGCCGCAGGACATGGTTGTGACGCTGTCACATACCGGTTACATGAAGTCGCAGCCGATCTCAGAATACCGTGCGCAAAAACGCGGCGGCCGTGGCAAACAGGCCATGGCGACCAAGGAAGATGACTGGATTGAGCAGCTGTTCGTGGCCAACACCCATGATTACATCCTGTGCTTCAGCAATCGCGGTCGCATGTACTGGCTGAAAGTCTGGGAAGTGCCGCAGGGCACACGCAATTCACGCGGCAAGCCGATCGTAAATATGTTCCCGCTGCATGACGGTGAAAAAATCACGGTGATCCTGCCGGTGTCGGGCGACAACCGCACTTTCCCTGAAGATCACTATATATTCATGGCCACCAGTCTGGGTGTCGTGAAGAAATCGGCGCTGAGCGACTTCAGCAATCCGCGCAAGGCCGGCATTATTGCCGTCGATCTCGATGACGGCGATTTCCTGATCGGTGCTGCACTGACCGACGGCAAGCACGATGTCATGCTGTTCTCCGATTCCGGCAAGGCAGTACGCTTTGATGAAAACGATGTGCGTCCGATGGGACGTACTGCGCGCGGTGTGCGCGGTATGAATCTGGAAGATGGTCAGCAGGTTATCGCCTTGCTGGTGGCTGAAAATGAACAGCAGTCTGTCCTGACAGCGACTGAAAACGGCTTTGGCAAACGCACCCCGATTACCGAATACACCCGTCATGGGCGCGGTACCAAAGGCATGATTGCAATTCAGACTTCGGAACGTAACGGTAAAGTGGTCGCTGCCACGCTGGTTGAAACGACCGATGAGATCCTTCTGATCACAACCGGCGGCGTATTGATCCGCACCCGGGTCTCGGAAATTCGTGAAATGGGTCGGGCCACTCAGGGTGTTACCTTGATTGCGGTGGAAGACGGTACCAAGTTAAGCGGTCTGCAGCGTATTGTGGAAACCGATATGGAAGAAGTGATCTATGAAAATGGTGAAGCGGACTCCAACTCAGATTCAGGCGCAGCCAGTAATGAAGGAGAGCCAGAGGACGCATCCGAATGATCTATAACTTTTCCGCAGGCCCGGCTGTATTACCTAAAGAAGTGTTAGAGCAGGCCGCTGCAGACATGCTGGACTGGCATGGCAGCGGCATGTCGGTGATGGAAATGAGTCACCGCGGCCCTGAATTCATGTCGATTCTGGCCGATGCGCAGCGGGATTTGCGCGAACTGCTGGGTGTGCCGGAAAATTATCAGATCCTGTTCATGCAGGGTGGTGCCATCGCCGAAAATGCGATCGTTCCGCTCAATCTGGGTGGCGCCAATGGTGATCAGAGTGCTACGTTTGATTATGTCTGCACCGGTTCCTGGTCGGTCAAGTCCATCAAGGAAGCGGCCCGTTACGGGCAGGTTAATGTGGTCGCCGATGCCAGGTCCAGTTCGCCTGACAACAAGTTTTCAACCATTCCGGATCAGTCAGAATGGCATTGCTCCGACCATGCGGCCTATTTGCATATCTGTTCGAATGAAACCATTGATGGCGTGGAATATCAGTTTGTTCCCAAGGCCGCTGCGCCGCTGGTTGCCGATATGTCGTCCAATATTTTGTCGTGCACAATGAACGTCAGTGATTACGGTGTCATTTACGCCGGCGCACAAAAAAATATCGGTCCTGCCGGATTGACGATCGTTATCGTGCGCGAAGATCTGCTCGGACGCGCCATGTCGCACTGCCCGTCCGCCTTTAACTGGAAACTGGTTGCCGACAATCACTCGATGTACAACACGCCACCGACCTATGCAATCTATATTGCTGGTCTGGTATTTCAGTGGCTGAAAAAACGTGGCGGCATCGCTGCGATGGAAAAAATCAATGCGACCAAAGCGGCGTTGCTGTATGAATTTATCGATGGCAGCAGGCTGTATGAAAACCGCATTCAGAAACAATGCCGTTCACGCATGAACGTACCGTTCTTCCTGCGCGATGAAAGCCTGAATGCCCAGTTTCTGGCCGCTGCCAAAGCACAGGGCCTGCTCCAGTTGAAGGGGCACAGCTCGGTCGGCGGTATGCGCGCATCGATTTACAATGCCATGCCGATAGAAGGCGTGCAGGCTCTGGTTCGGTTTATGCAGGAATTTGAAAAATCGCACGATTAGCAGTCAGGACTGGTGATGAGTATTGATAAACAACTGAAGCCGATCCGCGAAAAAATTGACGCGGTGGATGCGCAAATTCTGGATCTGCTCAACCAGCGGGCGCAGCTTGCACAGCAGGTCGGGCACCTGAAAGCCAATACCAATGCGCCGGTATTCAGACCGGAACGTGAAGCGCAGGTATTGCGCGGCGTGGCTGAACGCAATCAGGGTCCGTTGCCCAGTCTTGATATTCAGCTGATTTTCCGTGAAGTCATGTCGGCCTGCCGAGCGCTGGAGCGCCGTGTCACCGTAGCCTATCTGGGCCCTGCAGGTACCTTCAGTGAACAGGCCGTATTCCAGCAGTTTGGTCATGCCATCGTTTTACTGCCCTGCATTTCCATCGATGAAGTATTCAGAACCACTGAAGCCGGTACCGCCGATTTTGGTGTGGTACCGGTTGAAAATTCTACCGAGGGTGCCGTGAACCGGACGCTGGATCTGCTGCTGCAGACCAGTCTGACTATCAGCGGTGAATTGTCGATTCCCGTGCAGCATAGCCTGATGACCGCGTCGGGCGACTTTGCCGGCATCACCAAAATCTGTGCGCACTCGCAGGCCCTGGCACAATGTCAGAGTTGGCTGAATCAGCACTATCCATCGATCGAACGAGTGGCCGTGGCGTCCAACGGTGAAGCGGCGCGACTGGCCAGTGTCGATCCGACCGTGGCTGCCATCGCCGGTGAAACGGCTGGACACCAGTACGAACTGCAGGTGGTCCACGCCCACATACAGGATGACCCACATAACCGCACCCGTTTTGCAGTAATCGGCAATCTGCAGTGCACACCGAGCGGCAAGGATCAGACCTCGCTGGTACTGGCGCTGCCAAACAAGGCTGGTGCCGTGTACAGTCTGCTGGCACCGTTCATGCAGTTTGGCGTTTCCATGACGCGCTTTGAATCCCGGCCGGCCCGCACCGGCACCTGGGAATATTATTTCTATATCGATGTCGAAGGTCATCAGCAGGATCAACCGGTGGCACAGTCGCTGGCCGAGTTAAAAAAATCGGCGCCTTTTTTTAAAATTCTGGGATCATACCCATTGAGTATTTGAAAATAACATCACGTGGATGAGGTCGGATTGGTCGCAAATACAAATACAAGGCAATTAACCCGAATCGTTATTTTTGGCGTGGGTTTGATTGGCGGCTCCTTTGCTTTGGCGTTAAAAAAACTCTCCGATGCATTTCATGTCACAGGGGTGGAGCGCTCGCCTTTGGCCCTGCAGCGTGCACTGGAGCTGGGAATTATTGACGCGGCCTGCACTGATGTTGCTGCGGCACTCAACGACGCAGATCTGGTATTGATTGCCACGCCTGTGGCGCAAACTGCGGCGATCCTGAAATCCATTTACCCTCATTTGAAAAGTCACACCGTAGTCACCGATGCCGGCAGTACCAAGTCAGATGTCGTTGCAGCTGCGCGCATCGCGCTGGGCGATAAGATCAATCAGTTTGTTCCTGCGCATCCGATAGCTGGTCGTGAAACCAATGGGCCGGATGCAGCCATTGCCGATTTGTATCAGGGTAAAAAGCTGGTGATTACCGCTTTGCCGGAAAATCTTCCCCGGACCGTTGAAATGATTGCCGACCTCTGGCAGCAGTGCGGCGCCATTCCGCATTACCTCACTGCGGAGCAGCATGACAAAGTGTTTGCTGCAGTCAGTCATTTGCCGCACGTATTGGCGTATGCTCTGGTCGATCAGATTACCGAAGAATCCTATTCCGATCTGCGCTTTCAATATGCCGCCAGCGGGTTCAGGGATTTCACCCGGATTGCTGCGTCGTCGCCGGAAATGTGGCGTGACATCAGTCTGGCCAACCGGGTGGCGTTGATGGAAGAACTGGCCAACTATCAGGCGCAGTTGCAACGTATTGCACAGGCCCTGCAAAACAGCGATGGCGACCAGTTGTTGGCCATGTTCAGCAATGCTCAGGCAGCGCGTCTGCGCTGGGCCGTTTCCATTGAATCAGCCGAAAAGCCACGCAAAGCTGGCGGCGAATAAGTGCGGCGCACGCAAAAAGCGCCATTAATCAGAAAGTTCCATTTTGAGTCAGACTCCTTTTTACCCATGAAGACACCACACTTTCCCCATTTTCTGGATTTGAATCCCGTAACACGCGTTCAGGGCGTCATTCAGTTGCCCGGTTCAAAGAGCATTTCAAACCGCACTTTGCTGTTGGCTGCGCTTTCAGAAGGCGATACCGATATTGTTGAATTGCTGGCTTCTGACGATACGCTGGTGATGCTCAACGCATTGCAGTCGCTGGGCGTGAAGTGGCAGCAGCAGGGCGTTTCACAGAATTACACTGTGCATGGTGTCGACGGCAAATTTCCGGTTAAAAAAGCCGATCTGTTCATGGGTAATGCCGGTACGGCAATCCGGCCGCTGGTTGCAGCACTGGCAGTTCTGGGTGGCGACTATACCCTGCACGGTGTGCAGCGCATGCATGAACGTCCGATCGGCGATCTGGTTGATGCGCTCAAGCGAGTCGGTTCATCCATCTCCTACACAGGCTTGCCCGGATTTCCGCCGTTGCATATACAAAGCGGGCAGATTCGTGCCCACGGCTGGCAGGTGCGTGGCAATGTATCCAGCCAGTTTCTGACGGCCCTGCTGATGGCAGCGCCCCTGATCCAGGTTGATCACGACATTGTGATCGAAGTCATGGGTGAGCTGATTTCCAAACCTTATATTGAAATCACGTTGAACCTCATGCAGCGTTTTGGCGTGACGGTCAAACGCGATGGCTGGCAGAAATTCATTATCGAAGCCGGACAGTATTACCGCAGCCCGGGCAGTATTCATGTCGAAGGTGATGCTTCCTCCGCATCGTATTTTCTGGCCGCCGGGGCGATCTGCGGCGGTCCGGTCCGCGTTACCGGAGTAGGGCAGAACAGTATTCAGGGTGATATCCGGTTTGTGGATGCGCTGGAAAAAATGGGCGCTGAAATTACCATGGGCGACAATTTTATCGAGGCACGCAGTAACGGTGCATTGAAAGCCATCGACGCTGATTTCAATGAAATTCCGGACGCTGCCATGACGATAGCGATTGCCGCGCTGTACGCCGATGGTACCAGCGTATTGAGAAATATCGCCAGCTGGCGTGTCAAGGAAACCGACCGGATTGATGCCATGGCTGCGGAGCTGACCAAACTGGGTGCCCAGGTTGAAGCCGGCGCTGACTATCTGGCCATTACGCCTCCTGCGCAGTTACAGCCGGCCAGCATTGAGACTTATGACGATCACCGCATGGCGATGTGTTTTTCTCTGGCGACGTTGAACGGCGTACTCAGGAACGGTACCAAAATCCGTATCATGGACCCGAAATGTGTCGCGAAAACTTTCCCGGATTATTTCAATACCTTTGCAACCATCAAACAATACTGAGCAGGCCAGCCCATGACAAATCCGATCATTACCATTGATGGCCCAACCGCTTCCGGCAAGGGAACGGTTGCGCAACTGGTTGCCGATGCACTTAATTTTCACTATCTCGATTCCGGCGCGCTGTACCGCCTGACGGCGCTGGCTGCTTTGAGAAGCGGCGTTGCGCTCGACGATGAAGAGCGTGTTGCAGACCTTGCGGCCAATTTGCCGTGCCGCTTTGTCGGTGCGCAGATCTTTCTGGGTGACCTTGATGTCAGCAACGATATTCGATCGGAGGAAATGAGCCGCTCTTCCTCCATCGTGGCCGTATTGCCGAAAGTGCGCAATGCGCTGTTCCGGTTTCAGCAGGACTTTGCCCGTGCCCCGGGACTGGTTGCCGATGGGCGGGATATGGGAACCGTGGTGTTCCCGGATGCCTGCTGCAAAATATTTTTAACTGCCAGTGTCGCCGCACGCGCAGAAAGAAGATTTAAACAATTGATTAGCAAGGGATTTTCTGCTAGCATGCATGACCTTGTTAAGGATTTGACGGAACGTGATGAGCGCGACAGTAATCGGCTCACTGCTCCACTGAAACCCGCCCAGGGCGCGTATTATCTCGATACCTCTGAAATGACAGTCGAACAGGCTGTATCGGAAGTGTTGCAACAATACGCTGCAGCAGTAGCAAAAAACGGCACTTAATTCTGCGAGATCCCGGCCTTTGCCGGAAAATTGAAAATTCAGTGTAAAACCCCGGTCTACTTTAGCGCAAGGCTGAGCAGACTTTTATAAACCTAACCCAATTTGATTCACCCAACAGGCTTTAATTTATAAAGGGTGCAACGAATTGCTTACTATTTACAAAACACATTATGGCAACAGTATTCATGTCGCAAGACCACGCTACCGGTACCGATAGCTTCGCAGCTCTGTTTGAAGAGTCCCTGTCACGTCAAGATATGCGTTCCGGCGAAGTTATTTCCGCTGAAGTGGTTCGCATTGATCATAACTTCGTAATCGTTAACGCCGGTCTGAAATCCGAAGCGTTTATTCCTCTGGAAGAATTCAAAAACGATCAAGGCGAACTGGAAGTTGTTGTTGGCGATTTCGTTTCCGTAGCGATTGATTCGCTGGAAAACGGTTTCGGCGACACGATCCTGTCCCGCGACAAAGCCAAACGTCTGGCCTCATGGCTGGCGCTGGAAAAAGCCCTGGAATCAGGCGAAATCGTTATTGGTACAGTGAATGGCAAAGTCAAGGGCGGTCTGACCGTTCTGACCAACGGCATTCGCGCCTTCCTGCCAGGTTCCCTGGTTGACACGCGTCCGGTGAAAGATACTTCCCCGTACGAAGGCAAGACCATGGAATTCAAAGTCATCAAACTGGACCGCAAGCGCAACAACGTTGTGCTGTCACGTCGCGCCGTTGTTGAAGCGTCGATGGGCGAAGAGCGCGCCAAACTGATGGAAACATTACGCGAAGGCACAGTCGTGACCGGCGTGGTTAAAAATATCACCGACTACGGTGCGTTCGTTGATCTGGGCGGTATCGATGGTCTGTTGCACATCACCGATCTGGCATGGCGCCGTGTACGTCACCCTTCCGAGGTGTTGACTGTTGGCCAGGAAGTCACTGCCAAAGTATTGAAATTTGATCAGGAAAAGAATCGCGTGTCTTTGGGCGTGAAACAGCTGGGCGATGATCCATGGTCTGGTCTGGCACGTCGTTACCCGCAACACACCCGTCTGTTCGGTAAAGTAACCAACCTGACCGACTACGGTGCGTTCGTTGAAGTCGAACAGGGTATCGAAGGTCTGGTTCACGTTTCTGAAATGGACTGGACTAACAAAAACGTTGCACCAAACAAAGTCGTTCAATTGGGCGATGAAGTTGAAGTCATGGTTCTTGAAATCGACGAAGAACGTCGCCGTATCAGCCTGGGTATGAAACAGTGCAAAGCCAACCCATGGGATGACTTTGCAGTGACCCATAAAAAAGGTGACAAAGTACGTGGCGCGATCAAATCAATCACCGACTTCGGCGTATTTATCGGTCTGTCAGGTAATATCGACGGTCTGGTACATCTGTCTGATCTGTCCTGGACTGAAACCGGCGAAGAAGCCGTACGTCGCTTCAAAAAAGGTGACGAACTGGAAGCCATCGTTCTGGCCATCGACGTTGAGCGTGAACGTGTTTCTCTGGGCGTTAAACAGCTCGAAGGCGATCCATTCAACAACTATTGTGCAATGAACGACAAGGGTGCTGTAGTTACAGGTACTGTTAAATCAGTTGAACCTAAAGGTGCCGTCATTCAGTTGTCCGATGAAGTTGAAGGCTATCTGCGTGCATCAGAAATCTCACGCGACCGCGTTGAAGATGCCGGTACACACCTGAAAGTTGGCGATACAGTCGAAGCAATGGTATTGAACATCGACCGTAAAGCACGCAGCATTCAGTTGTCAGTCAAAGCTAAAGACAATGTTGAAACAGCAGATGCAATGCAAAAAATGACTGCTACCGACACCAATGCCTCATCTGGTACAACCAGTCTGGGCGCGTTGTTGAAGGCCAAGCTGGACAACAAGAACTAAGTCCATTCAGTAACTGGGTATGAACATGTCTTGCAGGCATGTTCATACTTGAGATCATCAATAATTAGACCAATTCAAGAATGACTAAATCAGAGCTGATTGCCTGTCTGGCCGAACGTTACCCGCAACTGGTGGCCAAGGACGCGGACTTTGCTGTCAAAACGATTCTGGATTCCATTTCCGAAGCCCTTGCAGTCGGGCAGCGCATTGAAATCAGAGGGTTTGGCAGTTTTTCGCTGAACAGCAGGCCGCCAAGAATTGGTCGCAATCCGAAGTCAGGTGATAAAGTGATGGTGCCGGAAAAACGTGCCCCTCATTTCAAGCCCGGCAAAGAATTGCGTGAACGAGTCGACGCGATGGTTGGTCAGCCGATTAAAGATGATTGATTCAGGACTGGTTTGAAAAGCAGGCAGTAATTCTAAGGGCATATTAAGAAATTAGTATGCCTTTTTGTCGTTCAGAGGTGGGCAGTGGCTTTGTGCGAGTCGCAAAAAAACACGTGTATCTTTCAATAAGACAGTTTCCTGCCATATTCACGTACAATGCCGGTTGCAAACAAAAGAATTCGTTGAAAGGGTACGCAATGAAAATAATATCGAGAATTATTGCTGTCATTTTGTTCATTATATTTTTTGGCTTTGCTCTGAAAAATACCGATCCGGTTACTTTGCACCTGTTCATGGGCTATGAATTTCCCGGTCCACTGGTTTTAATGTTGTTGATCTTTTTTATCGCCGGTATCGTGCTTGGTATATTTGCGATGTTGCCGACATTGTTCAGACACCGACGTGACCTGTCGAAACATAAAAAAAGCCTGACTGTCAAAGATCAGGAAATCGAGAAATTACAGAGCGAAAAAAATCGTCCGCCGCAGCCCGACAGTGTGTAGCCATATCACCCATCACCTTTTATAACAACTTAAACAAATACAATGGAATTTGAAATCTGGTGGTTACTGTTTATTCCCATATTTTTTGTTCTGGGATGGATTGCAGCACGCGTCGATATCAGACAATTGATTTCAGAATCACGCAGCCTGCCACGTGGCTATTTCAACGGGCTCAACTTTTTACTGAATGATCAGCACGACAAGGCGATCGATGCATTCATTGAGGTGCTCAAAATGGACCCGGAGACTGTTGATCTCCATTTTGCACTGGGCAATCTGTTTCGGCGCCGTGGCGAAACTGAGAGAGCGATCCGGGTGCATCAGAATCTGCTGTTGCGGCCTGATTTGCCGATGGACCAAAAGTCTCAGGCCACCTACGAACTCGGCCAGGATTATCTGAAGGCCGGACTGCTGGATCGCGCTGAAGAGACCTTCGGTCTGTTGATCAATTCAACCTACAGCGTACAGGCGCGTCGGGCATTGCTGGAAATCTACCAGCGCGAAAAGGAATGGTCGCGCGCCATTGATGCAGCGTTCGCTTTGCAAAACTCAGGCGCCGGAACCCGTCAGAAGGAAATTGCGCATTTCTATTGCGAACTGGCTCAGGATGAAATTCTGAATGCCCAAACGGCAGCAGCCGTTGAATTGCTCGACAAGGCACTTGCCACCGATCGCAGCAATGTCCGTGCGACCATTCTGCGTGGCGACATCTATCAGTCTGAAAATCAGACCGAATTGGCGCTGCAGACCTGGCGTCGGGTCGAACAGCAAAGCGCCCCGCATGTGACGCTGGTTGCGCAACGCATTATGGATGCCTACAACACGCTGCAGCGTTCTTCGGAAGGTATTAATCTTCTGAAAAATTATCTGGAAAATGCCTCGTCGATCGATCTGCTCGAAGTCTTGTATCAGGCCAGTCTGGAAGTGGAAGGCACGGAAGCGGCAACCTTGATTGTTCTGGAAGAGGTGCGTCGTACGCCCACATTGCTGGGTTTGGATAAATTGCTGGATGCACGCATGCTGTTTGTGGCACCGGAACGGCTGCAGGAATTATCCATGGTCAAAAATCTGGTGCATGGCTATGCAAAAAAACTGGCCCGCTATCAATGCGGACATTGCGGTTTCAAGGCGCGCCAGTTTTACTGGCAATGTCCAGGCTGCAGTCGCTGGGAAACCTACCCGCCGCGCCGTACCGAAGAATTGAATGTGATGAATTAGCAGAAAAAGCAAGTTGGAGAAAAAATGAAAATTACAATTATTGGCACGGGGTACGTCGGCCTGGTAACGGGAGCCTGTCTGGCTGAACAGGGCAATGACGTGTTGTGTCTGGATCTGGATGCCAACAAAATCGCGATTTTGAACAACGGTGGCATCCCGATACATGAGCCTGGCCTCGACGTCATCGTGGCAAGTAATCGGGCCAACGGCCGCCTGAAATTTACCACGGATATTGCCGCAAGCGTCGCGCATGGCGAAATCCAGTTTATCGCAGTCGGCACACCTCCCGATGAAGACGGTTCTGCCGATTTGAAATATGTATTGGCTGCTGCGCAAAACATCGGCAGATACATGCAGGGATTCAAGGTCGTCATCGACAAATCAACTGTTCCGGTCGGTACGGCTGAAAAAGTCAGCAAAGTCATTGCTGATGAAATCAAACAACGCGGATTGACCGATGCGCAATTTTCAGTGATCTCGAATCCTGAATTTCTCAAAGAAGGTGCAGCGGTCAATGACTTCATGCGTCCGGATCGAATCGTCATCGGCAGCAATGATGATCAATCCGGAAAGCGTGCCAAGGCGCTGGTGAAGTTGCTGTATTCACCGTTTAACCGCAATCATGAACGCACTTACTGGATGGATGTGCGTTCGGCTGAATTCACAAAATATGCAGCCAATGCGATGCTGGCTACCCGCATTTCATTCATGAATGAGCTGGCAAATCTGGCTGATAAAGTCGGTGTCGATATCGAAGCAGTGCGTCACGGCATTGGCTCGGATCCGCGCATCGGCCACAGCTTTTTATACGCCGGTTGCGGTTATGGCGGGTCCTGTTTTCCCAAAGACGTGCAGGCGTTGGAAAAAACAGCCAGTGAATATGGGCAGAATCTGCTGATCCTGCACGCGGTTGAATCAGTCAACCAGAATCAGAAACAGGTTCTGGGTAAAAAGGTCGTTGCGCGATTTGGTGAAAATCTGACTGGCTTCAAATTTGCCGTTTGGGGACTTGCCTTCAAGCCCAATACCGATGACATGCGCGCGGCTTCGTCGCGTGTGCTCATACGTGAACTGATTGACCGTGGTGCGACTTTAAGCGTGCATGATCCGGTCGCGATGGATGAGGCAAGGCGTGTGCTGGATCTTGATTTTGACGGCGAACCTGAAAAGCTGTCGCGGATTCATTTCGTTGGTAATCCTGCGGATGCGACCAATCAGGCTGATGCGCTGTTGATTGTGACTGAATGGAAAAATTATCGCAGTCCTGATTTCACACAACTCAAGAGCACGCTGAAAAATCCGGTGATTTTTGACGGACGCAACCTGTTTGATCCGAATGATATGGCCTTGCTCAATATTGAATACCACGGCATCGGTCGCTCGGTATTGACTCAGGTTGAATAATTACTCTCACCATTCATGCCATGACAAAATTAACTGTAAATGATCGCCGCACTGCCGAGCGCAGCATGCTGGTTGTAGGCGATGTAATGCTGGATCGTTACTGGTTTGGCGATGTGAACCGCATTTCTCCGGAGGCACCTGTCCCCATAGTGCGGATCGATCGTCGTGAAGAGCGTCTCGGTGGTGCCGCCAATGTGGCGCGAAACTCTGCTGCGTTGGGAGTGCATACGTCACTGTTAGGCGTGGTTGGGCAGGACGAGGCCGGCGATATTGTAGAAAAGCTGCTGCGTGATTCTCAGATCGACAGTTATCTTAACCGTGATCCCCAGATTTCGACCATTATTAAATTGCGTGTAATCGGACGCCAGCAGCAATTGTTGCGGATCGATTTTGAAGAAGCGCCGTCCAAAGAAGTATTGCGCGATAAATTAAGCCAGTTTCATACGCTGCTGCCGAATCAGGATGTCATCATATTGTCCGATTACGCCAAAGGCTCGCTGGTCAACGTGCAGGATATGATTGCATCGGCAAGTGCGCTGGGCAAAACGGTGCTGGTTGATCCCAAGGGCTCGGATTTCGTCCGTTACAGCGGCGCATCGATCTTGACGCCGAACCGTTCCGAACTGCGTCAGGTAGTGGGCGACTGGAAAAGTGAAGCCGAGCTGACTGAAAAAGCACAGAATCTGCGCACCCAGTTAAAAATTGGGGCATTGCTGGTGACACGTTCAGAAGAGGGAATGAGTTTATATACCGAAAATCTGGTCCATCATGTCTCTACCATGGCACGCGAAGTCTTTGACGTCTCGGGCGCCGGCGACACCGTGATTGCAACTTTGGGTGCGATGTTAGCCTCGGGGAACAGCTTGCTTGAATCGGTGGAAATCGCCAACCGTGCTGCCGGTATTGTTGTCGGAAAACTGGGAACTGCAACCGTGACACATGAGGAATTATTTCCAAAATAAATTTTAATAATGCTAACTTTTTACGTGTGAATATGATAAGTTTACGCTGGCTCATGTGAGCCGGTAAGTTGATTTATTTATTCACCTGATATGGAGGTTCTCATGTTTAATAAAATTGTTTTGGCTTTAGTTACCTTTGTTATTGCCAGTGGCTTTGCAATTGCTTCTGTGGAAGTCAACAAGACTGATCAGGCTGGACTGGATGGCATAAGAGGAATTGGCCCCTCTCTGTCCAAAGCGATCCTGGAGGAGCGCAGCAAGGGCGGCGATTTTAAGGATTGGGCAGATTTGGAAAAGCGGGTAAAAGGCATCAGTGATAAAAACTCGGTCAAGTTTGCCAAGGAAGGTTTAGTGGTCAACGGTAAGTCAAAAACCGACTCTGGCGACGACAGTGCTCCGGTAAAACGCAGCAAGGACTAGCTTCGGAATCGTTGTAAAGTGAAACCCCGAGGAATTCCTTGGGGTTTTTGTATTTGATGTCAATGAGCAGAACTTTAGGGAATGACATGTCGTACATGACAATTGAAGATACGGTCGGAAATACACCGCTGGTGCAGTTGAAGCGCCTGCCTGGTGCCAATGCAGTTGCGCGCAACAACATAATACTGGCCAAGCTCGAAGGTAATAATCCGGCAGGATCTGTCAAGGACCGGCCGGCACTTTCCATGATCATGGGTGCGGAGCAACGCGGCCAGATCAAGCCTGGCGACACACTGATTGAAGCGACCAGTGGCAATACCGGTATTGCACTGGCAATGGTGGCGGCAATGCGCGGATACAAAATGGTGTTGCTCATGCCGGAAAACCTAAGCATTGAACGCCGTCAGAGTATGTCAGCCTATGGTGCCCAGATTATTCTGACTCCCAAAACAGGCGGCATGGAATATGCACGCGACATGGCTGAGAAAATGCAGTCGGAAGGTCAGGGCATTATTCTTGATCAGTTCGCCAATCCAGATAATCCACTGGCTCACTACAATGGCACCGGTCCTGAAATATGGCGCGACACCGAAGGTCGCGTGACGCATTTCGTCAGTGCAATGGGAACAACCGGAACCATCATGGGAGTGTCCAAATATCTGAAAGAAAAAAATCCGCAGATTCATATAGTCGGTGCGCAACCAGAAGAAGGATCACAGATTCCTGGTATCCGGAAATGGCCAGCGGAATATATGCCAAAAATTTATGATGCCAAACGCGTTGATCAGGTGATGTCAGTCGGCCAGACCAATGCTGAGCATATGGCACGACGTCTGGCCGTCGAAGAAGGTATCTTTTGTGGCGTATCTGCCGCCGGGGCCTGTGAAGTGGCTTTACGCCTATCTGAAACCGTGGAAAATGCGACGATTGTTTTTATCGTATGTGATCGGGGTGATCGTTATTTATCTACCGGGATTTTTCCGGCATAAAGATCCGATAAGGCACAAACAGACAGACATAAAAAAAGCAGCGGCAAGCTGCTTTTTTTATATGCTGACAAATTACTCAGTACCGTCTTCTTTCGGTTTGAACTGTTTGTCGCTGATACGGAATTTGGCACGACGGTCACCCATCAGAGCGCGCAAATCCTTGATGCTCAGATCGCTGATTTCATGCATGCGAATTAACAGTGATGCGCCCACAGGCAAACGGCGATGGCGGATTTTACTGATAACCGGCGGAGCAACTTCCAGTGCGCGTGAAAGTGCAGCATCATTTTTTAAATGTAATTGCTTGATCAAAGTATCCAGAAGATTATTTGGATCGTAATCAATTTCGTCTGATTCGAGTTCTAAGAGGTTAGTCATATTTATCCTATATCTGTAATGTGTTAAGTATCTCGATAAAATCTTGCTTCATAATTATTAGTTAATAATTGTGTAAGATTATACGCTGCTTTACTTTGTTTTCTGTTAATTTAAAGGTAAACAATTACTAAAACTTGTTGCTCTTCTATTTTCAGCCGGCAATTAAACATGAATTCAATAATAATGTAGAAGATAATATTTGTAAATGCAAACTAAAAATCATTTCTTATGAATAAGATGCCTCAAATAAATTTCTATTAGAAAATTTTTCTAATTAGAATTAGAACTAGATTGGTTTGAAATTCCACCAACTTATTTTCTTATAGGAAATAATTACACAGTGTACTAAACCATAACATTAAATAACAGGTAATTTGATGTGTTTTAGCAACAATTGTAATTATTCACATGAATTATCAGCAAATTTGGCGCGACAAACCGCTTTTCCCAGCTCAATGACAGACATGGCGTAAAAATAACTTCGGTTATATTTAGTTATAGCAAAGAAATTATGTGTCGCCAACCAATATTCTGTCGGATTGTCACCATTTTGCAAGTCGACAAGGCTGTACATCAACTGAGCCGGTGCTTTCAGGCTGATCGCCACGGGGGCGAGTTGCTCCAGAGTGAGGGTCGCATCCAGTTCTGTGGCTATCATGGATTCAGGATGTTGCGCTACGATGGTTGCGGGAAATACCAGCGGCAGTCCCTTGACCCATCCATGCTGAGCCAGAAAATTGGCAACGCTGCCGATGGCGTCTTGCGGGCTGTTGCGCAAATCGATTTTCCCGTCACCGTCGAAATCGACGCCATACTGCCGGATACTCGATGGCATGAATTGTGGCCAGCCGATGGCGCCGGCATAAGATCCCAGCAGACTCAATGGATTGATGCCGGACTCCCTGGCAAACAATAACGTCTGTTCCAGTTCACCCAGAAAATACGCCATGCGGGTGTCCCGGTTAGGTAAATCCGGGTAGGCAAAGCCGAGGGTGCTGAGCACATCGAGAACGCGGAACCGGCCGACATTTTTCCCATACAGTGTTTCTATGCCGAGAATGCCGACGATGATCTGGGGCGGAACCCCATATTGTTGCTGCGCCCGGTTGAGCGCGTCTGCATGTTTATTCCAGAATTCGACGCCCGCCCGGATGCGCTTTGGTTCAACGAAGCGCGCGCGATACGCTTCCCAGTTCTTTGGTTTTGTGACCGGTGCCGGTTTAATGAGCTGGATGCTTCGTGCGCTGAACTGGACCTTGCTGAAAACCCGTGCCAGTTCTTCGTGACTGAACCCATGCCTGGACACCATGAAGTCCATAAAATCATTGACCACTGCAGAGTTGGTGAAGTCGACAGGCTCAATTTCCGATTCGGTGACGGAGTTTGATTCTTCTGCAAAAACCGGCAAATGAAAACAAAGTGCGGCAGCACAAAAAATCAGGATGAAGAACGAGCTAAAGTTGAATTGCCGTGTGCCGCTTTGAGCTGAAGACATAGCGATAGTAATTGATTTAAGGTGGAAAGCTGGACTGCATTGTAACCCCTTCCGTAACGGCACTCGCTGTAAAGAATTAAAAATTCCACCAATTCAGATTTGTCGGGGAATACCGCCTGCAGGCGCTGGCTGTAATCGCAGGCGCCTTCGTACGATAGTCTCGGATATCCGAGAAGGCGCAGGTGACGGCAAAATTTTTGGTACATGCGTTCGAGCGGGCTCGTCACCGGTTTTCTGACCACCAAAAATAAAGACAGCAGGCCAACCACCAGGCTCGCAGCAATCATCATTGCCATTCCTAATTGGGCGGCTTGCGGATTTTCTATGCCGGACAGGAATGACAGCAGATTCAACTGCTTGCCGAGGTTGTAATTCAATACCCACAAATTCCAGCCGCTGTTGATGGCATCCCACTGTTCGCGGAGTTGCCTTGTGAAATTCCCGACCCAGCTCTGCTGGCTGAAGTTGAGCAGCCCGGACAGGCGTCGGTTTGGAAAGCTGCCGTTGATACCCTGTTCCACGCGACTCGGTGCCACGGCCGCAGTCGGATCGACGCGGATCCAGCCGCGCTGCTCTACCCAGATTTCAGCCCAGGCATGTGCATCTGACTGTCTGATGGTCATCCAATGGTCGAGTCGGTTACTCTCTCCGCCCTGATAGCCGGTAATGACCCGCGCCGGAATATTCATGTCGCGCATGATAACCACGAAGGCGCTGGCGTAATGCTCGCAAAATCCGGCACGGGTGCTGAACAGGAAATCATCGATCTGATTGATGCCCAGTTCGGGTGGATCCAGGGTATATCTGAAAGGCTGATCCCGAAAATAATGCAGCACCAGGTTAGCCAGTTGAACCGGATTGGTGGATTGCTGGCGCAACTGCTGCGCCCAGAGCAAAGTCTGCGGATTGAAACCAGCCGGAAGTTGCAACGCATAATTTTGCAGTTCCATACGCTCCGACAGTGACAGCGGTAGCGCTTTCGCGTTATTTTCCTGGCTGCTGACTACTGCGCTGACGATGCTGTATCGGACCCGGTCGCTGACCGGAGCCGGGCTGCGCATTTCACCATAACGGGTCAGGCGGCCATACTGGTTGTCACCAAAGCTGATTGGCGTGCCGTTAAAGCTGGACAGAAATTGTGGTTGATCCAGTCCGAACAGCCAGCGCTGATTATGCGGCTCGAGAATAATATCCTGCGTCACCGCCGTACCGGTTGCCGGTATGACCGGACTGCGCAAAGCCGGTGGAGCACCTATGCTCCAGCGCCTGCCGTTGAACGTATCAAGCACGATGCCACGCCAGTACAGTTGTGATGATGGTGGCGTGCGTTCCTTGAACTGCACGCGAAATGCAATCTGATCGGACAAGGCCAGTTCGGCAACGTTGCCTGGCTCCATGAAATCGGACAGACCGGTGATGCCGGTGGCACTGCTTTGTTGTTTGCCCCAAAGCGGTCCCTGAATGCGCGGAAAAAACAGAAACAGGATCAACGCAAGCGGAATGGCCAGCCCGACGATTTTAAAACCGCTCATCAATCGCTTCGACAGCGGTGGTGCAAATAAATGATATTGGAAGGAAAACTGGGTGCTGATCAACAGCGCGGTACAAAACAGCAGGTACAGTCCGGTGAGCAGGTTTTGTGAAAACAGCAACTGACCAACCAGTAAAAAATAGCAGACAAACAGTACGGCAACGGCATCACGACGCGCGTTGAGTTCCAGCATCTTCAGGCAAACCAGGAGAACCAGGAAAGTGATGCCGGCATCCTTGCCAAGCCAGGTGTGGAAGTGCAGGTAGGCGCCGATTACCAGTGCGCAGGCGACCAGATTGATCTGCCATTTTTCAGGCAGCGCATGTCCGCGCAACGTAATCCAGATGCGCCAACCTGTCAGTATCCCTGCGGCGATATTGACCCAGAGTGGCGTGTAGGCGGTGAACGGTGCCAGAACCACGATCGAGGTCAGCACCAGCAGCAGGGTATCGGACTTGTCGCGCGGCAGATCAGTGATTTTTTTTAAAAGACGGTGGACGGTTGGATTCTGCATCAGGCGTCCTGTCTGAACAGTGCCAGTGCCATGAGGCAGGCCAGCAGATGATCCGTGCCGCAATTGTGCGCATAATTCACATGCCCGAGTTTGAATGCATAGCTGACCTGTTCTTTTTCTGCTGCAAGCAGCCAGGCGCACAGACGCGACAGTTTCTGTTCCGGATTCAGTTGTGGAGGCAGTGCTGCAAAATCGAGTACACACACTTTTTGCTGACCGCCTTCAAAGTGTTTGCTCAACAATATCTGGTTATCCTGGCTGCTTAACCGGGCCATTTGTCGCCACGCAAGCTGTCGCAGCGAATCGCCGATCTGATAATTGCGCACGCCGCTGAACTCATCGCTGCCCAGCGTGAGCTCGGTACCGCTGTTGCCGGCGGCGATGAAGGGCAGTGCCGGCGGGTTGGATTCAGGCGTTGGATAGACCAGCACCTGCAGCGAAGTTTTCCAGTACGACCACGCCGTGAGTAATCCGAACGGAAACGAAGTTTGAATGCGGATTCTGGGGCAGGTCATCCAGCCGCGCCGCGCGGCGACTGAGGCCAGAGTCAGATGATGTGTGCTGAGTTCGGGGACATCGGCGAACTGCATGGCAGGTTTGTCGAACCCAATCTGCAGTGCATAGCGGGCAAATTTTGCACGGTTGCTGATTTGCAGTGAGAAATGGGCCAGTTCACCTGCGTAGACCGCGGGACTGGCGGTTGCCGTCAGTCCGAGTCCGGCCAGATTGCGGTAAGTAAAATTAATGCCCAGCCAGCCGCAACTGACGAGGAGAAAATTGAGCGCATAGCCGAGGTTCAGGTTGTAGTTGATTGAAGTGATAAATATCGTCACCAGGATGAGCACGTACACCAGACCGGTTTTGTTGGGGATGATGTAGATGCGGTGCCGGTTCAAAATCAGTTCGTGACTGACAGCAGCAGGATTTTGCCACAGCAAGATCTTCTGTTTGAACCGTGCCAACATCAGAGTTCAACTTGCTTCATCAGTTTGGACAGCAGAACCTGACTGGACAGCGTACTGCCCGAAGTGGACGTCAGCGGATGCAGGCGATGCGCGGCCACGGAAATAAACACGGCCTGTACATCTTCGGGAATAACATGATCACGCCCTTCGAGTGCTGCCCAGGCGCGTGCGGCCTGCAACAGGGCAATCCCGGCGCGCGGACTCAGCCCGGCAGTAAACAGACCGGCGCGGCGCGTTTCGAGCAATAATTTTTGCAGATAATCGAGCAGGGATGCCGAGCAGTGGATCTGCTTGATGGACTGCTGGGCTGCGATCAGCTCGCCGGCTTCCATGAGTTGCGGTAATTTGTGCAGCATGCTGCGCCGGTCATCACCCATCAGCAGTGCACGCTCGGCTGCGGCGTCCGGATACCCGAGAGAGATACACATTAAAAAACGGTCCAGCTGCGATTCCGGCAGCGGAAAAGTGCCAACCTGATGCAACGGGTTCTGGGTTGCCAGTACAAAAAACGGTTCTGGCAGCTGGTGGGTAATTCCTTCGGCGCTGACCTGGCGTTCTTCCATGGCTTCAAGCAGGGCTGACTGGGTTTTGGGTGTGGCACGATTGATTTCATCGGCCAGCAGAACCTGGGTAAAAATCGGGCCGGGATGAAACAGGAAACTGTTTTTATCACGTTCATAGATCGAAATGCCGATCACATCTGCCGGCATCAGGTCGCTGGTAAACTGCAGACGGTTCATCTTCATACCCAGCGTAATGGCAATCGCATGGGCCAATGTTGTTTTACCAACCCCTGGTACATCTTCGATCAGCAGATGGCCGCCGGCCAGTACGCAAACCAGCGCCTGTCTGATCTGCACCGGTTTGCCAACGATAACCTGGTTGAGCTGTTGTGCCGCCTCGTGCAGTTTTGAAAACATGTGAATGCCTGGTTGGAATTGTCAGCCTGCATTTTATGCGAAATCCGGAAATACAGAATGAGGCAAAAAAAAGATACACCGTAATCTCGCGGTTCTGGTTAAAATCGCCCGGTATATTTTGTCAACCCACTTACGGAGAACAGGCATGGCCTTTTTGAATAGCAAAGAACGTTACGGAACGATTGCCATCGCATTGCACTGGATTACATTTCTGGTCATGGCAGCCATGTTTGCCAGTGTTGAGCTGCACGATCATTTTCCGAAAGGCGACCCGCTGCGCGGTCTGCTCATGCGTATGCATTTTCAGTTGGGCCTGACGGTGCTGTTGTTGACGATAGCTCGTCTGGTGATCAAAGTCAGGAGCGTCGATCCGGAAATCAGGCCGGCGTTGACGCATGTGCAAAAGCTCGCCAGCAAGGCGATGCATCTGGCGCTGTATCTGATTATGGTCGGCATGCCGATAGTCGGATTTATCGGCCGTACCCTGGCCGGTAAAGTCACCTATTTTTTTGGACTGCCGCTTCCTGTTCTGTTGGACGCCAATGAAAAACTGTCTGAAAAAATATTTGGGGTACACAGCCTGATCGGCAATACCGCCTATTTTCTCATTGCGGCCCACGTCGCCGCCGCGATCTACCATCATCACTTCCAGAAAGACAATACGCTGCTGCGTATGCTGCCTGAGCGAAAATAACGGTCAAATAAAATGATAAATCGCCATGTCAGGGATGGCGATTTTTTTTGGACACCGGGATTGAAATGAAATCGAAAATTGCCACTTCACCAAGATTTGGTGCCGAGTTGCGCTTTAATTTTCATTTTACCGGCGGTTTAAACCAAACTTGGTCGTCGGGCGTAGCATAAATCCGTACAATAGCGGTTTGATTTTTAGCAAGTGAACAGCATGGCGATACAATGGTTCCCCGGTCACATGAACGCCGCCCGCAAGAAGGCGGCGGAAACCATGGAGAATACCGATCTGGTGATAGAGGTGCTGGATGCGCGCATACCGCAGGCCAGCTGTAATCCCATGGTGGAGCAACTGCGCAATTTCCGTCAGCGCCCGTGCCTGAAGATTCTGAATAAAAGTGATCTGGCCGATCCGGCTGCCACCAAGGCATGGCTGGATTTTTATAACGCGCAAAAGGGCGTAAAAGCCGTAGCGCTGTCCTGCAAAAAACCCTCTGATGTGGCCAAGGTGCCGGGCTTCTGTCTGGCGATCGCACCACATCGCGGCGTGCCGACCAAACCGCTGCGCATGATGATCATGGGCATACCCAACGTTGGCAAATCAACGCTGATGAATGCCTTGCTCAAAAAACGTGTGGCCCCGGTCGGTGACGAACCGGCGGTCACCAAAGTGCAGCAGCGTCTGTACCTGGGCAAAAACATGATACTGGTGGATACCCCAGGCATGCTGTGGCCAAAAATTGCGCATCCGACCGATGGGCTCATGCTCGCAGCCAGTCATGCGGTCGGTGTGAACGCGCTCATTGAAGAAGAAGTGGCGACCTTTCTGGCCGAACTGGTATTGAAAGGTTATCCGCAATGCCTGCACACCCGCTATGGCATGGATGTCAACGGCATTGATGCTGTGAGCGTCATTGAAGGCGTTGCCAAAAAGCGCGGCTACCGTTTAAAAGGTGGCGGATGGGATTTTGAAAAAGCCGCCCATACATTGCTGCTGGATTATCGCAGCGGTGCGCTGGGCCGGGTCAGTCTGGAAACACCGCAAAGCCGCGAAATTTTACTGGCCAATTATGTGCCACCGATTTTGCTCGGACAAGGCAAGGTGACGGACACCGAGGTCGGCGAGCAGGGACGGGATACCGAATTTACCGACTCTGGAAAAGAATGAATATTAACCAATTGGGATCAACATGAGCATTAAATCAGACGCATGGATACGCCGCATGGCGCAGGAAACCAACATGATCGAACCGTTCGAACCTGGTCAGGTCAGGGTTGAGAACGGCAATAAAATCGTCAGCTATGGTACCTCATCGTATGGATACGATATCCGCTGTGCCAATGAATTCAAGATTTTCACCAACATCAACAGCACCATCGTCGATCCGAAAAATTTCGATGAAAAATCGTTTGTTGATTTTCAGGGTGATGTCTGCATCATCCCGCCCAACTCATTCGCACTGGCGCGCACCATGGAATATTTCCGCATACCGCGCAATGTTCTGACAATCTGCCTGGGTAAATCCACTTATGCGCGTTGCGGCATCATCGTCAACGTGACACCGTTTGAACCGGAATGGGAAGGCTATGTGACGCTGGAATTTTCCAACACCACACCGCTGCCCGCCAAAATTTACGCTGGCGAAGGCTGCGCCCAGGTATTGTTCTTTGAAAGCGATGAAGTCTGTGAAATGTCGTACAAAGACCGTAACGGCAAATACCAGGGCCAGGTTGGCGTGACCCTGCCTAAAGCCTGAGTGTCATGAGCAGGTTATCCGGACTTCTCTGCCTGGCCTGCAGCCTGCTGTTTTGCAGCACTATTGAAGCGCAGCAGTTGCCGGCCAGTGTTGCTCTGGCTCTGGACAAAGTCCATGTACCCGCTGAAGCACTCGGTGTATATGTTCAGGAATTGAATCCCGCGGTCGGCGGACCTTTGATCAGCTGGCAGGCAGAGCAGCCGATGCAGCCAGCGTCAACCATGAAACTGGTCACCAGCTATGCCGCACTCAAACTGCTGGGCCCTTCCTATACCTGGAAAACCTCCGTCTACATGACCGGTGCGCTCAATGGCGATGTGTTGGCCGGCGATCTGATCCTGCAGGGCGGCGGTGATCCGCATCTGGTGCTGGAAAACTTCTGGATGCTGCTGCGGCAGATCCGCGCCAAAGGCATACGCGAAATTCAGGGTAACCTGATCATCGATTCTTCCTGGATGGAAACGCAGCATTTCGACGCTGCCGACTTTGATGGTGATCCGACTCGCCCCTATAACGTTGGCCCCGATGCGCTGCTGGTGAATTTCAACGTCATGGACCTGCAGCTGCATCAGGATGGCTCTGCTTTACGCGTCGATACCCAGACACCGCTGGCATTGCAAAGCGCGGTTAACGTGCAGTTTGTCAATGGTGCGTGTACTGAATGGCGCGACAAATTAACCCCGGTTTTCAGCCTGCTCAATGCACAGATCAATCTGACTCTGAGCGGTACCTATCCCAAGAGCTGCGGCGACAAAACCTGGCTGCTTCAGCCGTACCCACTGGCGCACAGCGATTTTGACGGCGCTCTGTTTCGCGAATTGTGGCGCGAAGTCGGCGGGCAATTCAAGGGAACAGTGCTGGCCGGTGCAGTGGGGCCCGATGCGCAACCGGTCACGATCTATCAGTCTGCTCCGCTGGCCGACGTGTTGCGCGACATGAACAAGTACAGCAACAATGTCATGACGCGCCTGGTCATGCTGACCATGGATAAAGAAGCCAGCCAGTCACCGGCCAACCCGCAGCGTGCATCGCAACTGGTGCAGCTCTGGTTTGAAAAACTGGGTCTGCCGGTTCAGGGTCTGCAATTGGAGAATGGCAGCGGTCTGTCGCGCACTGAGCGCATCAGTGCGTTGCAGATGGGACGCCTGCTGGAACATGCTTTTGCCTCACCGGTCATGCCTGAATTGATGGCCTCAATGCCGGTGCTGGGGGTGGATGGCACCATGCAGAAACGTGCAGCCGGCCTGCCGGTGGCAGGGTATGCGCATCTCAAGAGCGGAAGTCTGGAAGGCGTACGCAATGTCGCAGGGTATGTTTTGGCCGCCTCGGGCCGACGTTATGTTGTGGTCTGTTTTGTGAATCATAAAAATGCCCAGCAGGTTGATGGCGCCGAGGATGAATTACTCCAATGGATTTATACACATGGTTGAAGGGATTTTGTGGGATAACGATGGCGTGCTGGTTGATACGGAAAAGTTCTTTTTCAAAGCCAATCAGGACCTTTTTGCCCGTTTCGGTATCGACATCACGGAGCAGCATTTCTTTGACTGGTTCCTGACCCAAAATTGTGGTGCCTGGCATTTGCTGACTGATCATACGCCGGAACAGATCAGGCAGCTGCGCATTGAGCGCGATCAATTGTATACCCGGTACCTGCAGGATAATCAGGATGTTGCCATGCAGGGTATGGACACGCTGCTGCTGGAGTTGGCGCGACAGGTTCCGATGGGGGTAGTCACTTCCTCGCGCCGTGAACATTTTGACCTGATCCATGCAAGGCTCAATCTGCTGCGGCATTTTAGTTTTGTGATTACTGACGACATGGTGGGCAGCAGCAAACCGTCACCGGAACCGTATCTGCTGGGACTGTCAAAAATAGGGTTGACTGGTACCCAAAGTCTGGTCATTGAGGATTCGCCGCGCGGCCTGCAGGCGGCCAGGGCGGCCGGCATACCCTGCATCGTGCTGCGCAATAAAATGATGTTTGACTGTCCGTTTGAGGGCGCGTTGTGTGTGGTTGAATCGGTGGATGAACTGGCACATCAGATCAGAAAATTATTGTGAATCGGAAGATCGAAATGACCAAATCTCATATCCAGCAGGGCGTACTCGAGGCTGTACCTGCCCATGCAAATTACCTGACCTTCAATCTGGTCAACGGCGCGGACGTGCGCAAGGCGCTGCTGCAACTTGTTCCGATGGTTGATGGAAAGCGCATTGTGCTGGGCATAGGCTTAAGTACAGTGACAGCATTGAATACAAATATTGATCAGTTGCGCGATTTTCCGGTATTGGCCGGTGCCAAAGTTGAGTTGCCTGCCAACCCCGCTGCATTGTGGTGCTGGATCCGCGAATCCGAACGTGGCGCTCTGGTTGGTCAGGTACAGCGCGTCACAGATACTCTTTCTGGTGCGTTTGAACTGGCCTCCTGCGTGGATGCGTTTCGTTTTGATATTGGACGTGATTTGACCGGTTATGAAGACGGTACCGAAAATCCCCAGGATCAGGCCGCCATCGACGCTGCCATTGTGCATCAGCAGGGGGCAGGGAAAGACGGTGGCAGTTTTGTGGCTGTGCAGCAGTGGCAACATCAGTGGCGCCGGTTTCGGGCCATGAGCGCGGATCAGCAGGATAATGCCATCGGACGGCGCAGGAGCGATAACGAAGAGCTGGAGCACGCACCGGAAACAGCGCACGTCAAACGCACTGCCCAGGAAAATTTTGAGCCGGAAGCGTTCGTGCTGCGCCGTTCCATGCCGTGGTCATGTGGTACGCAATCCGGCCTTTATTTTGTGGCTTTCGGTCACTCTCTGGATGCGTTCGAGGCACAGTTAAAACGCATGTCGGGTGCGGAAGATGGCCTCGTTGATGCGTTGTTTGATTTCAGTCAGCCGCTGACCGGCAGTTATTTCTGGTGTCCGCCGATGCGGGATGGGGTTGTGGATTTATCACTGATTCTGGATTAGAATGCTGTGTGATGTGTGATGCGTGATGTTTGATGATGGGTCGGTAATTGGGAGGTAGACATGAGAACAACATTGGCAATAGATGATGATGTGTTAGCTGCAGCCAAAGGATTGGCAGTCCGACAGCACAAGTCCTTGGGTGAGGTCATCTCTGAATTGGCCAGGCAGGCTTTGCAACGTTCAACGAAAAGTAAAAGTAGTCGCAATGGAATTCCACTTCTGCCGTTAAGGTCAGATGCTGGCGTAGTAACCCTGGAAATTGTCAATCAGCTTAGGGAAGAACTCAACTGATGCGATATCTTCTGGATGTCAATGTATTGATTGCGTTGATTGATCCTGCACATATTTATCATGATGCTGCCCATGAATGGTTTTCGTCGGTGGGGAGCAAGTCGTGGGCGACTTGCCCCATAACAGAAAATAGCGTCCTGAGAATTGTCGGTCATTCACGTTATCCGAATTCCCCCGGTGCGCCGGTGGCAGTTATTAAATCGCTGACTGGATTGATTGAATTACCCGGGCATGAATTTTGGGCCGATAGTGTCAGTTTGCTGGATTTGAAAAGAGTCAATGCAAAACGTTTGCTTAGTTCTGAACAATTAACCGATACCTATCTATTGGCTTTGGCCAGTTCACGGGGAGGGCGACTTGCGACGTTTGATCGACGTATCGTGGCTGATGCAGTCACTGGCGGAAAGCAGGCTATTCACCTGATTCAATAATTTTTTTGAATTTTCAATCATTTTTAAATTGCAATTTACGGGCTGGATTTCAATCGTGACTACAAACTACATCACCAAACTCACCCAGGCATGGCACAAAAATAATTCATTGCTGTGCGTCGGACTCGATCCCGATCTGGCCAAACTGCCGCTGCAGTTTCAGAATCAGCCGGACGGCATTTTTCAGTTCTGTCGCGCCATCATTGATGCTACCGCTGATCTGGCCTGTGCCTTCAAGCCGCAAATCGCCTATTTTTCCGCACTGCGTGCCGAACCGCAGTTGGAGCAGATCTGCGCCTACCTGCGCGACAACTACCCGCAGCTGCCCATTATTCTGGATGCCAAGCGCGGCGATATTGGCGCCACTGCCGAACAGTACGCCCGCGAAGCCTTTGAGCGTTATGGTGCCGATGCGGTGACAGTCAATCCGTACATGGGTTTTGATTCGGTCGAGCCGTATCTGAAATGGCAGGACAAAGGGTGCATCGTGTTGTGCCGCACGTCCAACCCCGGCGGGTCCGATCTGCAATTCCTGCAGGTCAATGGCCGGCCTTTGTATCAGCACGTGGCAGATCTGGTGGCCAACCAATGGAACCGCAACGGTCAGTGCAGTCTGGTCGTCGGTGCGACCTTTCCGGAGGAAATCGCAGCGGTGCGCGCCATCGTCGGTGACATGCCTTTGCTGGTGCCTGGTATCGGGGCGCAGGGCGGTGATGTGGCAGCCACGGTTGCCGCCGGAAAAACGGTCGGTGGCGGCATGATGATCAATTCATCACGCGCCATTCTTTTCGCCAAGCCACTGGAAGGCGAAAGCTTCGAAGCAGCAGCACGCAGGGTTGCAATGCAAACGCGCGACGACATTAACAAGTATCGCTAAGCGCTGGCAGATTGGTGAAATGCGTTATCAATAAGTCACTGTGGCGATCGGAATTAATGCAAAAAACTTTTGATTGAGCGCTTTTGGGCAGGATGGCTTGGGGTATAATTCGAATTTCCCGCTCGTGCCGCATGGCACCTTTCGCAATGACCAAGTTTGTATTCGTTACTGGTGGGGTCGTATCCTCACTCGGCAAAGGCATAGCCGCTGCTTCCCTCGCTGCGATTTTAGAATCGCGCGGCCTCAGAGTCACCATGTTAAAGCTCGATCCGTATATCAATGTGGATCCCGGCACCATGAGTCCGTTTCAGCATGGCGAAGTGTTCGTCACTGATGACGGCGCAGAGACCGATCTGGATCTGGGCCACTATGAGCGCTTCATTTCAGCGCGCATGAAAAAAATCAACAATTTCACTACTGGTCAGATTTATGAATCCGTTATCCGCAAAGAGCGGCGCGGTGAATATCTCGGTAAAACCGTGCAGGTAATTCCGCATATTACCAATGAAATTCAGGATTGCATCCGCCGTGGTGCCGATGGATACGACGTCGCTCTGGTGGAAATCGGTGGCACTGTCGGCGATATTGAATCGCTGCCATTTCTCGAGGCAGCCCGTCAGCTCAGCCTGCGTTCACCTAAAAATACCGTCGCCTTCGTGCATCTGACACTGGTGCCGTATCTGGTGTCGGCCGGCGAACTGAAAACCAAACCAACCCAGCACAGCGTGCAAAAATTGCGTGAAATAGGTATTTCGCCAGACGCCCTGCTGTGCCGCGCCGACCGTCCGATTCCGGAAGATGAACGCGCAAAAATTTCCCTGTTTTCGAACGTGCATGAAGAGGGCGTGATTTCGCTGTGGGACGCAGACACGATTTATAAAGTGCCGCAAATGCTGCATGACCAGGGTCTGGATGATCTGATCTGCGAACGTCTGGCGATCAATCCGAAACCGGCAGATCTGACGATGTGGAGCAAGCTGATTTATGCGCTGGAACATCCCAAGCATGAAATCACCATCGGCATGGTCGGCAAATATGTCGATCTGACCGAATCCTACAAGTCGCTCACTGAAGCCTTGCGTCATGCCGGCATTCATACCGAGAGCCGTGTCAATATCGAGTATGTCGATTCGGAAGATATTGAAAAAAACGGCATCGATGCGCTGAAAAAATTCGATGGCATTCTGGTGCCGGGCGGGTTTGGCAAACGCGGTGTGGAAGGCAAGATCAAGGCGGCCCAATATGCACGTGAAAACAAAGTGCCGTATCTGGGGATCTGTCTGGGCATGCAGGTCGCGCTGATTGAATACGCGCGCAACATGGCCGGGCTGAGTCACGCCAATTCCACCGAATTTGATCTTGCTACTGAACAGCCGGTTGTGGCGCTGATCAACGAATGGCAGAATCATGACGGCAAGGTAGAACAGCGTGATGAAAATTCCGATCTGGGTGGCACCATGCGTCTCGGTGCACAGACCTGTTCGGTCAAAACCGGTACCCTGGCTTGTGAGATTTACGGACCGGAAGTGACTGAGCGTCACCGTCATCGTTACGAAGCCAACAACCATTATCTGGAGCGGGTGGAACAGGCCGGTCTGGTGGTGTCGGCCCGTACTCCGACCGAAGACCTGTGTGAAATCATGGAATTGCCTCGGTCAGTACATCCGTGGTACATGGGCGTGCAGTATCACCCGGAATTCAAATCAACACCGCGTGACGGCCATCCCTTATTTATTTCGTATGTCAAAGCCATTCTGGCCAACAAGGAGGCAAAATGAACCTGTGTGGATTTGAAGTCGGCCTGAACCAGCCGCTGTTTCTGATTGCCGGTCCCTGCGTCATTGAGTCGCGCCAGATGGCCATGGATACCGCCGGTCAGCTCAAGGAAATGACTGCGGCGCTGAATATTCCGTTCATTTATAAATCGTCGTTCGACAAGGCCAACCGTTCTTCGGGCAGTTCGTTTCGCGGACTGGGCATGGACAAAGGTCTGGAAATTCTGGCCGATGTACAGCGTGAAATTGGCGTGCCGGTACTGACCGACGTGCATGAGCTGCATGAAATCGCTGCCGTGGCTGCTGTCGTGGATGTACTGCAGACGCCGGCATTTTTGTGCCGTCAGACGGATTTCATCGAAGCCTGCGCCGTTTCCGGCAAACCGGTGAATTTCAAAAAAGGCCAGTTTCTGGCTCCGCACGATATGCAGCATGTGATCAACAAGGCGCGCGCCGCAGCGGCTGCCAAAGGGTTGCCGGACCAGTTCATGGCGTGTGAACGCGGTGTCAGTTTTGGTTACAACAATCTGGTCTCTGACATGCGCGCGCTGGCGATCATGCGTGAAACCGGTTGTCCGATCGTGTTTGACGCAACCCATTCGGTGCAGTTGCCGGGCGGGCAGGGCACGACATCCGGTGGCCAGCGCGAATTCGTGCCGGTACTGGCACGGGCTGCCGTGGCGGTCGGTATTTCCGGCCTGTTCATGGAAACCCATCCGGATCCATCCAAAGCCATGTCGGATGGACCGAACGCGGTACCTTTGGGACGCATGAAAGAATTGCTGACCACCCTGACCGCACTGGACAGGATCGTCAAGGCACAGGGATTTCTTGAATCCAATTTCGCCTGACCTGTGTGCACCCCAGCAAATACCAAACTGTACTATCCAGGTTTGGTATTTTTTTTAGATGTTCAGTTTCAATCAATTTAATTTCTTCAGGAGTTTTATATGAGTGCAATCGTAGATATTATCGGTCGTGAAATCATGGATTCACGCGGCAATCCCACAGTGGAATGCGATGTGTTGCTGGAATCCGGCGTGATGGGGCGCGCAGCTGTACCGTCCGGCGCATCGACCGGTTCACGCGAAGCGATCGAATTGCGTGATGGCGACAAGTCGCGCTTCATGGGCAAGGGTGTCCTGAGAGCCTGCGAAAACATCAATACTGAAATCGCTGAAGCAATCATGGGACTGGACGCCAACGAACAGGCCTTTCTGGATCGCACGCTGATTGAACTCGATGGTACTGAAAACAAAGGCCGTCTGGGCGCCAATGCGATGCTGGCCGTTTCTATGGCAGTGGCCAAGGCAGCCGCCGAAGAAGCCGGCCTGCCGCTGTACCGTTATTTCGGTGGCTCCGGCGCCATGCAGTTGCCCGTGCCGATGATGAACGTCATCAACGGCGGTGCGCATGCCGACAACAATCTGGATATTCAGGAATTCATGATTATCCCGGTCGGTGCGCCGAGCTTTCGGGAAGCGATCCGTTATGGCGCTGAAGTATTCCATCACCTGAAAAAAATCCTGCACGACAAGGGACTGACAACGGCGGTCGGCGATGAAGGCGGTTTTGCCCCTTCAGTGGCCAACCACGAAGAAGCCATCAAACTGATTATTCAGGCGATTGAAGCTGCCGGTTATACCCCGGGCACGCAGATCGCCCTGGGACTGGATTGCGCAGCCAGCGAATTTTACAAGGACGGTAAATATCATCTGGAAGGCGAAGGTCTGGTTCTGTCTGCCACCGACTTTACCAATCTGCTGTCAACCTGGTGCGACAAATATCCGATCATCTCGATCGAAGACGCCATGCACGAAAGTGACTGGGAAGGCTGGGCGATCCTGACCAAGGCGCTGGGCAAAAAAATCCAGCTGGTCGGCGATGATCTGTTTGTAACCAATACCAAAATTCTGAAAGAGGGTATCGAGAAAAATATCGCCAATTCGATCCTGATCAAAATTAACCAGATCGGTACCCTGACCGAAACGTTTGCTGCCATCGAAATGGCCAAGCGTGCCGGCTACACCGCCGTCATTTCACACCGTTCCGGCGAAACGGAAGACAGCACGATTGCCGATATTGCCGTCGGTACCAATGCGCTGCAGATCAAAACCGGTTCGATGTCACGCTCCGATCGTATGGCAAAATACAACCAACTGTTGCGTATCGAAGAGGATTTGGGCGATATCGCTAGCTATCCGGGCCGGGATGCGTTCTATAATCTCAGATAATTTCAGCCACTCCCAAACCCTATGCGTTTTATAGCGATCGTTCTGGCCTCTCTGTTAGTGCTTATCCAGTATCCACTCTGGCTGGGCAAGGGGGGCTGGTTGCGGGTTTGGGATATGGAACATCAGGTGGACGTGGCGCATGCCAAAGTGCAGGAATTAAAAAATCGCAATGCCAAGCTGGCTTCCGAGGTCAATGATTTAAAAGATGGTACGGATGCCGTGGAAGAGCGCGCGCGGTTCGAGTTGGGCATGCTGAAAAAAGGCGAAATTTTTGTTCAGGTGCTCGACGCCGACACGCAATCTTCCCGATAAATAAATAAGAATCAATCGGACTGATCCCACCTCGATGACAGATTCAGCAAAAGAACTATTCTTTGAAGGTACCCGGCTGATGCAGTCGGGCAAGGCATTGATTGCCGAAAACTGCTTTCGCAATGCCATCAAGATTGATCCTGATTTCAGTGAGGCCTGGGCCAATCTCGGTCACCTGCGCTCCAAAGTCGGCGATTATGGCTATGCCGAAAAGTGCTTCCTGAAGTCCATCGCGCTGAGCCCCGATCTGGAGCCGGCCCACTTGATGCTGGGTGTGATGCTGATGAATCTGAAGCGCTTTGCCGAATCAGAACATCTGTACCGGGAATATCTGAGCCAGCACCAGACCAGCAAGGCCGCCTGGTCAAATCTGGGCGTGCTGCTGGCCTGTCTGAAACGTGAAGAGGAAGCAGAGCAGTGTTACCGACGCGCCCTTGCCATCGACAGTCATTACAAAAATGCCAGTTTCAGCCTGAGTTACCTGTTGCTGCGTCAGCAGCGCTGGAAGGAAGGATGGTTGCGTCTGGAAGACCGCTGGCAGTATCCGCTGCTGGAAAAACATTTCACCTGTGGACGCTGGCGCGGCGATTCACTGTTCGACAGGTCGCTCATCATCGGATTCGAAATGGGGCATGGCGACATGATTTTCTACGGCCGCTATATCAGAGAATTGCGCGCCCAGGGCGTCAAGAGGCTGGCCATGATCTGTCATCCCGGATTGAAAAAACTGTTTGGCACACTGTCAGGTCTGGATCATCTGTATTCACTGGATGACGAAGTGCCGGCCACAGGATGGGATTACTGGACGCCGCCCATGAGCCTGCCACATTACTGTCTGACCCGCTCGCACAATATCCCGGCGCATATTCCCTATCTGTTTGCCGATTCGGCGCTGGTACAGCACTGGCAGGAGCAATTGCCGCGGGATGGTCTGAAGGTCGGGTTGGTCTGGAAGGGCAATCCGCTGTTCGAAAATGATGCAGACCGTTCCATTGGCTCGCTGCTTGAATTTCAGCCGCTGGCCGATCTGCCCGGTGTTCAATTTATCGGCCTGCAAAAAGGTCAGGGCGAGGATGATATTCGCCCGCTTGGCATGCCTTACCTGGCACTTGGCAAACAGCTCAATGATTTTGCCGACACGGCCGCGGTGATACAGTCTTTGGATCTGGTCATCAGCGTCGATACCGCAGTGGCACATCTGGCCGGCGCAATGGGCAAGGCCTGTTGGGTGCTGCTGCCGGATTATCGCTGCGACTGGCGCTGGCAGGCTGAAGGCGCTGCAACTGCCTGGTATCCGGAGAAAATGCGGTTGTTCCGCCAACCCTCAAGTGGTGAATGGGCTCCGGTAATCCGATCGGTGCGCAATGAATTGATTGCACTGATCAAGAGCTGAATCAATTCACCGGTGATGGCAATTTGATAGTGTTGCCTGCTTCCCAGGTTCCCTAAATTGTCTGGGGGTGAGATAATGCCGAATCGTTATCAGATCACCGGAACTAATTTTGTACCTTCACCCGTTTCAACTTTGCGCACTGACGCTGTTTCTGATTCCGGTCTTCCCTGTTTATGCAGATGAAGCCGGTCATAACAGCCATGCCGCCGGTGTCAGTGTTCAACTTGAAGACCTGACAAGTACCGAAGTGCGGGATCGTATCAGTACCGGTAGCACAACCATCCTTATACCCGTTGGTGGCACTGAGCAGACCGGGCCGTATGTCGCACTGGGCAAACATAATTACAGAGTCCGCTCTCTGGCAGCACAGATCGCACAGAAGCTGGGCAATACCCTGGTCGCACCGGTAGTGAGTTATGTTCCGGAAGGTGCAATCAACCCGCCGGTCGCACATATGCGTTATACCGGTACCATCTCGATTCCCGATGCCGCATTTATCGCCATGCTTGAAGGCGCAGCGCGCAGTTTCAGACAGCACGGATTTCGTACTGTTGTGCTGCTGGGCGACCATGGCGGGTATAAGCAGGATCTGGAACAGGTTGCGCAAAAACTGAACCGGGAATGGGCAGCCGACAGCCATGCACGCGTGATTTATATGGCCGAGTATTACCGGCTGAGTTCGGCAGGTGTCAATGCAATGCTCAAAAAGCGCGGCTACAGCGACGCTGACATCGGGGCCCATGGTGGTCTGGCAGATACCGCGCTGACCCTCGCAGTGGACCCGGGTCTGGTGCGCATTGAAGGAATCGAAAGCAATACCAAACCAATCGAAGGCGTAGTGGGAAATCCCAAACGCGCCACGGCCGAACTGGGACAGAGCGGCGTGCAGTTGATCGTAGATGGAACCGTTGCCGCACTGCGGGCAGCGATGAAGTAACCCTTAATTTTATAAAGACGCAAAATGAAAAATGTATCTGTGGTATCTCTGGTGTCGGCCTCTTCGCTGATTTTATCTGTGTTGGCAGCTGCGGCATTTTTCGTCGCACCCCAGGCAGCAGTGTCTGCACCTGAAGCAGCACCGGCAGTCAAACCGGTAGTGACCATACCTGGCATGCCGGCGGTAATCAATTCCCAGAATCTGTACAGTGAAACCAATGTCAACATGTTCAGCCCGGCAGTCAAAGACGATCTGGAGCGGGTGTACGTGCCCAACCTGCGCTCTAATGATGTCACCGTCATCGATCCGGCGACAATGAAGGTTGTGGATCATTTCAAAGTGGGCCGTTCACCCCAGCACATCATTCCTTCCTGGGACCTGCGCACGCTGTGGGTAGCCAATAATGCTGAACGCCGCAAGGATGGCAGCCTCACACCGATCGACCCGCGCACCGGCAAACCGGGTACAGCAATTCCGGTCGATGATCCGTACAATCTGTATTTTTCACCAGACGGAAAATCAGCGATCGTCGTTGCCGAAGCCCAGCACAGACTGGATTTCCGTAATCCGCAAACCATGCAGATGCAGTATTCAATCGACGTGCCGGAGTGTGAAGGCATCAACCATGCCGATTTTTCCATAGACGGCAAATTTGCCATTTTCACCTGCGAATTCGAAGGCAGCATTGCCAAGATCGATCTGGTCAACCGCAGCGTTGTCGGCTACCTGAAACTGAGCATGCCAAGCACCCGTTTCAAATCGGTGCCAACCAGCATCGGCAGCGTGGTCAATCCGGCTGATACCGAAATCTGCAGTTCCAAAAAAGGCATGCCCCAGGACATTCGCATTTCTCCTGACGGCAAGCGTTTCTATGTGGCCGACATGGAAGCTGACGGCGTGCATGTGATTGACGGTGATTCGTTTACCAAGGTCGGTTTTATTGCTACCGGAGTGGCAGCCCACGGCATTTATCCAAGTCGTGATGGCAAACAGTTTTATGTTGCCAACCGCGGTTCGCATAAAATTCATGGTCGCATCAACGGCAAAGGCAGCGTTACGGTGGTCGATTTCGCGACTGAAAAAGTCGTTGCGCAATGGCCAATTCCCGGCGGTGGCAGTCCCGACATGGGCAACGTCAGCGCCAATGGCAAGGAACTCTGGCTGTCAGGCCGGTTTGACGATGAAGTGTATCGTATCGATACCGGTACTGGTCAGGTCACCAAAATCGCGGTTGGCAAAGAGCCGCATGGCCTGACGGTCTGGCCGCAACCGGGTCGTTATTCTCTTGGTCACACAGGTAATTTACGGTAATTAATCATGATGCAGGCAACCAAAATCATCGAATTTGAACGTCCGCAGATGGATGGCGGATCCAGTTGCGTCAGTCAGGCCTGGGCCAAAGTGCCCGATGCACCGACTGCCGCTGAAAAAAACGCGCTAAAAGAAAAAATCAGACAACTGCTGAAAGAGCGCAAAGCGGTGCTGGTTGCGCACTATTACGTCGACGCCGACCTGCAGGAGCTGGCCGAAGAAACCGGTGGCTGTGTGTCCGACTCGCTGGAAATGGCGCGGTTTGGTCGTGATCATGCGGCCCAGACACTGGTTGTGGCGGGTGTGCGGTTTATGGGCGAAACCGCCAAAATATTAAGTCCGCACAAACGCATACTGATGCCGGATCTGGAAGCGACCTGCTCATTGGATCTGGGATGCCCGGCAGATGAATTCGCCGCTTTCTGCGATGCCCATCCGGATCGTACCGTGGTGGTCTACGCCAATACCAGCGCCGCAGTCAAGGCGCGTGCCCACTGGATGGTGACCTCCTCGATTGGCCTGGATATCGTGGCGCATCTGCATGCCCAGGGTAAAAAAATACTGTGGGCACCGGATAAACATCTGGGTTCCTATATTCAAAAGCAGACTGGTGCCGATATGCTGTTGTGGCAGGGATCGTGTCTGGTGCACGACGAATTCAAGGGCGTGGAACTGGAACTGCTGCGTGCCGAACATCCGGAAGCAAAAATTCTGGTACACCCCGAGTCACCGCAGGCAGTGGTTGATCTGGCTGATGTTGTCGGCTCTACCTCGCAGCTCATCAATGCGGTCAAAACAATGGATGCAACGACCTTCATCGTTGCAACCGACAATGGCATTCTGTATAAAATGCAGCAGGCCGCCCCGCATAAAAAACTGATCATGGCGCCGACTGCCGGCAACAGTGCGACCTGCAAGAGTTGCGCGCATTGCCCGTGGATGGCCATGAATGGATTGCGCAACTTGGCCGAGGTGCTTGAATCGGGCAGCAACGAAGTGCAGGTCGATCCTGTGATCGGACACAAAGCCAGACTGTGCATTGACCGTATGTTGCAGTTTGCCGCGGATAAAAAGGCCAATGTGCGGCCCGGTGCCGATCTGGCTGCAGAACAAAAACTTTTTCAGGGAATAGGTCCGGCTTGATGAATACAGGTTTAGTGAATCCCCATGCGCCTTTTGACGCAGCACTGCAGGCTGCTCTGGCGGCTAATGTTGAAACAGCACTGCTTGAAGATGTCGGCAGCGGCGACTTGACCGGCATGCTGGTGCCGGATGCTTCGTGGATTGAAGCCCGTGTCATCGTGCGTGAAGAAGCCGTACTGTGCGGTGCCCCCTGGTTTGAAACGGTCATGCAGCGCTGCCATCCCGGCATGCGGATCCGCTGGCATTACGCAGAGGGTGATCTGATGAAGCCTGACAGCCCGGTATGTGATATTCATGCCACGGCCCGCTCACTGTTGACGGCAGAGCGCAGCGCCCTGAATTTTTTACAGTTGCTCTCAGGCGTGGCGACCAAAACCCGGCGCTATGCCGAACTGATTGCCGGATGCAGGGCCGCCATTCTGGATACGCGCAAAACGGTACCTGGCCTGCGGCTGGCGCAAAAATATGCGGTACGGGTCGGTGGTGGAAAAAACCAGCGTCTGGCACTGTATGACGGCATCCTGATCAAAGAAAACCATATCGCCGCGGCTGGCGGCATTACGCCGGCGCTGAAAAATGCCCAGGCACTCAACGCCGGTGTGAGCATCCAGATTGAAGTTGAATCGCTGGATGAATTGAATGAAGCACTGGCTGCCGGTGCCGCCTCGATTCTGCTTGATAATTTTGATCTGGCCATGATGCGCCAGGCAGTACACCTATCGGCAGGAAGGGCAGTACTGGAAGCGTCTGGCGGGATCAACGACAGCACGGTACGCGCGATTGCCGAAACCGGTGTTGACCGGATTTCAATCGGCAGCCTGACCAAGGATATTCAGTCGGTTGATTTTTCACTGCGCGTGACTGGCTGATTTCTTAACTGGTAGCCACGCCATAACCCTTCAGCCGAATACAGCATCAGCGCACTCCAGATTATGATGAATCCGGTCAGACGCCCCACACTGAACGGTTCATGGTAAATCCAGATTCCAATCAAAAGCTGAATAGATGGTGAGATGTATTGCAGAATTCCGAGTGTAGACATCGGGATGAGGCGCGCGGCATAAGAAAAAGACAGTAACGGAATCGCAGTAATCGGGCCGGCTGCCATCAGCAGCCAGGGTAAATTATCTCCATTGGCCCATGCGGCAGAAAATGCATTGGCGTTCTGCGTCCCCAGATAAATGACATACGCCAGCGCACAGGGAAACAGAAGCATGGTTTCCAGTGTCAGTCCCTCGAGCGCGCCGAGCGCTGCGGTCTTCCTTAGCAGCGCATAACAGCCAAAAGAAAAAGCCAGCGCCAGGCTGATCCACGGCATGTGACCATTCAGTACGGCCAGCCAGAGTACGCCGCATGCGGCAAGTGCGACAGCGACCCACTGTGCCGCGCGCAGGCGTTCTTTAAGCAGAATATAGCCCAGCAACACATTGACGACAGGGGTGATGAAATAGCCCAGACTGCCATCAATAATGCGATCATTTGTGACTGCCCAGATATACAGCAGCCAGTTGACTGAAAGCAGTGTGGCGGAGGCGATAAAGCCACCCAGAACGCCGGGTCGGCGCAAGATTGTAGACAGCCAGGACCATTGCGAACGAACCGCCAGGACCAACAGAAGAAACGGCAAGGCCCAGAGGATGCGGTGTGACAGAATTTCCAGCGGAGTAACACCGACCAATGATTTGAAATACAGTGGAAACAGACCCCAGGCCAGATAGGAGCAGATTGCCAGGGTGATGCCTTTGCGCATAATAAGGTCAGGTAGTGAATCAGAGTGCGATTCTAGCCGATACCGGTAAGGCAAGAACTTTAAAAAAAGAAGGCTGGTTGGTTTAATTGCAACTGTGCGAACGTAAAAAAACCGACCCGAAGGTCGGTTTTTTCAAAGTAATAAATTACTTGGCAGCAGCTGGAGCTGATGCAGCAGCATCGGCAGCAGCTGGAGCTGATGCAGCAGCAGCATCAGTAGCAGCAGGAGCTGAAGCAGCAGCAGCAGCAGGAGCAGCTACTTCAGCAGCAGGTGCAGGAGCGGCTTCTTCTTTTTTGCTGCATGCAACTAAAGCGATTGCTAACAAGGATACTAACAAAAGTGATTTTTTCATTTGAGAACTTTCAGAATATAGATCAATAAAAGGCAGATCGAAAATGCGATGAATAATTACCGGTAATTATCGCTCAATAGGCTTTTTCGATAATTTCACCTGATGTAACCAGTTGAAACTATCGAAAGTTTCCTAGGCAGGTATTATAATGATTTTTTTGCGAAAGTGTCGGTTTTTGATGTTGTTTTTAACCAATTTTCACTAATTTATCCATTGAATTTCGTTTAATTTGATTGAATTATTCATTTCCAGGTTGAAATTTCCAAAATTTTGGAATTTTATATGGCCGTCCAACTTGGTGAATCATGCCTAAGACCAATATCAAAATACGAATTAAGTGCCAGTTTGTAACTCAATCCATCCATCTTCATACCAGATACACAAGGTTTCCTGCATGTCTTTTGATGCAGTCGCAATCTGTTCTCCATCCAGTTGTCGGGTATCGGCCAACTGAGTCAGCAGGGTCTTGTCGACACCTGCAACAGCGAAAGACTCACCATTCATAAAGATGTTTTTGCTGCGGTACAGCATGCGTGTTTTCAGCGATAACTTCACGCCGCGCAGCGCTGCGGTTTTTAAAAATCTGGTTGGCGTCAACGGCTTTTCAGGTTGATCAAAAAACACCGAATGTTTGGGCGTTGATAAATATTCGCCAATAAAAACGGTAATGTCGTCGCTCGTGAATTCCAGTTTTTTAATTTCATGGGTGACCTGATCCAGCATGTCCTTGCTGATTTCAGCAGGATGGACGCTGGGTTTTAAATCGGGATCGGCATAGCGTCCCGGCAATTCGATTGAATCCGACATGAACTGTAAAAAGGATTCGCCCAGTTCCTGAAAGGTCGGAGCGCGAAAACCGACTGAATAAGTCATGCATTCGCCCAAAGCGATGCCATCGTGTGCATAGTGAGGGGGCAGATACAGCATGTCGCCCGGCTCCAGTATGAATTCCTGTTCCGGCGTGAAGTTTTTCAGAATTTTGAGTTGCATGCCTTCGACAAGCGCCAGATTGGTTTGCGCGCTGATCTGCCAGCGCCGTTGTCCGTGTGCCTGGAGCAAAAAAACATCATACGAGTCAAAATGCGGACCGACACCGCCACCATCGCTGGCATAGCTGATCATCAGATCATCGAGGCGCGCATCGGGCAAGAAATTGAACTGTCTAAGCAGCGCGTCGGCAGTAGGCTCGTGCAGATTGACACCCTGCACCAGCAGAGACCATTCCTTCTTTTTTTTGTCGGGCAATTCCGCAAACGGCCCATTCTGCATTTGCCATTTATTTTTGAAATGGCTGACCAGACGTGATTCCACATTCTCCAGTTTAGCCATGGCACATAACTGGTCGGCGTTAACCGGTGGCGTGAACTGAGGTATGGCCTGACGGATTAACAGCGGTTTTTTATGCCAGTATTCGCTTAAAAATTGCGCGGGTGTCAGATTACCAAGTAGTGTAAGTTTTTTCATCGGAGTATTATAGATTCAATGGCTGGGTTAACCCAAGCAAATGACTAGTTATGTATAATCCGGTGCAAATTATCAGGGATCATCGAAAGGAAGTCGTATGAAAATCGCTAAAAACACAGTGGTGACGGTGGAATATGTCCTGTCCGATGCGCAGGGTAACGTCATAGAGCAAGGTAATGATCCAATGATCTATTTACATGGCGGTTATGAAAATACCCTGCCTAAAATCGAAGAAGCGCTGGATGGCAAGGAGCTTGGATTCAAGACGGAAATTCAGCTGGAACCGGAGGATGCCTTCGGAGAATATGATGCTGAACTGGTTAAAGTCGAACCGCGCGCCCGTCTGCCCAGTCCCATTGAAGTCGGCATGCAGTTTGAAGGCATACCCGATGATGAGGACGATTCTGACGATGAAATGATCTTTACCGTCACTGACATCGCTGACGATAAAGTGGTACTGGATGGGAATCATCCGCTGGCAGGTGTGGCGTTGCGCTTTGGATTGCATGTCACCGAAATCCGCGCTGCGACCGAAGATGAAATCAAGCATGAACATGTGCATGACAGTTATGGTCATCATGAAGTAGATGATGACGAAGATGATGATGACGACACCGACAGCGGGGCCGAGTACCGGACTCACATCATTCATTAACCATAAAAAACCGCACCGAGTTGCGGTTTTTTTATGGATATTTTGGCGATTGAACAGCGCGGACTCAGGGTAAAGCAGTATTCTTTTTCATCAGTCGAAACAGGTATTCTGCCGGGCGAATAATTGGTTTGAATTCAATTCTGGAAAGTCAACCCTCATTCCATTTCAGGAGTCGCCTCATGATAGGTCTATACCACGCAACGCAACAATTGAGAGATACTGAATTGCGCGCCACACTGACGCAGTTTCTTCCAACTGATGTGCTCAATACGGTCTGCGGTTATGCGCAGGAAGCCACACCCGAAATGGTTTCCACGCCCCTTTTGAGAAATGAGAAGGGAGAGGTGCTGGACAATGAAAAAAATCGCATTTTGTTGGCGGCGTTCGACACTGCGCTGTCGTCACCCGGATTTGATCCGTTTGCAATACGGGCATTGTTTACCCATGCATCGGACCATAACTATGCGGATAAAATCAATGCCGTCATGGACGCAATCAGGCAGCGCGGAGACAGGGTGATGTTGGACAGTGTGGATCTGAGCTACCTTGATCTGATTGATTTTCATTTTGAAGGCGCTTCTGCCAAAAATGCCAATTTTACCAAGGGCGGCGTCAAATTTCTGAGCGGCGCTGATTTGAGCGGCGCAAATTTTTCCAGCACTGTCATGAATGAGGCACAGCTGGAGGGGGCAACGTTGGTTGGATCCAAATTTTATAGTTCTTCTCTTAATTCTGCGAATTTTAATAAAGCGAACCTGTCACAGGTGAGAATGACCAGCGTATGCATGGGTAACGTCTCCGCGTTTGGAACGACATTTGACCGGGTCAGATTCGCAGAAACCTATGTTCCAGATATTCGGACTGATGATGAAACTTTGCGATCGCTTTTAAAGAAATCGGGGCAATTTGCGAGTGCCTTTGTCTATTCAACGCCAGCAACACCGGTCACCCCGGCCGCAAAATAAACCAGTGCGCTGATGGAGCCCCGGTTTTGTGGGCTTCAGTTGTTTTTCGCGCTCAGTGTTTTTAAATCATACAGAGCCTGCAAGGCTTCACGCGGACTCAGCGCATCCGGATCAATTTCATCCAGTGCCAGTTGCAGCGGATCTTCTCTCTGTTCGGTCGCCTCAACCGGCCTGGCACTGGCAAACAGATCAAACTGCGAAGTGCTTTGCACCGCATGCGCTTCCAGTTCGGCCAGATGTTTGCGCGCCGCGCGGATCACCTGCGCGGGAATGCCGGCCAGTTGTGCGACCTGCAGCCCGTAACTCTGCGAGGCCGGGCCATTCTGCACTGCATGCAGAAACACGATGGTTTCTTGATGTTCCACCGCTGACAAATGCACGTTGTGTGCGCTGGGGTGGGTATCCGGCAACTGGGTCAGTTCAAAATAATGGGTGGCAAACAGGGTGTAGCTGTTGGTCTGGGTAATGAGTTGTTTGGCGATGGCCCAGGCCAGGGCCAGTCCGTCAAAAGTGGACGTGCCACGACCGACTTCATCCATTAACACCAGTGAATTTTCAGTGGCGGCATTCAGAATTGCGGCCGATTCAGTCATCTCCACCATAAATGTGGACCGACCTCCGGCCAAATCATCGGCCGCGCCGATCCGCGTGAAGATGCGGTCAATCGGACCGATGATGGCGTGGCTGGCCGGAACATAGCTGCCTACATACGCCAGTAACGTAATCAGTGCCACCTGACGCATGTACGTCGATTTACCGCCCATGTTCGGGCCGGTGATCAGCAGCAGTTTGCGTTCGGCATTGAGTTGGCAGTCGTTGGCAATAAACCGTTCAATCTGATTTTCCACTACCGGGTGCCGACCCTGGGCAATATCGAGCACCGGTTCGGCCACCAGTTGTGGCGCGCACCACTGATGACGGCTGGCATGATCGGACAGCGCCACCAGACAGTCCAGCTGTGCCAGCGCATTGGCGATGGTTTGCAGTTCGACGATGAAGGGCAGCAATTGCTGCAGCACCTGCTCGTACAAATATTTTTCGCGCACCAATGCACGGTCCTGTGCCGACAGGGCCTTGTCTTCAAACGCTTTGAGTTCCGGCGTAATGTAGCGTTCGGCATTTTTCAGGGTTTGACGGCGCCGGTAATGTTCCGGCACCTTGTCGGTCTGGCCGTGCGTGACTTCAATATAAAAACCATGCACGCGGTTGTATTCCACGCGCAGATTGGCAATGCCCGTAGCGGCGCGCTCGCGCGTTTCCAGATCGACCAGAAACTGACCGGCATTTTCTGACAGGCCGCGCAGTTCATCAAGTTCGGCATCAAAGCCGTTGGCAATCACGCCGCCATCGCGTACCAGCGTGGCCGGCTCCTGCATGATGGCGATTTCGAGCAGATGCTGGCACGCGTCGGGTGTGGCGATGTGTTCCAGCAGACGCAGCAGCAGCGGGGCGTTTGCAGAGCAGGGCTCGAGCGCATCGCGCAGAGCCGGGAGTTGTTGCAGTCCGTTGCGCAGGCCGGCCAGATCGCGCGGCCGGGCTGATGCCAGCGCGATACGGGTGGTGATGCGTTCAATATCAGGTATTTCGCCCAGCGCTGCAGTCAGTCTGGCAGCGCTGTCGGATTCAAGCAGCGCCTGAATAGACTGATGCCGGCCGGTCGCCTGCTGTTGATTGCGTCCCGGATGGTGCAGCCAGTGACGCAGCAGGCGCGAACCCATGCTGGTCTTGCAGTGATCCAGTAACGAAAACAGAGTGGGTGACTCCTGACCACGCAGGGTTTCGGTCAATTCCAGATTGCGCCGGGTGACCGAATCCAGTCCGATGAATTCATCCATCGTTTCCAATGTCAGGGAATTGATGTGGCGCAGATTGTTGCCCTGGGTACTTTGCAGATAACGCAGCAGCGCGCCGGCCGCGGTGATGGCGCTGCCTGACTGTTCCGCGCCAAAACCGGACAGGTTGGCCACCCCCAGTTGCTCCTGCAATGATTTTTTTGCGTGGGTGTAATCAAAATGCCAGGCTGGCAGCAGGGTGAGTTTACAGCTCAGTGAAGACAGTACCGCTGCGGAATAATCATCGGCATACAGAACCTCGGCCGCGGCGATCCGTTCGCATTCCTGCAGCAGCTGATGCGGAAAGGTTTTTTCAGTGGCGCTGATTTCCAGCAGCCGCATTGCACCGCTGGCCAGTGAGATCCAGGCCAGTCCGACTGTCATCTGTTTGCGCTGGGTGGTGACTGATACGGCCAGCAGCGGACGTTCCGACTTGGCCGGCAGCAAATCCGATTCGGTCAGGGTGCCGGGTGTAATGACACGCATGACCTTGCGTTCGACCGGGCCTTTGCTGGTGGCCGGGTCACCGATCTGTTCACAGATGGCAATCGATTCACCGAGCTTGATCAGCTTGGCCAGGTAGGTATCCACGGAGTGGTATGGCACGCCGGCCATCTTGATGGCGTTACCACCCGATGCGCCGCGCTGGGTCAGGGTGATGCCAATCAGGCGCGACGCTTTTTCGGCATCATCAAAAAACAGCTCGTAAAAATCACCCATGCGGTAAAACACCAGCGTGTCGGGATACTCGGATTTGATGCGCAGGTACTGCTGCATCATGGGGGTGTGTTTGGATTCTTCGGCAGACATGGATGATTTGAACAGGGCAGTGGGACTGAAGGTTGGCACCTTATCATAGACCCGGGTGTCGGTCCAGCAGCCAGAAAAAGTCCCCCGCACAGCTGGCCGGTACGGGGGATCTCAGGTGTGGATGATCATTCAACCAGTTTGTGTTGAGTCAGCAGGTTCTGAATCAGTTGTGACGACGTCAGACTGCCACTTTGTAACAGGTCAGTATTGTTCAGGGCGATTTGCATCGTATCCAGCGCACTCGAAAATCCGCCTGAATACCCACCGGTGGAGCTCACGTGCAGTGTGGTGACATTAACGCCGCTGACATTTGCTTCAGTGAAGTGCAGGTAGTTGCTCGGTGAGGACGCAAGCACTGATGGTGCAACGCCGCTGAGCAAATCAGCCAGATTCAATACGTCGCCTCCACCGGTCGGGGCATTGCCGTTGAAGGCGGAAATGGTTTGCGTTTGCGCTGTACCCGGAGTGCCGTTGGCCGACAGAGCAAACACAAAGGTGTCGCCGCCAGCCAGTTCGGTCAGGGAATTCGAGCCGGAATGAACCAGCGTTGCCGAACTGGTCAATGAACTCACTCCATGACTGTCGGTCAGCGTCGAGCTGACCGTGGTTACCGGTGCGGAAGTGGAAGAATTTAATGTCACAGGCAGAATGCCATTTGTGAAGCTGTGCACGACATTGCCGGCGTCAACCAGCTGGCCACCGGCATTCTCATGCAGGCTCAGGCTGGTACCGTCGCTGGCTGTGACGGTCAGTGTACTGCCGCTCGTGGCCAAGACTGTCTGGCTGGCCGCACTCAATGTAACGGTAGCGTGCTGCGGATCCAGTGCCATGACCAGTGGTGAATCCAGCGCATTCTGCACAGCCGTGGCCGTTGATGAATTTGCCGAAACGTTGCCAGCGATATCGGCAGTCGTGGCGCTGACAGAAATGCTGTGGCCGTTGCCTGGTGCCGGTTCGGTCAGGGTAATCACACCGGCGGCGTAACTGTACTCGGGTGAACTGACTCCGGCAGCATTGACCAGTACGCCGGCGTTCAGGTGCAGGTTGAGTGTTTCGGTAGTGCCGTTGTCGGTCACGTAAATCTGCACGCTGCCGCCATTGGTCAGTGTGGTCTGCGCGGCGCTGTTCAGGGTGATGGCGGCATTCACGTTGCCGCCGTTGAGTTCCTGCGCCGACAGATAACCGTCATGATTGGTATCGGTGCTGATCGATACAGTCGGCGCCGCCGGTGCTGCCGTGATGTTTTCAATCACGGTTGACGTGGCAGTAGTGGAAACGTGGCCGTACTGATCAGTCTGCGTGGCGCTGATGGTGGCGCTGTTGCCGTTGCCAGGATTGGGTAAAGTGATTGCGACTACGCCCGCGCTGTAGGTCGCTGCAACGTTGGCAGTGGTGCCGCTGATGACGCCGGCAGCCGAGACGGTCAGTGTGGTCGTTACGCCGGCATCAAGTACGGTAATGGTTGCCGAACCGCTACTGGTCAACATCGAGGTATTGAGGTTCACGTTGGCCAGGACATGGTTGGCGGTTTCACCGGCGACTTCGCTGCTGTTCAGGTATCCGTCATGATTGCTGT
>Ga0316222_1000497_pt1 | contig 61037 bp, 57 predicted proteins | sample TBH18011metaG_FD_206008 | JGI IMG/M metagenome (GOLD analysis project Ga0316222, IMG submission 206008) | Freshwater microbial communities from Trout Bog Lake, Wisconsin, USA - TBH18011 | ecosystem: Environmental > Aquatic > Freshwater > Lake > Hypolimnion/Profundal zone | place: USA: Wisconsin... | reverse complement strand
AGAAGCCACCGCTTGACGCAGTTCAACAACGCCGGTCAGCGGCGGGTATTGATTGCGATTATCCAGCAGCGCATCGGCCGCCGCCTGCACCACATCAGCCGGGCCTTCGGTATCGGGGAAACCCTGGCCGAGGTTGATTGCACCGTGTTCAGTGGCCAATGCCGACATCACCGTGAAGATGGTGGTCCCTGTGTTGGCCAGCAAAGTGTTCGGCGTTTTCATCGCAGCGTCCTCGGATTGGGCAGACGGCTATTATGATGGAGTGCACCTGCCTCATCAATGTGCAGCGCTGCGTGTGCAGCCCGTGCTGAAAAACTATGCAGCCCACCCTTTGCAAGCGGGAATGTCGGCGGCTAGAACCGCGATTGCGCCTTGGCACGCGGCGTGCAAGGTTTTGGCACCGTACCTCCTGGCGTGTCGGGTAGGGCGGCCGACTGAGAGGGAGACGCACGGGCAACCGCTGCGCATTACTGCGATGAAGAAGATTGAAGCGGTTATCAAACCGTTCAAGCTCGACGAAGTGAAAGACGCGCTGCAAGAAGTGGGTTTGCAGGGCATCACGGTGTTGGAAGCCAAGGGTTTCGGTCGCCAGAAGGGCCACACCGAGCTCTATCGTGGCGCCGAATACGTGGTGGATTTCCTGCCGAAGGTGAAGATTGAGATCATCTGCGATGACGATCTGGTCGAACGCGCGGTTGAGGCCATCACCCAGGCCGCCCGCACGGGCCGCATCGGCGATGGCAAAATCTTCATCAGCAGCATCGATGAAGTGATCCGCATCCGTACGGGCGAGCGTGGCCACGATGCGGTCTAATCGGGCCTGATGCCTGTGGCATCATTCTTGATTAGGAAAATCACGCGCGAAATTCCGATCAGGGCAGCCGCCTTGGTCGATCCCGGGGCCCGCATCGTGCGGCCTCGTTGCGGTGCCAAGAGCAATCTTGTGCACGAAAATTAGGGATATGAGTATGTCAAACGGCGTCGAAAAAGTTCTTGAGATGATCAAGGAGCACGGGGTCGAATTCGTCGATCTGCGCTTCACCGATCCGCGCGGTAAGTGGCAGCACACTGCGCAGCACATCAGCACGATGGACGAAGATGCGTTCCGTGACGGCATCATGTTCGACGGCTCCTCGATCGCTGGCTGGAAGGCCATCAACGAGTCCGACATGATCCTGATGCCCGACCCGGCCACCGCTGTGCTCGATCCGTTCGCGGCCAAGCCGTCGCTGATCATCTTCTGCGACATCTATGAGCCCTCGACCGGCCAGCGCTATGCACGCGATCCGCGCAGCACCGCCAAGAAGGCAGAAGAATACGTGGCCTCCACGGGCGTTGGCGACACCATCTCGGTGGGCGCTGAAGCCGAATTCTTCATCTTCGACAGTATCAAGTTCGGCACCGGCGGCAACTACGGCACCTACAAGATCGACTCCATCGAAGGCCCGGATGCCTCGATGAAGGACTACCCGGAAGGCAACATGGGCCATCGCCCGGGCGTCAAGGGCGGCTACTTCCCGGTTCCGCCGGTGGACACCGAATCTGACCTGCGCGCTGAGATGCTCTCGGTGATGGCCGAAATGGGCCTGCCGATCGAGAAGCACCATCACGAAGTGGCGCAGAGCCAGCATGAGCTTGGCTTCAAGTTCGGCTCGCTGTGCCAGATGGGCGACCGCATGCAGATCTATAAGTATTGCGTGCACAACGTCGCTCACAGCTACGGCAAGACCGCGACCTTCATGCCGAAGCCGATCTATGGCGATAACGGCTCGGGCATGCACTCGCATTTCTCGATCTGGAAGGGCAAGACCCCGCTCTTCGCCGGCAACAGCTACGCCGATCTGTCGGAAATGTGCCTGTACTTCATCGGTGGCGTGATCAAGCACGCCAAGGCCGTCAACGCCTTCACCAACCCGACGACGAACAGCTACAAGCGCCTGATCCCGGGCTTCGAAGCTCCTGTGCTGCTGGCTTACTCGGCCCGCAACCGTTCGGCTTCGTGCCGCATTCCGTACACCACCAACCCGAAGGCCAAGCGCGTTGAAGTCCGCTTCCCGGACGCGCTTGCCAACCCGTACCTCGCCTACTCGGCGCTGGTGATGGCGGGCATGGACGGCATCCTGAACAAGATCCACCCGGGCGACCCGATGGACAAGGATCTGTACGACCTGCCGGCCGAAGAGTTGAAGGGCATCCCGACCGTGTGCGGCTCGCTGCGCGAAGCTCTGGGCGCTCTGGAAGCTGACTACGAATTCCTGCTGAAGGGCGACGTGTTCAGCAAGGAACAGATCGAGAGCTATATCGAACTGAAGTGGGCCGAAGTGTATCGCTTCGAACACACCCCGCACCCGGTTGAGTTCGAAATGTACTACAGCGGCTGATCACCCTCGCGGTGAACAGCACCAAAACCCGCCGGAGCAATCCGGCGGGTTTTTTGTTACCCCTTACCCGCGCCGCCACGTCGGGCAGCGCGGAATTGGGGATACAGCACATGCCCAATTTGCCTTACGGTGATGGCGCGAATTTTCGAGCCAATCCCGCTTCAAGAGCCCTCATAGTCTTATGACATGCAGCCGAATCCGAGCATTCGCCGCCTTCTGTCTGCTGGGCGCATTGGTGTTGCCGCTGTTATGTGTGCACGCCCTGCCCTTGATGGACACGCCCAGCCACACAGCGCGCATCGTGGCGATTTATAAAATCCTGCTCGAAGCGGGCGGATCGCCTTTCTACACGCTGCGCAATGTCTTTGTGCCCAACATGGCCTTTGACGTGGTGGGGGTCGGCTTGTTGCCGTTTTTCTCACCTGCCATGGTGAGCAAGCTGTTCTTTGCCGCGACCATCATCCTGCAATTCAGCGGGTTGTTGTATCTCAGCAGAACACTCCACGGCACCGCCCAGCCAATCGCCGCCGCTGGCGGGTTGTTGGTCTATAATATGTTCCTCAGCTTCGGCTTCCTCAGCTACAGCTTCGGAATTGCCTGTGTTTTCTGGTTCCTGGCCCTCCGGATCACCGCCGAGCGCCAATCCGCATGGCGGCAATTTGCCATCGGCTGTGCGATGCCGATGGCGCTGGTGCTGTGCCATATCAGCGCGTTCGGCATCTATGCGATCATGGTCGGCGGCGATCACGGCTGGAGAATGCTGCGCGGCAAGGAGCGCCTGACGAGAACGCTTTCAGTGGCGGCCGAGTTTATCCCCGCCTTGGGCTTGTGCACCATCAACGCGCATTCCACCGGCAGCGGCGTGGTGTATGAGCATCCGATTTTGCAGCAGAAAATCTACACGCTGCTCAACTCTCTCAGCAGCCTGAACCATCTGGCCGACATGGCGACCAATGCGGGGATTGTGGTGCTGCTGGGCGTTGCAGTGTGCTGTTGGTTCCGTCTCGCCAGTGCGATTTGGCCCGGCGTGCTGTTGCTGGCCGTCACCTATGGCATTCTGCCGCCGCATATCGCCGACGGTTCCTATGTCGATGCACGGATTCCGGTGGTGGGCATGATGATCGGGCTGGCAGGCATGCAACTCGGCCCGCGCTGGCCGAGGCTGCGGCAGACTGGATTGGCGCTGCTCGCGCTGACCTTTGCGGTCAAGCAACTGGCGCTCACCCGCGCCTGGGCGGCCAGTGACGCACCGGTGCAGCAGATCATGCAGGCAATGGCAGCCCTGCCGGGCGGTGCGGTGGTGCTGGAAGCAGGATGCGAACCAAATTCATCCAACCGTGATGCCGTCTATGCCGCCAGATCGCTACCACTGCGCCACGCAGCATCCTTCGCTGCTTTCGACGGCACACGATTGGCTGCCATCGGCTGGACCGAGCCGGGCCAACAATTGACCATGGTCAAACCGGAATTTTCGGATTTCAAAGCCTTGCAGGACGCGGTGCCAACCAGTGTCTGCACCGCGGAAGGCTATCAGCAACTGCTCGACCACTCCCGCGCCCTGCTGGCTGCACGTGTGGCCGCGGGGGCGGCGGTCCCCCCAGTGTATCTGATGCTGTTCAACACACCGCAGCCAGACATGCTGGCCTCAGCGCTGCCGCAACACCGAACCTTGCCCGGTCCGATTGAGGTTTATCCCCTCACGATGCGATAGAGCGCGACCTTTCGACCCGATGTTTCCATCAGGTCGAAAGGATTTGCAGGGGAAAGTTTAGGCGCGCTGGCTGGCTTCGTATTTCTCAATGGCGCGGAACGCCACGAGGGCACCGGCAACCAAGACAGCGAACCACACAATGTCCGGAATGCCGGTGATATCCGGCAGGCGGACTTTGCCGTAAGCGGCCACTTTGAGGATATGCGCATTGATCCAGTCAAAGCTCAGCGCATAGATCACCGCACCGAAGACCATGCCCAGCGCACCGATCAGCGCATGCACGCTGCCAGTGGCAAGCGCGGCCAAGCCCGTGCCGGGACAATAGCCATACGTGACCATGCCAATGCCGAACAGCGCAGCACCCAAGGCCACGCCCAGCAGGTTCGCGTCCTTGATGTAGTATTTGGCGCTCCCAGTATCGACCAGCAGCAGCACGCCCAAACCGCCGACGATAATCGCCGTCAGCATCACCTTGGCCACAGTGAAGTCTTTGAAGCGAAACTGATTCTCGATCACGTCACAACTGGTGACGCGGCCACGATGCAGCAGAACCCCGAAAATACCGCCAACCAGCAGCGGCAAAATGATAGAACCCATGATTGCCACTCCTTACTTGCGACGGAACATCACGGCCGACGTGACCAGGGCAGAGGCGAACATCACCAAGATGAACACCCAGCTTGACAGCGCCAATTGCAGGCCGCCCGAAATGGCGTGACCCGAGGTGCAGCCACCGGCCATGCGGGCACCGAACATGATCACCGCACCGCCCCCAAAAGCCCAGGTGAAGCGCTTACCAACGGAGCCGCCAAATTGGTGCTTCCAGACCTCCGGCACGGTTTCGATCTTGAATGTGCCGCTGACCAGCGATGACACCAACGCGCCCAGCATCGTGCCAATCAGGAAGATCATCCCGTAATCAAAGCTGAACGGCATCGGCTTCCAGTAGCTGTTCTGCGCCACCGCATCCGCCCCGATCACCGGCAATGCCGCAACCGCACCAACGCGAGACAGCGCAGTGGTGATCCCAAGCGGATCATGCGCGACGCCGAAGGCGAACCAGCTCAACACGCCCATGCCCACGCCCACCAGATAGGGCGAATAATTGATCTTTCCAGCCGCCCCACCGGGCACGGCCTTTCCTTGGACTGTAGCCGACATTGTTTTCCTCCCTTGCGGACGGGCCATGAACACCAATCATTTCACGCCAACTGCAACGTTCAAGCGATCAATCGGCGTCCGGCCCTGAGTATATGCTTTCACATATTGTATTTTATAATTCAAGAATGATCTTTTATCGTGATGACTTTGCATCAGGCCATCCAGTGGCGGCACAAGCAGGGCAATCGCCACTGCGGGTTATCTCCATGCACAGACTCTCTGGGACGATATGAAAACGGCGGATCAACTCGGTCCCGCCAGAAATCGCCTTAATTGACCGGCTTCACCGCCACCGCCACCTCATTCCTGCGCAGGAAGGGCAGAGCCCAGGGCGGGTCGTAGAACCAGGCCACCGGGGCGTCGACGATCTGCCACTTGCTGCCCGCCAGCCCGGCAATCAATTGATCGCGCCGATCAGCCACCACATGGCCATGATAGAATCCGCTGTACCGCAGCACCGCCATCGTCTCGCCCGGCACTTCCACCAATTTGATCGCCGGATCGTTCGGCTTGGGCAGCGTGGCAAGCGTGTATTGGGCGGGCATGAAGAATTGCACCGTCCAGCCATCCGGTGCCGCCAACTGCGACACCGGGGCCGTCATCGCAATCGATTCTGACGCTGATTGCGACACCGGGGCCGTCATCTCAACTTTGGCATGCGCCTGATTATCACCAAAAATATAGGCAGCCACGCGGCGGAAGCCCGCACTGCGCGCGCTATCCTCGTCGCCCGGCACCGTCACTTGGGCTGCGATGCGCGGGCCGTATTGGCGGATTTCCAATGCTCCCACCTGCCCCACCACATCGTAGCGCGGCTGCTCAGTGCCGGAACGGATACCGATCACCGAGCAGCCTGCCAGCGCAAGACCAGAGGCAATCGTCAGAAACTTGCCGCGCATAATCTGAATTCCCCATTATCTCTGCAGATATGGGGACGCGATCACAGATTACCCCTCAGATCCTTCTCCATTGCCTCACGCATCAGGAATTTCTGCATCTTGCCCGTCACCGTCATCGGAAATTCGGCAACGAAGCGAACATGGCGCGGAATTTTGTAATGCGCGATCTGATCGCGGCAGAAGGCGCGCAGATCTTCGGCGGAAAGGTCCGCATCGGCGCGCAATTTCACCCAGGCACAGAGTTCCTCACCAAATCTCTCATCCGGCACGCCGAACACCTGCACATCGGCAATCGCCGGGTGACGATAGAGGAATTCCTCCACCTCACGCGGATAGATGTTCTCGCCGCCCCGGATCACCATGTCTTTGATGCGACCGACGATGGCGCAATAGCCGTCCGCGTCGATGGTGGCGAGGTCGCCAGTGTGCATCCATCCCGCCGCATCGATGGCACCCTGCGTGCGCGCCTCATCGGCCCAATAGCCGAGCATCACCGCATAGCCGCGCGTGCAGAGTTCGCCCGGCGAGCCCGACGGCACCACGCGGCCCTCGGCATCGACCACCTTGGCTTCCATATGCGGATGCACGCGGCCAACGGTGGAGACTCGGCGTTCGAGCGGATCGTCCAGCGTGGTCTGGAAGCTGACCGGGCTGGTTTCCGTCATGCCATAGCAAATGGTCATGTCGCGCAGATTCATCGCGGCGATGCAGCGCTTCATCAACTCAATCGGACAATTGCTGCCCGCCATCACGCCGGTGCGCAGCGAGGAGACGTCAAATTTTGCGAATTCCGGGTGATCAAGCTGGGCGATGAACATTGTCGGCACGCCGTAGAGCGAGGTGCAACGCTCAGCGGCCACCGCCTCCAGAGTGGCGAGCGGATCGAAGCCCTCGCCGGGGAAGACCATCGCCGAGCCATGCGTCAGGCATGCCATCACACCGATCACCATGCCGAAGCAATGATAGAGCGGCACCGGAATGCACACGCTGTCGGCCTGGGTGTAGGCCATCGTCTCGCCGATGAAATAGCCATTGTTAAGGATATTGTGATGCGTCAGCGTCGCACCTTTGGGCGAGCCGGTGGTGCCGGAGGTGAACTGGATGTTGATCGCGTCATCGCATTGCAGAACATCCTGCAAGGCTGCCAACTGCGCTCGCGCCGCGGCATCGGCACGCGCTTCGATCTCGGCGAAGGCAAACGCGCCGGGCAAGGTGAGATCGCCAATCTGCACGATAGCGCGCAGGCTCGGCACGGCGGCGGATGCAATGGCACCCGGCGTGGCCCCCACCAGCTCGGGCAGCAAGGTGGCGAGCATGCCGACATAGTCGCTTGATTTGAACGATGTCGCCGTCACCAGGGCGGCGCATTCCACTTTGTTGAGCGCATATTCCAGCTCGGCCAAGCGATAGGCTGGGTTGATGGTGACAAGCACAAGCCCGGCCTTGGCGGTGGCGAGCTGTGTGATCACCCATTCGGCATTGTTGGGCGACCAGATGCCGACACGCTCGCCGGGTTTGAGGCCGAGGGTGAGCAATCCAGCCGCGAAGGCATCGACACGGGCGGCGAATTCGCGCCAAGTCAGCCGCACGTCCTGCTGCCGCACCACGAGCGCCAGCGCATCGGGCAGTTCAGCCACGACCCGATCCAAGCGCTGGCCGATTGTATCACCAAGCAGCGGCTTCAAAGATGGTCCACTCACATAACTTTTGGACAAGGCGATTCTCCCAATAAGGCTCTCGTGGCCCCCTCGCGCTCAGAATAGGCCTTGGCGCGGCTCTGGTGAAGGCGTTGCTTGCGTTGGATCATGGCGAGAGTCGGCAGATTGCGCTAATCTGCTGTTTCAGAAGAGGAGACCGCCCGATGAGTGGATTTCTGGGCCAGATTGCCGGTAGCACCGCGACGCTGATGACTGCCCTTCCGACCTTGCTGAGCGAATTCCTTGGTGCCGCCGAAGGGGCCACTGGCGGCGGCTTGCCGGTGCTGATTGCACAATTCGAAAATGCCGGATTGGGCGACAAAGTGCGCTCCTGGCTTGGGCCGGATCACAACGAGCCGATCACGCCCGCTGAGGTGGCGAGCATCATCCCGCTCGAACGCCGCGAGACCTGGGCAAAGGAAACCGGTGTAACCCTGTCGCAACTCGACCAATTGCTCGCCCATGTGCTGCCCGAACTGATCGACCATGCCTCGCCGGATGGAAAAGTGACGACACCGAACCCGGCAGCATTTCTGGCAAAGTTCAGCAACAAGTGAAGTATCGCGCCGCCCTGTTGGCCTGCCTGCTATTCGCCGCCCCCGCGCTCGCACAGCCAGTGCAGGCGCAGGGGGTGCTGTCGTCACCCAAGCCAAGCGGCGTCGGTGAGGACGCCAAGCCGGCCCACACGGTGGCAGTGTTGCCGACAAAATCGGTGACGCATCACACTCTCGACCTCACCGGTCGCAAGCTGGACCTCACCGCCACGGCAGGCGCCGTGACGTTGGCCAATGCCGAAGGTGTGGCGCAGGCGCAGATTGGCTTCATCGCCTATGTCAGCGGTGAACTGCCGCCTGAGAAGCGCGCGGTGACGTTTGTGCTCAATGGCGGGCCGGGCTCGGCATCGGCATGGCTGCAACTTGGCCTGCTCGGCCCTTGGCGGGTGCGGATGGACCCGGATTCGGCGCGGCCTTCGGCAGATGTGCAATCAGTGCCGAATGACGATACATGGCTTGATTTCACCGATCTTGTCTTCATAGACCCGGTGGGCACTGGCTTCAGCAAGCTGCTGGTGAACACCGAGGAGAACCGCAAAAAATACTTCTCCGTGCGCGGCGACATCACCAGCATCGCCGAGGCAATCCGGCTGTGGTTGGAGCAGAACCACCGGATGAGTTCACCGAAATTCCTCGTCGGTGAGAGCTATGGCGGCTTCCGGGGGCCACGACTGGTGCGCAGTTTGGCCTCGGATGAAGGCGTGGGCGTGCGTGGTCTGGTGCTGCTCTCACCCGCGTTGGATTTCGGCGGGCGGTCGGATGCGCTCGATCCGCTGTCATGGGCTGAGCAATTGCCGACACTCACCGCGGCAGAGCGGGCGAAGAAAGGCCCGGTGACGCGCGCAGATCTGAAGGATGTCGAGGAGTACGCCCAGGGCGATTACCTTGTTGATGTCTTACACGGCGAAGACCCGACGGCATTGGGGCCGCGCAAAACCCGCGTCGCAGCCCTCACCGGGCTTGACCCCGCACTGCTCGACCGCCGCCACGGCAAGGTGAATAATGGCGAGTATCTGCGCGAAGCCAATCGCGATCAGGCGGCAGTCGCCAGCCAATATGATGCCACCGTCACCAAGCCCGACCCGTTCCCCGAACGCAGTTGGAGCGAGCACGACGATTCGATGACCGACGCGCTCAGTGCGCCCTTCACCAGTGCCATGTATGACCTTTATGGCCGCAAGCTGCTCTGGCAGCCCGAGGGGCAATATCAATTGTCCAACGAGGCGGTGTTCAAGGCATGGGATTTCGGCAACCGGTTTTCCCGGCCTGAATCCATGCAAGCATTGCGGCAGGATTTGGCGGAAGACCCGCAATTGCGTGTGGTGATCGCGCACGGAATGTTCGATCTCGTTACACCGTATTTCGCCACCAAACTGATGCTGGACCAAATCCCGCAAAGTAATGGGCGGGCACGGGTGGATTTCGAGGTCTATCCCGGCGGCCACATGTTCTACAGCCGCGACGCCTCGCGACAGGCGCTGCGGGAAGCGGCGAAGAAGTTATACGGGCCGTAAAGCTTAGATCGAGATGATTTAGGGTTGAAACTTGATCACACCAAACCGTCATTGCAAGCGGAGCGCAGCAATCCACCGCGATGCAACCAACTCGGCGGTGGATTGCTGCGCTCCGCTTGCAATGACGGGGTGATATTGGTTCAAACCAACCTCATCACACCCTAACCCCGCTTGGCCGCATATAACGCAATCCGCTTCGCTGCCCGTGGGTCCACCGGGCTTGCCACTTCTGCACAAAACGCGGGCAACTCCTCTGCGTGATGGCACGCAACCCCATCGACCAAGGCAGGTGCCTCAACTCTGCACAATTCCGACGCATACGGGCAGCGCGGGTGGAAATGGCAGCCAGTGGGTGGGAAGAGTGGGCTCGGCAACTCCCCCACCGGCACCGCCTCACGTGCCCGCTGTGGATCGGGGCGTGGGATGGCGGAGAGCAGTAGCCGCGTATAGGGGTGGCGCGGGGTGGCAAACAGCGCATCTTTCGGCGCAATTTCCACCATTCGGCCCAGATACATCACCGCCACATGGTCGGCCATGTGCTTCACCACCGCCAGATCATGCGCGATGAACAGATAGGCCAGGCCCATCCGCGCCTGAATATCCTTCAAAAGGTTCACCACCTGCGCCTGGATCGACACATCCAGTGCCGAGACCGGCTCATCCAGCACCACCAGCGACGGCTCGACGGCCAACGCGCGGGCTATTCCGATGCGCTGGCGCTGGCCGCCGGAGAATTCATGCGGATAGCGCATCGCGTGCAGCGGAGAGAGGCCGACAAGCCCGAGCAACTCCGCCACCCGCGCCTTCCGGGCTGCCGCATCGCCAAGACCATGCAGAATCAGCGGCTCCTCCAGAATCGCCCCCACCCGCATACGCGGATTGAGTGAAGCGAACGGGTCTTGAAACACAATCTGCATCCGCCGCCGCAACTTGCGCATTGGCGCGCCTTGCAGGTCGCTGATATCGCTGCCCTCGAAGTGGATCGCGCCTGCCGTGGGCTCGATCAGCCGCAGCGCCAGCCGCGCCGTGGTGGATTTGCCGCAACCGCTTTCACCCACCAACGCCAGCGTCTCACCGCGCCGCAGCGAGAACGACACGCCATCCACCGCCCGCACCACACTCGTCGTTTTGCGGAACACGCCGCTGGAGCGGGTGAAATGCTTCGTCAGCCCCTCCACCTCCAACACCAGCGCGCTCATGCCGCCACCCCAAGATTTTCCACCGGCGCGTGATGGCAGGCCACGCCATGTCCTGCCCCCAATTCACGCAACATGGGCTGCTGCACCCGGCAGAGATCAGACGCAAACACGCAACGTGGGTTGAACCGGCAGCCCTGCGGCAACAGCGACGGCGGCGGCACTGCGCCCTCAATGGCGAGCAGTCGCGCCCGATCTTCCTCCAGACGCGGAATCGAGCCGAGCAAGCCGAGCGTGTAGGGATGCTGCGGGTCGGAGAACACATCAGAGACCCTCGCCTGCTCCACAACGCGGCCCGCATACATCACCGCCACCATATCCGCCGCCTCCGCCACCACGCCCAGATCATGGGTGACGAGCAGCACCGCCATGCCGGATTCGGCCTGTAAGGCGCGGATGAGGTCGAGAATTTGCGCCTGTACCGTCACATCGAGCGCGGTTGTCGGCTCGTCGGCGATCAGCAGATCGGGGTCGCAGGACAGTGCCATTGCGATCATCACCCGCTGCCGCATGCCGCCGGACATTTGATGCGGATAATCGTCGAGCCTGCGCGCGGCGGAGGGAATCCGCACCCGATCGAGTGCTGCCACCGCCCGCGTGACCAACGCCGCCTTGCTCGCCCGCTTATCATGCGCCCGCATCGCCTCAGTGATCTGGTCGCCCACCGTGAAGGATGGGTTGAGGCTGGTCATCGGCTCCTGAAACACCATCCCGATCCGATTGCCGCGTATGGCGCGCATCTCGCGATCAGACAGCGAGGCGAGATCGACGCCATCGAAGCGGATCTGGCCCTCGGCAATCCGTCCCGGCCTTGGCACGAGGCGCATGATCGACAGCGAGAGCATGGATTTCCCGCAGCCACTCTCCCCCACCACCGCCAGCGTCTGCCCGCGCGCGAGGTTGAGCGAGACGCCATCGACAACCGAAAGCGGCCCGGAATCGCTGGGGAATTGAGTGCGCAGGCCGGTGATCGACAGCAATTCAGCCTCGGCCAATCCCGATCTCCCCCATCACGTTGGTGCGATTCCTGCGGGATCGCAGCCTACAAAATTCTCACCCGCATGGTTGGGGCGATCCGGGGGCACGTCAAGCAAGCGACGTGCCTATTCGCCCATGTTGTTTCGTGCATAATTTCAATTATGAGCAACACCCTCGAACGCCTCCTCCTCGCCTCGCGCTGGGCCTTGCTGCCGCTCTATCTGGCGTTGCTGGCCACCGTGCTGGCGATTTACGTCACCGTGGGGCGTGAGGTGATCCATCTGTTCACTGTGCTGCCCGAGGCAAAAGACACCGAGATGGTGCTCCTGGTGCTGTCGATTCTCGATCTGGTGCTGGTGGCCAACCTTGTGGTGATGGTGGCGCTGTCATCTTATGAAAGTTCGATCTCCCCCATCGAGACCGAAGGAGATAAGCCGGATTGGCTGGGCAAACTCGATTCGTCCGCCATCAAGGTGAAGGTGGCGCTGTCGATTGTGATGATCTCAGGCATCCATCTCCTGCGCGCCTACATGACCGACACCGCCCCGCGCGACTTGATCGCATTGGGTGTGGTGCATCTGGTGTTCATCGCGTCGGCCATCGGCCTGCGCCAAGCCGCAAAGCACTGATTCCGCCATGACCCTGCCCCAGTATGAAATCCTCGCTCTGCGCTACGCCACGATGCAGAACCGCACGAAGGCGGAGAATTTCCTGTTCCCGGACGATCATCATGCCGTGATGCCCATCGACTATTATGTCTGGGTGATCCGGGGCGAAGGTCGGCTGTTTGTGGTCGATACCGGCTTCGGCCAAAAAATCGCCAGCCAGCGCGGGCGGACTTTGCTGCGCAGCCCGGTGGAGTCGCTGGCCTCGGTGGGGGTGGATGCGGCGGAGGTGAATGACGTCATCCTCACCCATCTGCATTACGACCATGCGGGCTGCCTTGATGCTTTTCCGAAGGCGCGCTTCCATCTTCAGGATGCCGAGATGGCTTTCGCGACAGGGCGTTGCATGTGCCATCAGGTGCTGCGGTCGCCGATGGAGTTGGAAGATGTGCTGGAGACCGTGCGGCAGGTCTATGCCGGTCGCGTGCTGTTCCATGACGGCAGCGCCACGCTGGCGCCGGGGATTTCATTGCATCTGGTCGGCGGACATAGCGGCGGGTTGCAGATCGTGCGTGTGCACACCGCCCGTGGCTGGGTGGTTTTGGCGTCTGACGCCACGCATTTCTGGGAGAATATCCGTCGTCGCCAACCATTTCCGCTGGTGGTCAATGTGCACAAAATGGCCGAGGGCTGGCGGGTGTGCGAGGAATTGGCCGATGGGCCGGATCACGTCATCCCCGGCCATGACCCGCTTGTGTTGACGCGCTTCCCGGCTGAGGCGGGCGGAATTGAAGCGGTTCGGTTGGATTTACCGCCGCATTCGTAGGCACGATGACGCAGGGGGAAGCCTTGCCCAGCAAACCGCCATTGCAAGCGCGGCGTGGCAATCCAGGAGGGACGCCACATGACTCCTGGATTGCCGCGTCGGCTGCGCTGCGCCGCCTCGCAATGACAACACTCAAGCCATCACGCCCCAGGCGACGGGGCGCGATGGCCTGAGGATATTTTAGCTTTTCACCAATGAGCAATGCCCCTCGCTCATTGGCTTGAACGCCTGCTCGCCCGGCGTGGTGGCAACGAGGTTGTAGAGATCCCACGGGCCTTTGGATTCAGACGGCTTCTTGACCTCAAACAGATAGACATCGTGAATGTGGCGGCCATCCTGGCGGATATAGCCGCGGCCGAAAGCGTCATCGTCTGAAGGGGTCGCCTTCATCCGCGCCACCGTCTCCGCTCCGCTGGCCTTCGCCTTGGCAGCCCCCAGATCGGCCACCGCCTTGAGGTAATGCAGCGCCGCGCCATAACAGCCGGCCTGCACCAAAGCAGGCGGATTGCCGCCAGTTTTGTCTTTGCAGCGGGCAGTCAGCGCGCGGGTGCGGTCGTTGAGATCCCAATAGAACACATCGCTCAACAGCAGCCCCTGGCCTGCTTCCAGCCCGACGGATTTGATGTCGAGGATGGAGATCAGCAGGGCGGCGAATTTCATCGTCTTATCCAAGCCGAATTCGCGCGCCTGTTTGATGCAATTCACCGTCTCGCCCGAGGCATTGGCCAAGCCCAGCACCTTCGCCCCGCTGGCCTGCGCCTTGAGCAGGAAGGAGGAGTAATCGCTCGTGCTGGCAAACGGATAGGGCGATGCACCAAGCACCTTACCGCCCGCCGCTTCGACGAAGCTGGTGGTGTCGTGCTGCAAGGCCTGTCCGAAGACGTAATCGGCCGTGAGGAAATACCATGTATTGCCACCCGCCTTCGTGACCGCCGAGCCGGTGCCCTTGGCGAGCATGTAGGTGTCATAGGTCCAATGCACGGTGTTCGGGCTGCACTGAGAGCCGTGCAACTCAGTGGTGGCGGCACCAGAATTGAGGAAAACCTTGCCCTTGTCGCGCACGATCTGATTGACGGCCAGCGCCACCGAGGAGGTTGGCACGTCGATGATCGCGTCCACGCCCTCATCACACCATTGCCGCGCAATCGCAGCGCCCACATCGGGCTTGTTCTGATGATCGGCTGAGAGCACCTCAACAGCAAATCCGTGATCGCCGAAATCCTGCACCGCCTGCCGGGTGAGAGCGACCGAGCCGGGGCCAGTGGCGTCTTTATAGGGGCCGGAGAGATCGGTGAGCACGCCGAGTTTGATCACGGGCTTGCCCTGTGCCCGTGCCTTCATGCCGGAGCTGATCAACGCTGCACTGGCGGCACCCATGGTGAGCAGATCGCGACGAATAATGCCCATATCTTTCCTCCATTACGGCCTCTTGGCGGGCCAGTTTGATCTTGAGCGCATCTCCGGTGTTTAGGAATGCGATTATTTCTTGTGGAAACAGCGTATTGCGAATGTGCAACGCACCATAAGCTGAACCTTGGGTCCTAAGCGCCCACATTCCTCCTCTGCGGCCCTCCTCTGCGGCATGAAAGTTTCGTGTCGGTGCGAATCCCATGCTACACGCCGCGCATGACGAACCAGATCAAATTCACCGTGGCTCTCGGTGCCGATCACGGCGGCTTCAAGCTGAAGGACGCACTCGCCGATTGGCTGCGCAAGCAGGGCCATGAGGTGCGCGATTTCGGCACCAACGGGCCGGATTCCGTGGATTATCCCGATCTCGCCCATGTGGTGTGCAATTCCGTGCTCAGCGGCGAGGCGCGCTTTGGCGTGCTGGTCTGCGGCACCGGGCTTGGAATGTCCTATGCGGCCAATCGCCATGCCGGGATTCGCTGCGCGATGGTCAATGAGACCACTTCCGCCCGGCTCGCCCGTCAGCACAATGATGCCAATATGCTCTCACTCGGCGGTCGGATGATCGGCGAAGAAGCCGCTTTCGATATCCTTGCCACCTTCCTTGCCACCGAATTCGAAGGCGGACGCCATGAGCGTCGCATCGCCAAGATCGAGCCCGGAGTCTGAACCGATGAACGACCTCTCCACCACCACCTCGCTGGAACGCTTCTTCTCAGCCCCGCTCTCCGAAGCCGACCCAGACCTGTTCGCCGCCATCGGCCAGGAACTGCGCCGCCAGCAGGACGGCATCGAGCTGATCGCGTCTGAAAACATCGTCTCTGCCGCTGTGCTTGAAGCGCAGGGTTCGGTGCTGACCAACAAATACGCCGAGGGCTATCCGGGCCGTCGCTATTATGGCGGTTGCGTCTATGTCGATGTCGCCGAGCAACTGGCCATCGACCGCGCCAAGAAGCTGTTCGATTGCCAATTCGCCAATGTGCAGCCGCATTCCGGTGCCAACGCCAACCAAGCGGTGTTCATGGCACTGCTGCAACCGCGCGACACCATTCTGGGCATGAGCCTGGATGCTGGCGGACATCTGACGCATGGTGCCTCCGTCAACCAGTCCGGCAAATGGTTCAACGCGGTGCAATACGGCGTGCGCGCTGAGGATGGTCTGCTGGATTACGACCAACTCGAAGCCCTTGCCCGTGAGCACAAGCCGAAGCTGATCATCGCCGGTGGCTCCGCCTATGCCCGCATCATCGACTTCGCCCGCATCCGTCGCGTTGCCGACGAAGTGGGCGCGATCTTCATGGTTGATATGGCGCATTTCGCGGGCCTGGTTGCCGGTGGCGTCTATCCCAGCCCGCTGCCGCATGCCCATGTGGTGACGACGACGACGCACAAAACCCTGCGCGGCCCGCGTGGCGGCATGATCCTGTCCAACGATGTTGATCTGGGCAAGAAGATCAATTCCGCCGTGTTCCCTGGTCTGCAAGGCGGCCCGCTGATGCATGTCATCGCGGGCAAAGCGGTGGCGTTTGGGGAGGCTTTGCGCCCTGAATTCCGCGTCTATGCCAAGCAGGTGGTGGACAACGCGAAGGCGCTGGCCGAGACGCTGGTCGAAGGTGGCTTGAACATCATCACCGGCGGCACCGACAGCCATCTGATGCTGGTTGATCTTCGCCCGAAGAACGTGACCGGCAAGGCGTCGGAAGGCTCGCTGGAACGCGCGCATATGACTGCCAATAAGAACGCCATCCCGTTTGACCCGGCCAAGCCCGCCATCACCTCCGGCATCCGTCTCGGCTCTCCCGCGGCCACCTCGCGCGGCTTTGGTGAGGCGGAATTCCGCCAGATCGGCAAAATGATCGTGCGCGTGCTCGATGGTCTGTCGGCCTCCAACGATGGCAGCAACAATGCTGCCGAAGCCGAAGTGGGCGCCGAGGTTCTCGAACTCTGCACCCGCTTCCCGATCTACCGGTAACACATCATGCGCTGCCCGTTTTGCGGACATGAAGACACCCAGGTGAAGGATAGCCGACCGACGGAAGACGGTTCGGCCATCCGCAGGCGCAGGTCTTGCGCTGGGTGCGGGCAGCGTTTCTCCACCGTCGAACGGGTGCAGTTGCGCGAGATCATGGTGGTCAAGACCGATGGTCGCCGCCAGATGTTCGACCGCGACAAGCTCGCCCGCTCGGTGCGCACCGCGTTGCGCAAGCGCCCGGTTGAGGATGAGCGGATCGAGCAGATCGTCAACGGCATCGTGCGCAAGCTCGAAGCCTCGGGCGAGGCGGATGTGTCGTCAGCGGCAATCGGCGAGATTGTGATGGAAACCCTCAAGGACATCGACGCGGTGGCCTATGTGCGGTTTGCCTCGGTCTATCGCAACTTCACCGAGGCGAAGGATTTCGAGGCCTTCCTCGGCGGGCTGGATGGCGCGCCGTTGACGGAATGAGCGACGATCACGCTCACATGCGCTCCGCCCTCGCCCTCGCCCAGCGGGGATTGGGGCAGACTTGGCCGAACCCCTCGGTTGGATGTGTGATCGTGAAAAATGGCCGCGTCCTTGGCCGCGCCACCACCGCCATTGGCGGACGTCCACATGCCGAAACCCAGGCGCTCGCTATGGCGGGCGCGGCAGCACGCGGGGCGACGGTGTATGTCACGCTCGAACCCTGCTCGCATCACGGCCACACCCCGCCCTGCGCCGATGCGCTGATCCGGGCGGGCGTGGCGCGCGTGGTGATTGCCTCCAGCGACCCTGATCCCCGTGTCTCCGGCCGTGGCGTGGCGATGCTGCTGGCGGCAGGAATCGCCGTCACCGAGAATGTGCTGCGGGCAGAAGGCGATGCCGTGGCGGAAGGCTTCGTTCGCCGGGTGACGCAAGGCCGTCCGATGGTGACGCTGAAACTCGCCTCCACCCTGGATGGCCGCATCGCCACTGCCAGCGGTGAGAGCAAATGGATCACCGGCCCCGCTGCCCGACGCGACGTGCAGATGCTGCGCGCGCGGCACGATGCGGTGATGGTTGGCATTGGCACCGCTCTGGCCGACGACCCAGATCTCACATGCAGGCTCGACGGTGCCCGCACCCGCCCAATGGTGCGCGTGATCGCCGATAGCGATTTACGCACCCCCCTCACCTCCCGCCTCGCCCAAACCGCGCATATCGCCCCGATCTGGCTGGTCTGTGCACCGGATACGCAACACCCGAATTTTCCGGCGGGTGTTGAGATCATCGAGGCCGACCGCCGCGACCCTACCTCTTTGCTGGCCGCCCTTGGCGCGCACGGGTTGACGCGGGTGCTGGTGGAAGGTGGCGGGCAATTGGCGGCGGCGTTGTTGGCGGCAGATTTGGTGGATCGGCTGGTGTGGTATCACGCCCCAGCCGTGCTCGGCGGCGACGCCCTTGCGGCCGTGCGCGACATGGCCATATCGCGTCTGGCAGATATGCAGCGGTTTGAGCGTGTTGCGCATCGCGGCATCGGCCACGATATACGCAGTGAGTTTCGCCGGGCAGTGATTCCGGCGGCGACAGGGATGGGCTGAATGTTTACCGGAATTATCACCGCCGTGGGCACGGTGCGCAGCCTGACCCCGTTGGCGGAAGGCGAGACGATGCGCTTGGTTATCGCCACCCCCTGGCCCGACACTGCCGACATCCCGCTCGGTGCCTCCATCGCCTGCTCCGGCTGCTGCCTGACAGTGATCGAACGCGACGCCGACAGCTTCACCGTGCAGGCCTCTGCCGAAACTTTGGCCAAGACCACGCTGGGTTCCTGGCAGGTCGGCACGCCGATCAATCTGGAACGCGCGCTGAAAATCGGCGACGAATTGGGTGGGCACATCGTCTCCGGCCATGTTGATGGTGTGGGACAGGTGATCTCGGCGGCGGAAGATCACGGCTCCACCCGCTGGCGCTTCGATGTGCCGACCGAACTCGCCCGTTACATCGCCCAGAAGGGCAGTGTTGCGATTAACGGGGTTTCGTTGACCGTCAATGAGGTCGAAGGCACCAGCTTCGGCGTCAACATCATTCCGCACACCGAAGCCCACACCAATTTCGGCACGCTCGCCGTGGGTGCGCCGGTGAATATCGAAATTGACACGCTGGCGCGCTATGTGGCCCGCCTCCAGGAGTTCGCATGACCAGCACGTTGCTCACCAAATCCCTCAGCGAATACCTCGCTTCCGCCGAAGATCTGATCGCGGAGGCCCGCGCCGGGCGGATGTTCATTCTGGTCGATGACGAAGACCGCGAAAACGAGGGCGACCTGGTTATTCCGGCGCAATTCGCCACCCCCGAGCAGATCAACTTCATGATCCGCCATGCGCGCGGCTTGGTCTGTCTGGCGATGGAACGCAGCCAAGTGGAGAAGCTGGCACTGCCGCTGATGAGTCAGTCCAACGGCACCCGGCACCAGACCGCCTTCACCGTCTCCATCGAAGCCCGCGAAGGTGTCTCGACCGGCATTTCTGCGGCTGATCGAGCATTGACGATCGCGCGCGCCATTAACCCGAACTCGACGCGCGATGACATCACCACACCCGGCCACGTCTTCCCGCTGCTCGCCCGCGAGGGTGGCACACTGGTGCGCGCGGGGCACACTGAAGCCTCGGTGGACATTGCCCGCCTGGCAGGCCTGATCCCGGCCGGCGTGATCTGCGAGATCATCCGTGACGATGGCGAGATGGCGCGTCTGCCCGATCTGGTGGCGTTTGCGCAGCATCACAACCTCAAGCTCGGCACCATTGCCGACCTAATCGCCCATCGTCGCCGCACGGAAAAGCTGGTGCAGCGCGTGGCCGAAACCACCACCGATCACGCCATTGGCGGCGAGTGGAAAATGGCGGTCTATGCCAACACGGTAGAGTACGCCGAGCACGTGGTGATGACCAAGGGCGATTTGAGCGCTCCCGGCCCGGTGCTTGTGCGCATGCATGCCGTTGATCTGATTGATGACGTGATCGGCGGTGCCACCATCAAGCGCCTGCACGCCTCGATGCGCGCGATTGCCGATGAAGGGCGCGGCGTGGTGGTGATGCTGCGAGACACCCGCGCCAACGGACTGTCACAGCGAGTGGCGCATCTGGACACCGACAATCCGCATCCGAAATTCCTGCGTGATTACGGCATCGGCGCACAGATTTTGCTCGATCTTGGGGTGAAGGACATGATTTTGTTGTCCAACACGCACCGTACCGTTGTGGGTATCGAAGGTTACGGCCTGAACATTGTCGGCCAGCGTGGGATTGAAGAATGAGCACGCAACTTGATGCCTCGATCAGCGTTCCGGTCGTTCCAGGCCGTGCACCGCATATTCTGATCGTGCGGGCACCATATTACACCGAGATCGTCGATGGCCTGCGCGATGGCGCTGTGGCGATGGTGGAGGCGGCCGGTGGCACGTCGGAGGTGCTCGACATCGCCGGTGCGCTCGAATTGGCGGCAACCGTCGTCTACGCCGTGCGCGGGCATCGCCATTATGATGGCTATGTGACGCTGGGTTGCGTGATCAAGGGTGAGACTGATCATTACGAACACGTCTGCCGCGAAGCCATGCAGGGTCTGACGCGAGTAGCCCTCGATCACACGCTTGCGCTGGGCAATGGTCTGCTGACCGTTGCAACCGAAGAACAGGCTCTGGCGCGATCCGGTTCGGACGGGCACAACAAGGGCGCTGAGGCAGCGGCCGCGTGTCTGCGGCAAATTGTGGTTGGGCGGCATTTAGGGGCGATGGAATGACGGGTTCGGGACAGCAAGCACAAGGCAAACCGCGTCCGCGCACGGGCGCGCGGGTGGCAGCCGTGCAGGCGCTGTTCCAGTCAGAACAGGGCCCAACCAGCGCTGAGACGGTGATCGACGAATTCATCCGCTTCCGCTTCGGTGTCACCGAAGGCAGCGAAGGCTTTGAAGATGGCCGCGTGCATGAAGTGGATGTGCGCCTGTTCTCCGCCATCGTCCGCGCTGCCGTGCGCGAGCAGGATCGCCTTGATGCGATGATCGTCGATGCGCTGGCCAGCGATTGGAAGATCGAACGGCTCGACCCGGTGCTGCGCGCGCTGATCCGTGCGGGTTCGGCTGAGTTGGCGCAGAAGGATGGTCCGCCTGCCAAGGTGGTGATCAACGAATATCTCGACGTCGCCCATGGCTTCTTCGAGGGTGACGAGCCGCGCATGGCCAATGGCGTGCTTGACCGCATGGCGCATCTGCTGCGGCCCTCGGAATTTTCTCACTCCGCGTAATCTTCGTCCGTACGGCGGACAGCGCTACGCTGGTCCGCCCCACGGTTTCGTGGTGATGTGAGAACATGACCACCCAGCCCCCCGAATTCGACCGCATCGCCCGCTACTTCCGCCCGCTGGCCGGGCCGGGTGCGCTTGATTTGCAGGATGATGCCGCCGTCTTCACCCCGCCTGCCGGGCGCGAATTGGTGATTGCCGCCGATGCGATGGTGGCGGGCGTGCACTTCCTGCCGGGTGACGCGCCCAATTTGGTGGCGCGCAAGCTGCTGCGCACCAATCTCTCCGATCTCGCCGCGATGGGGGCTGATCCGCTCGGCTATCTGACCACCATCTCGGTGCCACGCGCCACGCCAGACGCTTGGTTCGCCGCCTTCGCCGCCGGGCTTGCTGACGATCAGGCGGAGTTCGGTCTGTCTGTGCTGGGCGGCGACTGCACCTCCACCCCCGGCCCGGTCTCGCTCTCGCTGACCATTTTGGGCCATGTCGCGCCGGGTGAGGCCATTCGCCGCAATGGGGCACGGGTGGGCGATGAGATTTGGGTCAGTGGCAGCATCGGCGATGGCGCGCTCGGTCTATTGGCCGCGCAGGGCAAGATTGCCGATCCAGATGGCTTTCTCGCCCATCGCTACCACCTGCCACAGCCGCGTCTCGGATTGGCGCGCGCAGGCTTGGTGCAGGCGGCGATGGATGTGTCGGACGGACTGGTGCAGGATCTCGGCCATCTCTGCCGGGCCTCCGACGTGGGAGCGGAGATCATCGCCGCCGATGTGCCGCTCTCTGCCCAGGCGCGGGCGGTGGGCGATCTGGCGCGCTGTCTGACCGGTGGCGATGATTACGAATTGCTGCTGGCCATAGCACCCGCCAACGTTACAGCGTTTCGAGCGCATGCAGCGACACGCGGCGTGGCGGTCACGCGGATTGGCGTCTTCACGCATGCTGCCGCCGATGTCAGAGTCCTCGGCCCGGACGGGGCACAGATGGTGCTCGGCACCGGCGGATGGAGCCATTTTACCTAGGGAGAGACGGCGTGCGCGGCATTCTGGCGCTGATTTTGACCATTCTTCTGGCACTGCCGGCCCTTGCCGCCTCGCGCCCGGCGGAGGAGGCACAGAATGGCATGGTGGTCTCCTCGCAACGCCTGGCCTCGCAGATCGGAATCGACATCCTCAAACAGGGCGGCAATGCCGTCGATGCGGCGGTGGCGGTGGGGTATGCGCAGGCGGTGGTCAATCCGTGCTGCGGCAATATCGGCGGTGGCGGCTTTATGGTGCTGCATCTGGCCGATGGGCGCGACCGATTCCTCAATTTCCGCGAAATGGCGCCACAGGCGGCCAGTCGGGAGATGTATCTGGACGCGACCGGCAAGATCGTTCCCGGCTCCAGCCTGCGCGGCTCCCGCGCCGCGGGCGTGCCGGGAACGGTGATGGGGCTGGAGCTTGCCCGCGCCCGCTACGGCACCATGTCGCGCGCCCAGGTGATGCAGCCCGCCATTGATCTGGCGCGTGAGGGCTTCGTGCTCACCCGTGGTGACACCGATATTCTCGACGCCAGCGCCGCCCAATTCCGCCAGCGCCCGGAATTGGCACGGATCTTCCTCCGCCCAGACGGCTCACCCCTGCAGCCCGGTGATCGGCTGACCCAACCCGACCTTGCCCGCACACTGGAGGCAATCGCCGCCCAGGGCAGTGACGGCTTCTATAAGGGCCATGTGCCGCAAGCGGTTGCCGCATTGTCGCGGCAGGATGGCGGGCTGCTCAGCGAGGCCGATTTCGCCGCCTATCATGTGGAGGACACCGAACCGCTGCGCTGCACCTATCGCGGCAGCGTGGTCATCTCCGCACCGCCCCCCTCCTCCGGCGGCACAACCTTGTGCGAGACGCTGAATATTCTGGAGGGCTATGACCTCGCCGCCCTTGGCTGGCATTCGGCGGCCTCGGTGCATCTGATGGTGGAGGCGATGCGCCACGCCTATTTCGACCGCAACACCACTCTCGGCGACCCAGCGTTTGTGCGTAATCCGCTCGACCGTCTGTTATCGAAAGACTACGCCGCCCGCATCCGCGCCGAAATCGGCCCACGCGCAACGCCTTCGGCACAGATTGCCCCCGGCATGGGGCCGCATGAGAGGCCGGAGACGACGCAATATTCCATCGTCGATCAGGCAGGCAATGCCGTCTCTGTCACCTACACAATCAATGGTGCGTTCGGTGCAATGGCGATGGCTGGCGATACTGGCTTTCTGCTTAACAACGAGATGGACGATTTCACCATCAAAGCCGGGACTGCCAATCTCTATGGGCTGGTGCAGGGCGAAGCCAATGCCATCGCGCCCGGCAAGCGACCGCTGTCATCAATGACGCCGGTGGTGGTGCTGCGAGATGGCCGCACGTTCCTGGTCGGCGGCTCCCCCGGCGGCTCTCGCATCATCACCATCACGTTGCAAACGCTGCTCAACGTGCTCGATCACGGTATGGAATTGCAGGAAGCGGTAGACGCGCCTCGCCTTCATCACCAATGGCTGCCCGACACCATCTTCGCCGAGCCATATGCGCTCTCCGCCGACACCAAGGCGGTGTTGCAGGCACAGGGCTATAGCATCACCGAGCAGGTGCCGTGGGGGGCGGCTGAAATGGTGGCCGTGGGGCCAAAGCAGCCACACGCCACATCCGCCCTGGCAATGCCCGCCAATGACGCCGCCTTATCTGGCCATATGCGCGCAGGATGGCTTTACGGTGCCAACGACAACCGCCGCCCGGCGGGGGCGGCGATCGGGTATTAGCCGTTTGCCTGCTGCTTCAATGCGTCGAGCAAGGCAGAGACGCTGTTGTTGTTGCGGGTCAAAAAGGCGGAGTAGTCGTTGCGCTGGGTCAGACGCAGGCTGGTGCCTTCGGCGATCACGTCGATGACCAACGGCTTGCCGTTATCAATCGCCACCAGCCAATCCACCTTGGCCGGCGCATTGTTGGGGCGCAGCACGGTGGAGCTGACCACGATGCCGTCATCGCGGCTGAAGGTCTTTTGGATCGAGATGTCCACCCCGCTGTAATCACCCACCTTGCCGGTGATGTTCTTCAACAGCACCTTGTGGAACAGCTCGATGTATTGCTTCTGCTCATCCGCCGATGCCTGACGCCAGAAGCGGCCGAGGCAGAAACGGGCGATGCCGTTCACGTCAACGCCCTTATCGATAATCTTCTGCAAAGCCACCGCGCGGTCACTGGTGCCGGACGCACCGTTCACCACGGCGATCAAATCAGTCACCATTTGCGTCATGAATGCCGTGGCGCGGTCAGCATCGCTGTCGGCGCGGGCGGCGCGCGAGCTGATGGCCATGACGATGGCTGCGCCAAGGCCCATCAGATGGCGGCGAGTGGGCTGAGAATGGGTCGAACGGTCAGCAGACATGGTGTGTCCTGATAGCATTGGGGACCGAAAGGGGAGAGACTCAATCATTTCTGCGTTGAACCGACACTGCCAGACTTAGACGGAGCAGGTATCGCGGCTGGGAACCAAGCAGGAATCGTCGGCTTCGAATCATCTCGTGCATCCTCGATCTGCGACTGACGATGCTGACGATAAAGGCTGCGAATGGTCGCGTAGGGATCAAGCGCCTGTCCAGTGACCTTATCGAGATCATCAATGACCCGCGAGCGCTCATCCAAGGCGGAAACCCCGGTCTTGCCATAGCCCAAATCGCGGTCGGTGGCATCCACTCCGATCCAGTTGAACGGGTCCATCATGTAATCCATCCCAAGCCCCACGCCTTCACGCGGGCTGGATGGGCCAAACAGCGGCAGATAGACGTAAGGCCCAGTCGGCACGCCCCACAGCGCCAACGTCATACCAGCGTCGGCATCATGGTTCGGCCAACCAAAATCAGTCGCGACATCGAATATACCACCAATACCCAACGTGGTGTTGGTAACAAATCGCATCATGCTGTCACCGGCATGGCGCGGCTTGGTTTGCAGGATGTCGTTGACCATCTGGACGGGCATGCCGAAATTGCCCAGGAAATTATGCGTGTGGTCGCGCACTGTCTGTGGCAGCACGGCGCGATACCCCACCGCCAATGGGCGGAAGATCGCCTTATCGAACGCATCGTTGATCGCATAGACCACGCGATTCGTCGGCTCGATCGGGTCATTGGTCTCACGATACTCTGCCACCGCATCCGGATCATCCGCAGGTGGCTGTGAGGCGCAGCCGGACAGCGCTCCCACCGCCAGCAACAGACCCAACGCTGGCAGCACACGTGAAAGTCGGCTGAAGCCTGACATCAGCTTCCCCTGCAATCTGCAAATCGGACATGTTGCCCGCCACCGCCCGGCCCAACGCCTGACGGCACGCAACTCTTGCAGCAGGACTTAGGCAACTTCATGCGCTTCGACCAGTGGTTGCTGAGTCTTTTATCCTCACGATCACGCGGGGGGAGCTTGCCGAGCCATTCAACAACTCATAAAGATGTCTTTATGAATGAGACCCACACCCCGAAAAGCGCAGCGGAGCAACCGCATTCCTCACTGCCGGACTGGCTGCGCGGCCCGCGCTTTGCGGGATTGCCGGCGCTGGACGCTACGGCTGCGCCGCCCGCGCTGAGCTTTGAATTCTTCCCGCCGCGCACAGAGGCGCTGGAAAACCAACTCTGGGCCTGTATTCGCCGCCTGGAACCCCTCGCACCACATTTCGTCTCCGTCACCTATGGCGCAGGCGGCTCGACGCGCGAGCGGACGCATCAGACCGTCACACGCATCGTCAGCGAAACCAGCCTCACCCCCGCCGCCCATCTCACCTGTGTGGCCTCCACCCGTGACGAGGTGGACGAGGTGGCGCGGCGTTACTGGGATGCTGGCATTCGCCATATCGTGGCCCTGCGCGGTGACGTGCCGGGCGGTGGAGCCTATGCGCCGCATCCGGACGGCTATGCCTATGCGTCCGATCTGGTGGCCGGGCTGAAGCGGATCGGTGATTTCGAAATCAGTGTCGCCGCCTATGCCGAGACGCATCCCGACGCGCTCTCGCCCGAGGATGATCTGGATAACCTCAAGCGCAAGCTTGATGCGGGGGCCACGCGCGCGATCACCAATTACTTCTTCGACACCGGCGTCTATCTGCGCTTCCTCGACCGCTGTCTGGCGGCAGGCATCACAGCACCCATCGTGCCAGGCATCATGCCGGTGTCGAACTTCGCGCAGGCGGCGAAATTTTCGGCGATGTGTGGCGCGTCAGTGCCGAAATGGCTGGAGACGATGTTCGAAGGCACCGAAGACGACCCCGAAACCCGCCGCATGGTCGCCGCTGCCGTGGCCGCCGAGCAGGTGCGCCTGCTGCGGGCGAACGGAATTGATCAGTTCCATTTTTATACGTTGAACCGGCCGGATCTGACCTATGCGATTGCGCATATTTTGGGGGTAAGGCCGAAGGTTGCGTGATCCATCGGGTGCGATCTGCAGGGTCGCGCCCGACGACGCTCATCTCAGCACACTGCCGACCGCCAAAAAATGCCTCAGCCGGTGTTGCGCCTGCAATTAGACATCACACAGGTGAGGCGATCTGCAGGCTGACGGACTGCGCTGCGGTCATGCGGGAGAGGTGCTGCCTGACCAACTCAATGAACGACTCCCCGGCCGGGGACAGGGCGCGGCCCTGACGATGGACCGCCTCAATCACACGCCCCACGCTGGGCTGGATCAGTGTTCGCGCCGCCAGTCGTGGGTAGCCACGCAAAGCTGATGCGATAGACGGCAAAACAGTGATCCCCAGACCGGCCTCGGCCATCGCGATGGCGGTGATAATCTGGGCGACCTCAAATTCCGGTTGCAATTGCGCCCCCGCCGCGCGCGCTGCGTCATCGGCCAATCGACGCACACCACTTTGTCGGGTCAGCGCTATCAGCTTATGGCCCTCCATCGCTTGCCACGGCACTTCGTTCAGTTGGGCCAAAGGGTGGTCGGTGGCGCAGAACAGCATCATCCTATCGGAGGCCAGCGCAATGCGTTCGAGATCCTCGATGTCACTGCCCACCGTGCCGATGCCAAAATCCACCTCACCAGCGCGCACTTGCGAGACCAACTGATCGGTGACGCCATCGACGATGCTGATGCTGATGCCGGGAAAGCGGGCGCGATACTCAGCGATCACCGACGGAAGCAATACCGCAGCCAGCAGGGGCGGTGCGAATACGGTCAGCCTGCCGTGCAGCCGCTGTGACAGGCTGTGTGCGTTGTGAACGGCGTGATCGAGATCAGAAATAACCTTGGCCGCCTGGGCGCCGAACTGACGACCGGCCTCGGTCATTTCCACGCGCCGCGTGGTGCGGTCGAGCAGTTTCAGGTTCAGTGATCGTTCCAACTCTACAACCAGCACCGAGATCGCCGATTGGGTCAGGCGCATGCGATCTGCGGCCCGGGTAAAGCTGCCGAGTTCGGAGACCGCGAGGAAGGCTTGCAGCTGCCTCAGCGTGATATTCATGAGCGCAAACGATCAATCTATAACAAATACGAGTTTGATGCATTAGTAAGCACAATTTAGCGTGCTCACAATGCTTGACATCACCCTCTCTCTCCCGCGCAAAGCCGTCGCCGCCGCCACTGACGAGGGGGGTGGCCTGGGCGGTGGCCAGTGGGTCGGACGTGGCCAGTTGCGCCGCGAAGATGCGGCATTGCTCCGGGGTGAGGGGCGATTTGTTGGCGACATTCGAATTCCCGGTTGCCTCCATGTCGTCTTCGTCCGAGGGCAGCAATGCGGTCGTATTCTGGTCATTGATACCGTCGCCGCGCGCGCGATGCCCGGAGTGAGCGGCGTGTTCACCGCCGAGGATCTGTCGCTGTGCGGCCAAACGGCGGTCAATCCGCTGGTGGGCACATTGGAGCCTGCGCCGCTGAAAGTATTGGCGCGGGAGCAGGTAGAGGCTGTGGGGCAGCCGGTTGTCGCCGTGGTGGCTGAAACGCTGCATGCCGCCATCGATGCCGCAGAATTGGTGATTGTCGAAACATCCCCCGATACAGCGCCACTGGCGGGCAACTTCAGCCAAGCATGGCCACATGCCGCGCCAGAGCCGCGGCCCGATGATGTCGTGGTCCGCGTGAACGTGCAGCACGCCCGTTTGTCACCCAGCGCGATTGAACCACGCGCGGCATTGGCGGCATGGGATGCGGCCACCGACCATCTCACCGTATGGCTGGCAACGCAGACCCCGCATCGCGCGCGGGCTGATCTGGCAGTCGTGCTGGGATTTCCCGAGACAGCGATCCGGGTGATCGCACCCGATGTCGGCGGGGCCTTCGGCGGCAAGGCTTCAATTTATCCGGAAGATATCTTCGTCGCTTGGGCCGCGCGACATCTTGAGACTGCGGTGCGCTGGGCTGGATCGCGGGCGGAGGATCTGCTCGCCGGCACGCAAGGTCGTGGGCTGCACTGCGAGGGTGTGCTCACTTTGGGGCCAGACGGCGTCATGCGCGGTCTGCACGCGCGGGTGCAAGCTCCGCTGGGACATTGGATGCCGTTTAGCGCAGTGGTGCCCGGCCGCAATGCCGGGCGCATTCTGCCAGGTCCGTATCATCTGGATCAGGTTGACGTGGCCGTGACGGGCACTGCGACACCTGATGCCGCGATGGGCATTTATCGCGGTGCCGGACGACCGGAAGCGGCGATGCTGATGGAGCGCCTCGTCGAGGCAGCCGCGCGTCGGTTGGAGATGGATCCGGTCGCACTTCGCAAGCTCAACCTGGTGTCGCCACATGCGGTGCCACTGCATCGGCCGACCGGCGAGGTTCTCGATTCCGGCGACCTGCCGGCCTTGCTGGAACGCGCCGTCGTGGAAAGCGGTTATCATACATCTCGCCGCGAACAGGCGGCACGGCGCAGTGCCGGGGAGATCCTGGGCATCGGCGTGGCGATGTATGTCGAACCGTGCGGCGCGGGATGGGAATCTGCACGGCTGCGACTATGCCCCAATGGCAGCTTCGAGGCCGCGACGGGCGCCACCGCGCAGGGACAGGGGCGAGAGACTGCTTACGCACAGATCCTGGCCGATGAGTTGCACATCTTACCGGAGCGCATCTCCGTGCAGCACGGCGACACTGCGCTGACACCGCTTGGGATCGGCGCACTGGCCAGCCGCAGCACTGCCATCGGAGGCAGCGCCTTGAAGTTGGCGGGCGCGGCGTTGGTGGCGCTGGCGCGCCCGATTGCAGCCCGCATGCTCGGCACAAACAATTCGCAGGCGCTCATTTTTGATGCACGTGGATTCTCGCAACCGGGAAGCCAGATGGTGGTCAATTGGGCTGAGATCGCGGCCACGCTTGAGGTTCCCCTCCAGGTGGAGCAGCGGTTCGAGACACCGGGTGAAGCCTGGAGCTCCGGCTGCTGCATCGCCGCCCTCGCCATCGATCCGGAGACTTTCACGCCGCAGATTGAACGCATCACGCTGGTTGATGATGCAGGCACAGTGGTCAATCCAATGCTTGTGCATGGACAACTCATCGGCGGCATCGCCCAGGGCGTGGGTGAGGCGATGCTGGAACGCATTGTCTATGACGCCGATGGCCAGTTGCTGACGGGATCTTTGATGGATTATGCGCTCCCGCGCGCCAGCGACATTCCGCCGGTGCATTTGGCCAGCCACCCCAGCCCCACACCGCTGAACCCACTGGGTGCCAAAGGCGTCGGCGAAGCTGGCTGCATCGGGGTGCCTGCGGCCATCGTCAATGCCGCCATCGACGCACTCGCTCCCTACGGCGTGCACGACCTCACCATGCCATTGACCGCAGAGAGCATTTGGCGGGCGCTGCGCGACCAGCCCAAAACAGGAGTTCCGACACCATGAGCAAATATAGCCGTGCCGATGCCAAGGCCTATGCGCGCGCCAATCTGCGCGGCATTTGGGCGGCAGCGCTGACGCCGTTTCGACCCGATCTAAGCATCGATGAAGAAGGCTTCGTCGCCAATCTGCGCCATTGGACCCGCGAACTCGGCATTAATGGTGTCTTTGTCGGCGGCAAACAGGGCGAATTCTTCTCGATGTCAGTCGCCGAGCGGAAGCGGTTGTTTGAATTGGGCATTGAGGGCACGGCTGGGCATGCGGCCACCATTATGTCGTGCTCCGATCAGAACATGGACGTTGTGCTGGAACTCGCACACCACGCCCAAGACATCGGCGCAGACTTCATCGTGGTGCATGCCCCTGTCCTGCATTTCATCGAGCACCGCGATGAAATTTTGTACGAATATTATCGTCACCTAAGCGAACGCCTCGATATCGGCATCGCCATGTGGAGCCATATCGACAGCGGCTATTTGATGTCGCCCGAGTTGTGCGCGCGCATTGCCGATCTGCCTAATATCGTGGCGATTAAATACAGCGTTCCACGCGAAATGTACGTCGAACTCACCCGCTTGGCAGGTGATCGACTGATCGTCAGTACAGCCTCGGAAGAGGAATGGCTCGACAATATTCTGGAGCTGAACTGGCAGGTCTATCTGTGCTCCAGCCCGCCTTATCTGATGCAGACGCCGCAAAGCCTGCGGATGCGCGAATACACTGATCTTGCCTTTGCCGGTGATGCCGTCGGTGCCCGCCGCGTGCGCGACAGTTTGCAGCCGGTGCGTGCGGCGCTCAAAGGCAGCCGCGCACCCGGCAAGCCGCAATCGTCACAAAAATACTGGCAAGACCTACTCGGCCAAGTCGGCGGTGCCGTGCGACCGCCGATGCTGGAACTGACAGAACCGGAAAAGGCTGCCATCCGCAAAGCTTTCGCGGAAAGCGGCCTTACCGGAGCAGACCACCCAGAAAGCACATAACCGAATAAGGGAAAAGTATCATGTCCGTTCGTCCGCCATTTAACTTCAAGACCTGGATTGATGAGAACAGTCATCTTCTAAAGCCGCCGGTGAGCAATAAACTGGTGTTCCAAGACGCCAGTTCCGTCGTGCAGGTGGTCGGCGGCCCAAATCAGCGGGTGGATTTCCACGACGATCCGGTCGAGGAATTCTTCTACCAACTTAAGGGCGACATGGTGCTGAAGATCGTTGAGGATGGCGAAATCAAGGACGTCATCATTCGCGAAGGCGACGTGTTTTTGCTACCCGCCCATGTCCGCCATTCGCCGCAGCGCCCGGTCGCGGGTTCCATCGGCCTCGTGGTGGAAGGCGCGCGCAATCCCGGCGATCCTGATGGCTTTGAGTGGTACTGCTTTTCGTGTGGCGGATTGGTGCATCGTATCGAAGTGGCGGTCAAAGACATCGTCAAGGATCTGCCGCCGCTGTACACCGCCTTCTATGCGGATGAGGAAAAGCGCACATGCCCGAAATGCGGCACGCTGCATCCGGGGAAACAACCACCGCAGGGTTGGGTTTCAATCTGAAGGGAGCCGCAAAATGATTTCGCGACGGACATTGGTTGCAACACCCGCAGCAGTTGGATTGGCAAGTGCATTTCGCCCCCGCTTGGCGCGGGCGCAGGATGCGAAGCTAAAGATTGGTTTCATCACCACCTTGTCAGGGCCGGGCGGCTATCTCGGTCAGGACATTCGCGATGGGTTCCAACTCGCAATCGACCTCAACGATGGCAAGCTCGGGGGCACCCCGGTGCAGTTGTTTGTCGAAGATGACGCCTTCAAGCCAGCACAGGCCAAGGAAATTGCCGATCGGTTCTACAAGAACGAAGGCATCCGACTGTTCACAGGCATCGTCTTCTCCAACCTGCTGTCTGCGGCGGTGCCGGAACTGCTCGACAACGACGCCATTTATGTCAGTGCCAATGCCGGCCCCTCCACCTTCTCCGGCAAAGACTGTCATCCAAATTACTATGTGGTGAGCTGGAACAACGACAGCCTGCATGAAGCCGGTGGTGCCAATGCCCAGCGGTTGGGGTTCAAGAGCGTGATGCTGTTGGCGCCCAACTACCAAGCGGGCAAGGATGCATTGACCGGCTTCAAGCGCATGTTCAAAGGCCAAGTGGTGAAGGAGATTTACACCCGCCTGGACCAGACCGATTACGCAGCCGAGATGGCACAAATCCGCGATGCCAAGCCGGATGCGGTCTATCAGTTCCATCCCGGCGGGCTCGGTATCGCTTTCATGCGCCAATACCAGCAGGCGGGCTTGCTGGGTCAGATTGCGATGACGGTAGCTGAGCCCAGTATGGACAACACCATTGTCACGGCCCTGGGCGACGCGGCCACGGGAGTGACTGTGGCCTCGCACTGGAATACGGATTTCGACAATGCGGCCAATCACCGCTTCGTCGAAGCCTTTATGAAAAAATACAACCGTATTCCAACAACATATGCCAGCCAAGGCTATGATGCCGCATTGGCGATCGCAGCGTCTCTCAAAGGCACAGGTGGCAAGTTCTCCGGGCCAGAGGCGTTTCGCACGGCCATGGTTCCGGCGAAATTTGACTCGGTGCGCGGTTATTTTGCCTTCGGGCCCAACCAGCATCCGATCCAAAACTGGTATGCGCTCGAAGTCCAGCGCGGCGCTGACGGCAAGAACATGTTGCGCACGACAGGCGAAGTGTTGAGCAAATACGGCGACGCCTATTCGGCACAATGTAAGTTGTGATCGGGATTATGATGAAGCACCTGCCTTGAGCCTGATTATCGAGCAAACACTGAACGGAGTGCAGTTCAGCGCCATGCTGTTTCTGCTGGCAGCTGGACTGACTTTGGTGTTCGGAATCATGGGCGTGATTAATCTCGCCCATGGTTCCCTCTACATGATCGGCGCCTATGCGGCGGCCTGGACGGCGATGGAGACCGGCTCTTTCTTGCTGGCAGCCATCGCCGCCATCGCTGCCGCGGGCAGTGTGGGGATGGTGCTGGAAATGGTGGTGTTGCGCAGGTTCTATGCCCGCGACCATGTTGACCAGGTGTTGGCCACCTTTGGCTTGGTGCTGTTCTTCAACCAAGCCATGGCGTTGATGTTTGGTCGTCAACCACTCTTCGTCACTCTTCCACAGGCTTTGTCCGGCACGGTGCTGGTGGCACCCGGGGTGCCTTACCCAGTATTCCGCCTGCTGATCATCGCAGCCGTGATTGTGGTGGCGGTGCTGCTATGGCTGTTCATTGGACACACCCGCATTGGCATGTTGGTGCGCGCCGGTGCCACCAATCGCGAGATGGTGCGGGCCATGGGTGTTCCGATCCGTGGGCTCTACACGCTGGTCTTTGGTCTGGGTGCTGCCCTGGCCGGACTGGCCGGGCTGCTGGCGGGGCCGATCTATTCGGTGCAGGTCGGCATGGGCGAGCAGATTTTGATCTCCACCTTCGTGGTGATCGTCATCGGCGGTGTGGGCTCAATCCGTGGTGCGTCTATTGGTGCTTTGCTGGTGGGTGGGATGGACACGCTGTTGCGCGCCGTCGTGCCTGCGCTGCTCCAGCACGTGATGCAGGGGCCGGATGCCGATGCTTTGGCCGGGGGAATTGCTTCAATGGGCATTTATATTGTGATGGCGGTGGTGTTGCTGCTGCGGCCACGCGGATTGTTTCCCAGCCTATGAGTGAAACTCTCACGCACAGCCGCGCGCGGCAAATGGCGCTGCCATGGCTTGGCATGCTGCTGCTCTTCGCTGTCCCCTTCATCGTGCAGGGCTTGGGCATACCTTCGTTGCTGGGCTTGGCCACGCGCATCGCGATCGCCGCTTTGGCTGCCGCCAGCTTGAATGTGCTGCTCGGCTATGGCGGTTTGGTCAGCTTCGGCCATGCCGCCTATTATGGCCTGGGTGCCTACACGGTGGGTATTCTCAATGCCCAATTCGTCTCTGGCGATCTGTTATTTGGCATCATTCCAGGCACCAACCAACTCTGGTTCACGCTGCCAGCAGCCATGCTGGTGAGCGGGTTAGTGGCTGTTTGCCTGGGCGCACTGTGCCTGCGCACGTCGGGCGTGCAGTTTATCATGATCACCTTGGCCTTCGCTCAGATGATCTACTTCCTCTTCATCTCGCTGAAGGCCTATGGCGGTGATGACGGACTGCTCATGCGCCGCCCCAACATCGCGCCGTTCATTAATCTGCATAACAGCGCACATATGTATTATCTCGCCGTCGTTTGCCTGATCGCCTACGTGCTGTTTTGCGGGCGGTTGATGCGGTCGCGCTTCGGTCGCGTGATCGCAGGCCAGCGGCAGAGTGAGCGGCGCATGGTCGCACTTGGCATCCAAACCTACCCCTACAAGCTGCTGGCCTTCGTGCTGGCAGGCATGGGGGCCGGGCTGGCTGGGGCGTTGACGGCCAATTATGCCCATTTCGTCAGCCCCGATCTGATGCATTGGACGCAATCAGGCGATCTGCTGATCATGGTGGTCATCGGCGGCGCAGGCAGGCTGTGGGGGCCGCTGCTGGGTGCTGCGGTGCTGATTGTTTTGGAGACAATGCTGTCTGGTTGGACGCAATATTGGCAGATCATCATGGGTCCGATCCTGGTGCTGGTGGCGCTTTATTCGCCGCAGCTTCACCGCCGTCTGGATTTGTCCGCATGACCGCGCCGCTGCTGCAACTGCGCAACATCACCAAGCGATTCGGTGGGATGGTGGCGACCAACGACTTGTCGCTGGACGTGCATGCAGGCGAGGTTCATGCGCTGATCGGTCCCAATGGTGCCGGCAAGACCACCCTGATCTGCCAAATTATGGGCGAGCTGCGCTCCAACAGCGGCAGCATGACTTTCGACGGCGTCAACCTCCAACCGCTCTCTCCGCCCCGCCGAGCGCGACTGGGCATTGGGCGCACCTTCCAGATCACCCAATTGCTGGGTGAGGACACTGTTCTGGATAATGTCGCCATGGCCGTTCAGGCGGGCCTCGGCCATTCCTTTCACTTTTGGCGTGACGCACGCAAAAATGCCGCGCTGCTGACCCCGGCACGTGCAGCATTGGAGGCGGTGGGATTGCTGCCGCGTGCCGCCATGCGTGTCGCCGACCTCGCCCATGGCGAGCGCAAGCAACTGGAACTCGCGGTGGCGCTGGCGCTCAAACCGCGATTGCTGGTGCTCGACGAGCCAATGGCGGGGTTGGGGCCGGCTGAGAGCGAGGCGATGACGCAGATCTTGGCCGGGCTGAAATCTCAGGTTGCCATGCTGTTGGTGGAGCACGACATGGACGCGGTGTTCGCCTTGGCGGACCGCATCACCGTGTTGGTCTACGGGGCGGCTATCGCCAGTGGCACACCCCAGCAAATCCGCCAAGATCCGCGCGTGCTGGCCGCCTATCTGTCCGAGGAGATGGTCTGATGCTGGATGTGGCCGGCCTGCAGGCATCCTATGGCGATAGTCAGGTTCTGTTCGATGTGAATTTGCGCATCGGCGCAGGCGAGTTGGTGACTTTGTTGGGCCGCAACGGCATGGGCAAAACCACCACGGTGCGCGCCATCATGGGACTCACGCCGCCGCGCGGCGGCAAGGTCGCCTTTGCTGGCTGCGACATCGCAGGGCTCGCACCAGAGGTGGTGGCACGGCGCGGCATCGGCTTGGTGCCGGAGGGGCGACATGTGTTCCCGACATTAACGGTTGCCGAAAACCTGATCGCCACGGCGCGCGGTGGCCGCTCTGGGCAATGGACGCTGGCACGGGTCTATGCCGCCTTTCCCCGCCTACAAGAACGCAGAGCGCAGCTTGCCCGCACGCTCTCGGGCGGCGAGCAACAGATGCTGGCCATCGGCCGTGCGCTGATGACCAACCCCTCGCTGCTGATCCTGGATGAGGCGACCGAGGGCTTAGCACCAGCGATCCGTGGCGAAATCTGGTCCTTGATTCGGATGCTCAAGGCGGACGGGTTGGCGATCTTGCTGATCGACAAGAACATTGTCGTCTTAAAACAACTGGCTGACCGCCATTACGCATTGCAAAAGGGCCGCACTGTTTGGTCCGGCACCACGGCCGCTTTAGAGGCTGATGCCGCCATTGTGCAGAGCTATATCGGTTTTTGATCGAGGAGATCTCCCGCATGACAGTCTCGTCGTCTGGCCTCTGGCCGCTGTATTGGACCCAGCAGGAGCTTGACCGCCAATACAGCGCGCGGGGCACAGTGGTGGACATTGAGCCGCATATTGCTGCGTATCGCAGCCTCACCCAAGCAGCACAGGCCCGGCTGCCTTGCAGCCTCAACCTGTCCTATGGTCCTTCAGAGCCGGAACGGCTGGACGTCTACCCTGCCGCCACGAGCGGCCCGGCACCGGTGTTCGTCTTCGTTCATGGTGGCTATTGGCGGGCGCTGGATGCGGCTGATTCCGGATTCATGGCCGAAGCGATGACCAAGGCAGGCATCTGCGTGGTTGCCGTCAACTACACGCTGGCACCACATGCCAGCCTGGACGAGATCGTACGGCAATGCCGCGCCGCCCTGGCGTGGGTACATGCCAATATCGCCAAGCATGGCGGCGATCCTGACCGCATTCATATCGGCGGCAGTTCGGCTGGCGCGCATCTGACGGCAATGCTGGGTGCCCCCGGTTGGACACAGGCGGCAGGTCTGCCGGACGACACCGTGAAGAGCATGACGGTGTTGAGCGGGCTCTACGACTTGGCAATGCTCCCGCGCACCCATATCAACGCTTGGATGCAGATGGATGCTGCAGCAGCCTTGCGCAACTCTCCGTTATGGCAGTTGCCGCGCGCGGGTGTTCGGATAGTCGGCAGCTACGCGCCCAGCGAGACCGATGAGTTCAAACGTCAAAGCGAAGTCTATTTCGCCGCCTGTCACGCAGCCGGATGTCTGGTGCAGGTGGTGCCGGTGCCCGGCAGTAATCATTTCGATATTCCGCTGGCCCTGACCGACGCGACATCGCCGCTGAGTGTTGCTGTAAAGGGTGTGATATTGTGAGGATTGCGAATGAAAACAAACAAAAAGCCCGGCACAAATCATCTTGAGCGTGCTGATATACGATCAAAAACTTTGCTCTCGCTTGGGGGCGGTCATCGCCAATCACGCCCTTCCCAACACCCGCCGATAAATCGGCCTCAGCAAAAACGGGCTGAGAAACAACGGTATCTGCGCCAGCCCGAAGAACATCGCGATGCGATGATCGGCGGAAGCTGGCAGCACTGCCAGATACAGCGCCATGTTGCGATTGCCGCTCATCAGCCCCGCCGAGGCCGCACTGCGCAGCCCGAGGCCGCTAAACACCAGCGTCGTCAGCACATTCAGCCCGAAATTCGCCAGGAATGCCGCCAGAATCGCCTGCGCCACCCAGAGCGGGTCGGCGAGGAATTTCGCCTGTAGGCCGTCCATCACCGCAAAGCCATAGAGCACCACCAGCCACACCACAGCGCCATCAATCGCCGGGCCCAATGGCTCCAACCGTGCGCGCCCGACGGTCTGGCGGATGAGCAGTGAGAGCAGGAACGGCACGCCGACCACCAGCGCCAGCCGCAGCATGAAGCCGACCACGGTGATATGCAGATCAACGCCCGCCAAAAAATCCGCCAGTGGCGGGCCGGTCAGCGGCACCAGGAAGATGCTCGCCAGCGTGGCAATCAGCGTCAATTCCGGGTCAAGCCCCACCAAGCGCGCAAACGCCGCACCGGAGGTGGCCGCCGCCCCGGTTGCTGAGATGATCACCGCCGCCCGCAGTCCCTCATCCATCGGCACATAATGCAGAACGCCCACCGCGATCAGCGGAGATGCCACCAGGGTGAAGGCGACAATCGCCACCAAGCGCCACGGACGGCGCAGATGGTGGATCGCGGCGGACACATCCACGCGCAACAGCACAAACGTGACCAGCAAGACCACGTTCGGCGTGACGAACCAGACCATGGAATGCGCCAGCGGCGGAAACAGCAATCCGGCGAAGATCCCCACCGCCAACAGAACCGAGCCATGCCGTGCCGACCAGGCCATAAACCTGACAGCCGGGTTTTGCGTGTTCGCCACCTGTTCTATACCCTCGCCACGATGTCTGATTATCTCTCCGGCCTGAACAATGAACAACGCCTTGCGGTGGAAACCACCGAGGGGCCGCTGCTGGTGCTCGCCGGGGCGGGCACGGGGAAAACGCGGGTCCTCACCACGCGATTTGCGCATATCCTACTGACAAAACGCGCTTTCCCCGGCCAAGTGCTCGCTGTCACCTTCACCAACAAGGCCGCGCGCGAAATGCGCGAACGCATTGCGGCGATGCTGCAACAGCCGGTCGAGGGGCTTTGGCTGGGCACCTTCCACGCGCTGTGCGCCCGCATGCTGCGTCGGCACGCCGAGCATGTGGGGCTGACGCCGCAATTCAACATCATCGACACCGACGATCAGTTGCGTCTGCTGAAACAGGTGATGGAAGCAGCGCGCATCGACAGCAAGCGTTGGGCACCGCCCGCGCTGATGGGAATTATTCAACGCTGGAAAGATCGCGGCCTGACGCCTGCACGCATCACCGCCGCCGAGGAGAGCGATTTTGCCAATGGGCAGGCGAAGACGCTGTATGGCGCGTATCAGAGCCGCCTGCGCGCACTCAACGTGGCGGATTTCGGCGATTTGATGCTGCACATGGTGGAAATCCTGCGCGGCCATCCGGAGATTCTGGCCGATTACCACCGCCGCTTTCGCTACATTTTGGTGGACGAATACCAAGACACCAACACCATCCAATATCTCTGGCTGCGCCTGCTCGCCCAGCGCCCGGCGGGGCAGTTGCAGAATATCTGCTGCGTGGGGGATGACGATCAGTCGATCTATTCCTGGCGTGGAGCAGAGGTGGAAAATATTCTGCGCTTCGAGCGGGATTTTCCGGGGGCGAAGATCGTCAAGCTGGAGGCGAATTACCGTTCCACCGCGCCGATTCTGGCCGCCGCCGCTTCGCTGATTTCGCACAATGAAGGTCGCCACGACAAAACCTTGCGCCCCGGTCGGCGCGACTCCGAGGGTGAGGCGATCCGCATTGTCGCGCTGCATGACGGCATTGAAGAGGCGCGGATGGTCGGCGAGGAGGCCGAGCAATTGCAGCGCCAGGGCAACAAGCTCAGCCAAATGGCGGTGTTGGTGCGCGCCGGTTTTCAGACCCGCGCGTTTGAAGAACGCTTCATCGTGCTCGGCATGCCCTATCGCATCGTCGGCGGGCTGCGCTTCTACGAACGCGCTGAAATCCGCGACGCGCTGGCGTATGCGCGGCTGATCCAGCAACCGGCGGATGATCTGGCGTTCGAGCGCATCGTCAACACGCCGCGCCGGGGCGTGGGCAATTCAACGCTGCAATTGCTGCACGAGACCGCCCGCGCGCAGGAGATTCCGTTGCTGGAAGCCGCCACAAGGCTGATCGCCTCGGGCAACATCAAGGGCAAGCTGAAGGAAAGCCTCGGCGGATTGCTGGATGGGTTGATCCGCTGGCGCGAGCAGCTCGGGCGCGACGGCCATGTGCTGACGCTGGAAACCGCGCTCGATGAAAGCGGCTATACGGCGATGTGGAAGGCCGACAAATCGGCTGAGGCGCCGGGGCGGTTGGAAAACCTGAAGGAATTCACCCGCGCTTTGGCCGATTTTGAGAGCCTCGCCGGTTTTCTCGATCACGTCTCGCTGGTGATGGAGAATGAGGAAAGTGCCGAGACGGATCGTATCTCAGTGATGACGATGCACGCCGCCAAGGGCTTGGAATTCGACACGGTGTTTCTGCCGGGCTGGGAAGACGGATTGTTCCCGAGCCAGCGCAGCATGGATGAGAGCGGCAATAAGGGGCTCGAAGAGGAGCGCCGTTTGGCTTACGTGGGCATCACCCGCGCCCGCCAGCGCGCCATCATCTCATTCGCCGCCAATCGGCAGATTTACGGCAATTGGCAAAGCTCGATCCCCAGTCGCTTTATCGACGAATTGCCCAATGAGGGCGTACAGCGGAAAGGCTCGGCGTTGATGCAGCGCGAGCGCATGGCGCAGGCACCGGTATTCTCCTCCGCCTTCCCGCTCACCGCCCGTCGCCCGCAACCCAAGCAGATTTCCGCCTGGGAAAAGCCCGCCCGCCCGGCACAGAGTGCGCGATTTGGCGCGGGCAGCCGGGTGTTTCATGAGAAATTCGGTCCCGGCACGGTCATGGCCGTCGAGGATGATCGTTTGGATATTGATTTTGACAAATCCGGCAGCAAGCGCGTGCTGGACCGCTTTGTGGAGCCAGCATGACCAAGCATAAACTCTCCCGCCACGCCACCGGTCTGGAGACCATCAGCATCGAGGTGCCGGAAGAATTCCTCGAATCCTTTGAAGCCGCCATGAGCGAAGCCTGTGGCACGATCGGCTTTTTCCTGGATGAAGACACCCGGATCTGGACCGTGGAAGGCGTGAAGGAGCGCGGCACCTATGAGGATGAACTGGCCGCAGGTTTAGCGATTGCCAGCCTCGTGACCGGCTTTGAGCCGGTGGTGACGCGCTTTGAGACCCCAGCCGATGATTGGCTGGCCCGCACCGCCTCGGCGTTTCCGGAGCAATTGGTGGGCGCGCGTTTCGCCATTCGCGGCACCCATCTGACCGGTCATGCGCCGACCGGGAGGATTGCCATTGATCTCGATGCCGGTGTGGCGTTCGGCTCGGGCGAACATGGCTCAACACGCGGTTGTCTGCGCGCGTTGGAGAGCATTGCCTATCGCCGCCCACGCCGCATTCTCGATCTCGGCACCGGCTCGGGTATTCTGGCGATGGGGGCGTCTAAATTGCTGCACCGCCCGGTGCTGGCCACCGATATCGACCCGTGGAGCGTGCGCATCTCCCGCGAGAATGCGCGGCGCAACCAGTTGCACAACCAATTGCGCGTGCTGCGGGCCGATGGCTGGACCAGCCCGGTGCTGACCCGTCATGCGCCCTATGATCTGATCTTCGCCAACATCCTCGCCCGCCCGCTGACCCAAATGGCGCAGCACCTCACCCGCGCTCTGGCCCCCAACGGCACGGCGATTTTGGCGGGTTTGCTCGGCAGCCAAATCAATTGGGTGAAGGGCGCGCATTATGGGCTGAAGCTGGAGCGGGTGATCCGCGAAGGTCAGTGGGCGTGTTTGGTGCTGCGCAAGGCGGGGTGATACTGGATCAAACTCAACTCATCAGGACTTTGCCGTCACTCGCCGGCCATCGCCTCCGCCCGTCCACCGACGGCGGCGGTGAGTTGGCGGGTGAGGTCCACCCGGCGGAAGGGTTTCAACACAATTCCCACCGGCGACACCGAGCGCATCCGCGCCACCGATTCCACATCGCCCGCCCCGGTCAGGAACACGATCCGCGCCGGGGAGCGGGCCTGAATGGCACGCGCGGTTTCCACACCATCGCGCCCGCCTTTGAGGCGCAAATCCATCACCACCACATCGGGCTGATGCGCCTCCACCAGCGCCAGCGCACGCTCCGCCGAGGCGGCAGAACCAATGAGGTCGTAATTCAGCCGCAACACGATCGAGGCCACCGTCATCGCGACGAGTTCCTGATCCTCGACAATCAGCAGCTTCTTGCCAGTTCCGGGCATGCCCAGCTCCACCGTTGAAGGCAGAGCTAGGCTGCACGCAAAAGCTTAAGAAAGGCTGAACACACGCGCCCTCATTCGACGCCCGGCTTCAACTTCGTCTCCACAATCGCCGCCAATACGCCAGCGCCGACCGGGATGGCGTCGTCGTTGAAGTCGTAGAGCGAATTATGCACCGGGGCGCTGTCCACACCGTTGCCGACATTGATGTAAGCGCCCTTGCAGGATTCGAGCATGAAGGAGAAATCCTCCGAGCCCATCACCGCAGGCCCATTGCGCTCCACATTCGCCTCACCCACCAGCCCGGCGGCTGAATCGGCAAACAGCCGCGTCTCGTCGGCATCGTTGACCAGAGGGGCGAACAGGAAGCGGAAATCCAACTCTGCCTTCGCGCCATGGGCTTCGGCCACCGACATCGCGACCTTGCGCAGCCGGTCTTCCATCAACTGCATCGTCTCGCGCTTGAAGGCCCTCGCCGTGCCACGCAGCACCGCGCGCTCGGGGATGATGTTATAAGCGCCGCCCGCCTCCATGCAGGTGATGCTGAGCACTGCGGTGTCCACCGGCTTCACATTGCGCGCCACAATGCTTTGCGCAGCGTTGATGATACCCGCGGCAACCACCACCGGGTCCACACTCTCCTCCGGCCGTGCGCCATGCGCTCCACGACCATCAATGGTGATGTCAAAAAATGCGCCACCGGCCATCATCGCGCCGGGGCGGATGGCGAATTTGCCCACAGCAAGGCCGGGGCGGTTATGAATGCCGAACACCGAATCACACGGGAAACGGCCAAACAAATCATCGGCAATCATTGCCTCTGCGCCGCCCAAACCTTCCTCGGCAGGCTGGAAGATGAAATTCACCGTGCCGTTGAAATTGCCCTGCTCGGCCAGATAACGCGCAGCCCCCAGCAGCATCGTGGTGTGCCCGTCATGCCCACAGGCATGCATGCGGCCCTTGCTGGTCGAGGCGTGCGGCAGGCCGGTGAATTCCTCCATCGGCAGCGCATCCATATCCGCGCGCAGGCCGATGCTGGTCTGGCCGTTGCCCTTTCGCAGCACGCCCACCACGCCGGTGCCGCCGACATTACGATGCACCTCGATCCCCCATTCGGCGAGCTTGGTCGCCACGATCTCCGAGGTGCGCTTTTCCTCAAAGCCGATCTCCGGATGCGCATGAATGTCACGGCGAATCGCCGTCAGTTCCTCGTGATAGGCGGCAATGGCGTCAGCTGCGGTCATGAGAATCCCTCCGTTTCGGCCAATTTGATCACGCCCCTCTCCGCCCGGCCACCCCTTGCTCAATTCATTGCAGATTTTCTGCCCACAGCGCCGCTTGGTGTGTTTATGCTGCACCGCACATAGAGACGTGTTCGGTTCCGAGGGGGAAGGTGCTGCATGGTTGCTCAAGTGATTACCGTTGAGCCGTTCGATCTGGTGGTGTTTGGCGCCACCGGCGACCTTGCCATCCGCAAATTGATCCCTGCCCTCTACCACCGCGACGCTGACGGCCAGATTCCGGCTGGAGCGAGCATTGTCGGCGTATCGCGCCGCAATCTGTCCAGCGAGGCGTTCCGGCAGATGGCGCGCGAGGCCATCGGCACGCATGTCGGTGCCAGCGATCATGAAGAAGCCGCCATAGAGCGCTTCCTCGCCCGCATTTCCTACATCCCGGTCAACGCCACCGGCGAAGAAGGCTGGGCCGAGCTTGCCACCCGCTTTGCCGACACCAACCGCATTCTGATCTGCTACCTCTCCACCGGGCCTGACCTGTTCGTGCCGATCTGCGAACGCCTCGGTGCCTGCGGTCTGGCGGCGCGGGCGCGATTGGTGGTGGAAAAACCGATTGGCAAGAACCTCGATTCCGCCCGCGCGGTGAACGACGCCATCGGTCGGCATTTCCCGGAAAGCCGCGTCTATCGCATCGACCATTATCTCGGCAAAGAAACCGTGCAGAACCTGATGGCGCTGCGCTTTGCCAACGCGCTGTTCGAGCCGGTCTGGAACGCCGCCCATATCGACCATGTGCAAATCACGGTGGCTGAAACCCTCGGCGTTGAAGGCCGCGCGGGTTATTACGACACCGCCGGTGCGCTGCGTGACATGGTGCAGAACCATATTCTGCAGCTGCTCTGCCTGGTCGCGATGGAGCCACCGCCGACATTGGCGGCTGACGCGGTGCGTGATGAGAAGCTGAAAGTCTTACAGGCGCTCGCCCCAATCACGCCGGAGAATGTGCGCGACAGTGCGGTGCGCGGCCAATACCGCGCCGGAGCCTCGGCCAGCGGGGCGGTGCCGGGCTATCTGGAAGAACTCGGCAACCCGGACAGCCACACCGAAACCTTCGTCGCCCTGCGCGCTGAGATTGCCAATTGGCGTTGGGCGGGGGTGCCGTTCTATCTGCGCACCGGCAAACGCCTGCCGTCGCGCGTGTCTGAAATCGTCGTTGCCTTCCGCCCGATTCCGCATTCGGTGTTCGACAAGAGCGCGGGCCCGGTGCGCAGCAACCGCTTGGTCATCCGGCTGCAACCGGATGAGGGCGTGAAATTGTGGCTGATGATCAAGGATCCGGGTCCGGGCGGCATGCGTCTGCGCCGGGTGCCGCTTGATATGTCCTTCGCCGAGACCTTCGCGGTGCGCAACCCCGATGCCTATGAACGCCTGCTGATGGACGTGGTGCGCGGCAATCAAACCCTGTTCATGCGGCGCGATGAGGTGGAAGCGGCGTGGAGTTGGGTGGAGCCGATCCTGCAATTCTGGGCCAGCACGGATGACGCCCCACGCGCCTACACTGCCGGCACCTGGGGGCCGACGGCATCGGTTGCCATGATCGCCAAGGATCGGCGGACGTGGCATGAGGAGATGGTGTAGCGCCTTATCTGCGGTGGAAATCCGCCAACCGCTCGGGCGCATGTTCGATGCGGGCCACGCTCGCGCCCGAACACCACGCTTGACGCTTGGCCAAGACTGCTGCACCAGCGAGGCAACTCCGTTGCGGTCGGGAAACACCATGTCACGCGATGATACCCATTCGGCTGGTCTCAGCGCCCTCACCCTGGGTGCCCTCGGCGTGGTGTTCGGCGATCTCGGCACCTCCCCGCTCTACACCTTCAAAACCGTGCTCGACCTCGCGGGCAGAACCACGCCCGAGGCCATTCTCGGCCTGCTCTCGCTGGTGATCTGGACGCTGGTGCTGATCACCTCGGTGAAATATGTGCTGTTCGTCATGCGGGTGGACAATGACGGTGAGGGCGGCATTCTCGCGCTCATGTCGCTGCTCGGCGTGCAACGACATAAGCGACCGTTGATTGTGGTGGCGGGGCTGTTTGGCGCGGCACTGATCTATGGCGACGGCATTATCACGCCGGCCATTTCGGTGCTCTCCGCCCTCGAAGGCCTCAACATCGCCACCCCTGCCGTCACCCCCTATGTGCTGCCGATGGCGGTGGTGATTTTGGCCTTGCTGTTCCTGGTGCAGCCTTTGGGCACCGCCTCGATCGGCCGAATGTTCGGCCCGGTGATGGTGGTGTGGTTCATCGCCATCGGATTGCTCGGCGCACGCGGCATTGCGATGCATCCCGGCGTGCTCATCGCCCTGAACCCCTGGCTCGGGCTGCATTTCCTGCTCTCCGGCGGCTGGGCCGGGTTTCTGGTGCTGGGCGGCGTGTTCCTGTGCGTGACGGGGGCGGAGGCGTTGTATGCCGATATGGGCCATTTCGGCGCGCGTCCGATCCGGCTGGCATGGTATGGTCTGGTGCTGCCGACGCTGCTGCTGAATTATTGCGGACAGGCTGGGCTGTTGCTGGCCGGTGGCTCGTCCGAGGGCAACGTGTTCTTCCAACTCTGCCCGCCTGCCCTGCTGATCCCGATGGTGGGGCTGTCCACCCTGGCCACGATCATCGCCAGCCAGGCGATCATCACCGGCGCATTCTCCATGACGCGACAGGCGATTCAGCTGGGCTGGTGTCCGCGCCTGCACATCACCCAAACGTCGGCGCTGGGCTATGGGCAGATTTATGTGGGTGCGGTGAACTGGCTGATGATGATCCTCACCATCGCGCTCGCCCTGGTTTTCCAGAAATCAGACAATCTCGCCTCGGCCTATGGCATTGCGGTGTCGATGACGATGCTGCTCACCACCATGCTGCTCTATGTGGCAATGCGCGAGATTTGGCGCTGGGGGCACGCGGCATGTCTGGCGGTGGCAGGCGTGTTCATGCTGATCGACGCCACCTTCTTTGCCGCCAATTCGGTGAAATTCTTCGAAGGCGGCTTTGTGCCGCTGCTGCTGGCTGCCCTGGTGTTTGGGTTCATGTGGATTTGGCACGCGGGCATTGCAGCGGTGACGGCGACGCTGCGGGTGCGCTCCATGTCGGTCGTCGATTTCCTGGCCGATGCCGAGGCTCGCCACTTGCCGCGCGTGCCGGGCACGGCGGTCTTCCTGACGCGCTCCATCGAAAACACCCCGCCGGTGATGATCTGGCACGCCCGCACCATCCGCTCATTGAGCAGCCGCTTGGTGGCGCTGAACATTTCGGTGCTGCCGGTGCCCTATGTGGCGCAATCCGAGCGTTTGACAGTGCTGGAGGAAGCGCCCGGCTTCTGGCGACTGACGGCGCATTACGGCTTCATGGAACAGCCAGATATTCCGGCCATGCTGCACGCCAGCATCCATCAGGGCTGCGAGCCGCACCTGGATGATGTGGTGTATTACCTCGGCCATGAATCGGTGCTGCACCGCACGGATGGCAAGGGATTGCCGCTCTGGGTGGAAGCGATCTTCGCCTTCATGCTGCGCAACTCCGCCCATTCCCCTGATTTCTTCCGCCTGCCGCGCGAAGGCGTGGTGGAGATTGGGCGGCAGGTGGAGATTTAGCCACCCTAGGAGCAACCTCCGATCAGACCGAGCCGGAACGGCTCGCCTTGATCGGAGATAAGTTGCTCTGGGATCATATTTTTCTAAAGCACGACCGTCTGACCGATTGAGTCCAATCGGTCGGACCGTGCCCTAGGCGATGGGCGTGTGCGCCACTGGCGGGCCGTAGATCTCGCGGGCGCGTTTGATGAAGGCGCGCACCATCAAGCGCACCGCTTCGGTGAAAACGGGTCCGATGGCGGCTTGCAGAATGCGGCTGCGGAATTCGAAATCGACATGGAATTCCACCCGGCATCCTCCTGGATCAGGATGAAACTGCCACTCGCTTTTCAAATACTTGAACGGACCATTCTCGTAGCGCACGCCGATGCTGGAAGGTCGCTGCATGGTGTTGCGGCTGGTGAAGCTTTCGCGGAACGGGCCGAAGCCGATGGTCAGATCGGCAACCTGCTCGGTCTCGGAGCGCGAACGGATGCGGGCGCCGACGCACCAGGGCAGGAATTGCGGGTATTTGCCGCAATCGGCAACGAGGTCGAACACCTGTTGCGGCGAATACTGCATCATGCGCGTCTCAGCATGTCTCGGCATGGATCAGGCAACGGCCCGTGCAAGAACGGCGGCGCGGGCGGCCTTCAACTGTGCGAAATCGACGTCTGCGTGATACGATGAGCGCGTCAATGGCGTGGCCGAGACCAGCAAGAACCCCTTGGCGCGCGCCATCGCGGCGTAGTCTTCAAACGCCTCAGGTGTGATGAAATCCGCCACCGCCGCGTGCTTCACCGTCGGCTGCAAATACTGGCCGATGGTGATGAAATCCACATCCGCCACGCGCAGATCGTCCATCACCTGCGAAATCTCCTGCCGCGTCTCACCCAGTCCGACCATCAGGCCGGATTTGGTGAAAATCGACGGGTCCACTTCCTTCACCCGCTGCAACAGCCGCAAAGATTGGAAATAGCGCGCACCGGGGCGGATGGTGGGGTACAGGCGCGGGACGGTTTCAAGATTGTGGTTGAACACGTCCGGCCGCGCATCGGCGACCACTTCGATGCAGCCGGGCTTGCGCAGGAAATCCGGCGTCAGAACCTCAATCGTCGTCTCGGGGGCCGCCGCACGGGTGGCGGCGATGACGGCTGCGAAATGTGCTGCCCCACCATCGGCCAGATCGTCACGGTCCACCGACGTGATCACCACATGCCGCAGCGCCATCTTGGCCACCGCATCGGCGACACGGGCGGGTTCAGAGGCGTCGAGTGGGTCGGGCATGCCGGTGCGCACGTTGCAGAATGAACAGGCGCGCGTGCAGGTGTCACCCATGATCATCATGGTGGCGTGACGCTGCGACCAGCATTCGCCGATATTCGGGCAGCCGGCTTCCTCGCAGACGGTGACAAGGCCGTTGTCACGCATCAGCTTGTGCGTCTCGTGATAAATCGGGCTGGTGGGTGCCTTCACCCTGATCCAGGCGGGTTTGCGCTGGATGGGATTATCGGGCCGATGCGCCTTCTCAGGATGGCGGACATCCCGCTTGCTGTGATCGATCTCGATGCGCATGACGCTGCTTTCACTTCACGAATCTTGGCCACAACAATCCGTCATTGCGAGCGAAGCGTAGCAATCCATCGCGCAATTGGCTGCAACGCGATGGATTGCCACGTCGCTCACGCTCCTCGCAATGACGGGGTGCTTATGACGACGCGCCCAACTAGAAATGGATCGCGCGGCCGTAGGCGTCAAGCACTGCCTCGTGCATCGCTTCCGAGATGGTGGGATGCGGAAAGACGGTGTGCATCAACTCCTGCTCCGTCGTCTCCAACGTGCGTGCCACCACATAGCCCTGGATCATCTCGGTCACTTCGGCCCCGATCATGTGGGCACCGAGCAACTCGCCGGTCTTGGCGTCGAAGACGGTCTTGATCATCCCTTCCGGCTCACCCATCGCAATCGCTTTGCCATTGCCGATGAACGGGAAGCGACCAACACGCACCTCGTGGCCAAGTTCCTTCGCCTTCGCCTCGGTGTAGCCCACGGATGCCACTTGCGGACGGCAATAGGTGCAGCCCGGAATGTTCATCGGCTCCAGCGGATGCGGATGCAGGCCAGCGATGGCCTCCACCACGATCACGCCTTCATGGCTCGCCTTATGTGCCAGCCAGGGTGGGCCTGCCAAATCGCCGATGGCGTAGACGCCCGGCTCTCCGGTGCGGCCAAACTGGTCGATCACCACATGGGTGCGGTCCACCACCACTTTGGTGCCCTCAAGGCCGAGATTCTCGACATTGCCGACAATGCCGACCGCGGAGATGATGCGGTCCACGGTGATTTCGCTGGTCTTGCCACCCTGCTCAATCGTCGCCGTGATGGTATTCGCGCCCTTCTTGACGCTTTTGACGGCAGCACTGGTGAGGATCTTCAAGCCCTGCTTCTCGAACGCCTTCTTGGCGAAGGCCGAGATTTCGGCGTCTTCCACCGGCAGCACGCGGTCCATCACCTCAACCACCGTCACGTCCACGCCCAGCGCGTTGTAGAAGCTGGCGAATTCAATGCCGATGGCACCGGAGCCGATGACGAGCATGGATTTCGGCATCTCGGTCGGCACCAGCGCGTCGCGATAGCCCCAGATCAACTTGCCGTCGAACTCCAGCCCCGGCAGCTGACGCGCACGGGCACCGGTGGCGAGAATGATGTGCTTGGAGGCGAGCGTCGCCACGTCCTTGCCATCCTTCGTCACCGACAACTTGCCCGCACCGGCGAGCTTGCCGTGGCCGTCAAACACCGTGACTTTGTTCTTCTTCAGCAGATGCGCCACGCCCGACGACAACTGCTTGGCAATGCCGCGCGAGCGCTTCACCACCGCGTCGAGATCGAAGCGGATATTGTCCGCCGCCAGCCCGAATTCCTTCAGGTGATGCAGCGTGTGGTAGATTTCGCCCGACCGCAGCAGCGCCTTGGTGGGGATGCACCCCCAGTTGAGGCAGATGCCGCCGAGATGCTGGCTTTCCACCAGTGCGGTCTTCAAGCCCAATTGGGCCGCGCGGATGGCGGCGACGTAACCGCCAGGACCGCCGCCGACGACAACAATGTCGAATGTTTGATCAGCCATGATATCTGTTCCCTTCGATCACAGCATCAAGCTGATCGGGTCTTCGACGATCTTCTTGAACTCAGCCATCCACTCGGCCCCGAGCGCACCATCGACCACGCGGTGATCGACGCTGAGCGTGCAGGTCATCACGGTGGCAATCGCAAGCGCACCATTCTTCACCACCGCGCGCTGCTGACCGGCGGCCACCGCCAGAATGCCAGCCTGCGGCGGGTTGACGATGGCAGCGAAGCTGGTGACGCCGAACATGCCCATGTTGGAGATCGAGAAGCCGCCGCCCTGAAATTCCTCGGGCTTCAACTTGCCGGCCTTCGCACGGGTGGCCAAATCCTTCATCTCGTTGGAGATCTGCGACAGGCCTTTGGTGTCGGCATTGCGGATGATCGGGGTGATCAGACCATCCGGGATCGAGACGGCGACCGAGATATCGACGTTATCATAATAGATCGTCGCATCTTCGGTGTAGGTGGCGTTCACCTTCGGCACGCGCTTCAGCGCGACACCCGCGGCCTTGATGATCAGATCGTTCACCGACAGCTTGAACGCACCCGCGCCATCCTTCGGCGAACGGCCATTGAGATCGGCGCGCAGCTTGAGCAAAGCGTCGAGTTCGATGTCCATCGAGACGTAGAAATGCGGCACCGTCGCCTTCGATTCCGACAAACGGCGCGCGATCACCTTGCGCATCGTGGAGTTCGGCACCGACGTGTGCGGCGCAGTGATCACCGGAGCCACTGCCTTCGGAGCAGGTGCCGGTGCTGCCACCGGAGCAGGCGCTGCCGCCACCGGCGCCGCCACAGGAGCCGGAGCGGCTGCGACGCCACCCTTCGCTGCCGCTTCGACATCAGACTTCACAATGCGGCCATTCGGGCCGGTGCCGGTGATCGCCGACAGCGCGATACCCGCCTGCTGCGCCATCCGCTTGGCCAGCGGCGAGGCGAAGATGCGCTCGCCGACTGCCGCCGCAGCCTGCGCCGCCGGAGCCGGAGCCACCGTGGCTGCAGCCGCCGAGGCCGCAGCAGCGGGAGCAGCCACAGGGGCTGCTGCCGGAGCCGGAGCCGGAGCCGGAGCGCCAGATGGCACGGCTTCACCGGCTTCAACCAGCACCGCAATCGGGGCGTTCACCGCCACGTTTGCCGTGCCATCGGCCACCAGGATCTTGCCCAGAATGCCTTCATCGACAGCTTCGACTTCCATCGTCGCTTTGTCGGTCTCGATCTCGGCGATGATGTCACCAGCTTTGATGGTGTCGCCTTCTTTCTTCAGCCAACGCGCCAGCGTGCCCTCGGTCATCGTGGGCGACAAGGCCGGCATCAGGATGTTCGTTGCCATAGATTTGTTCTCCCTGCCCGATCTCAGACCAGCTTCTTGACGGCTTCCACAACCCAATCGGGCTGCGGCAACGCCAGCTTTTCGAGATTGGCAGCGTAAGGCATCGGAATGTCGAGGCCGCAGACTCGGGTCGGGGGGGCATCCAGCCAGTCGAAGCAATGCTCGACGATCTGCATGTTGATCTCCGCGCCGATACCAGCCGTCGGCCAGCCCTCTTCGACGGTGACGATGCGATTGGTCTTTTTGACCGAATTCACAATCGTCTCGGTGTCCAGCGGACGCAGCGAGCGCAGATTGATCACTTCCGCCGAAATCCCCTGCGCCGCCAGCGTCTCCGCCGCCTTCAGCGCCACGCCGACCATGATCGAGAATGCGACGATGGTGACATCGGTGCCGACGCGCTCAATTTTCGCCTTGCCAATCGGCAGGATGAAATATTCATCCGTCGGGCAATCGAAGGTCTGCCCATAGAGAATTTCGTTCTCCAGGAAGATCACCGGGTTCGGATCGCGAATGGCAGCGCGCATCAAGCCCTTCGCATCAGCGGAGGACCAGGGGGCGACCACCTTCAGGCCGGGACAATGCGCATACCACGAGGCATAGCACTGGCTGTGCTGGGCACCCACGCGGGAGGCGGCACCGTTGGCACCACGGAACACGATCGGGCACCCCATCTGGCCACCGGACATATAGAGCGTCTTGGCCGCCGAGTTGATGATCTGATCAATCGCCTGCATGGCGAAGTTGAACGTCATGAACTCCACAATCGGCTTCAGACCGTTCATCGCGGCACCCACCGCCATGCCGGTGAAGCCATGTTCGGTGATCGGCATATCGATCACCCGGCGATCACCGAATTCGTCCAGCATGCCCTGGCTGATCTTGTAGGCGCCCTGATAGGCACCAACTTCTTCACCGATCAGGAACACGTCCTGGTCACGGCGCATTTCCAGCGTCATCGCATCGCGCAACGCTTCACGCACCGTGGTCGGCGTGGTCGGACCCCAATCCTTTTCCGGGATCATCGCCACCGGCAGCAGCACCGGGGTTGAAATCGTCGGCTCATGCGCGGCGGCCACCGGTGCGGGAGCAGCGGCAGGCACCGGCGCGGCCACAGCACCACCTTCGCCTGCAAGCTCTGCAATCGGGGTATTCACCGCCACGCCTTCGGTGCCTTCAGCGACGAGGATCTTGCCGAGAATGCCTTCATCGACGGCTTCGACTTCCATCGTCGCCTTGTCGGTCTCGATCTCGGCGATCACGTCACCCGCTTTGATCTCGTCGCCCTCTTTCTTGAGCCAACGCGCCAGCTTGCCTTCCGTCATGGTCGGGCTCAGCGCCGGCATCAAAATCTGCACACCCATAGCTCAGCCCTCCACCAGAATGTCAGTCCAGAGCTGCGACACGTCAGGCTCGGGGCTGGTCTGGGCAAAATCGGCGGCGTCGGTGACGATCGCCTTCACTTCATCATCAATGGCCTTGAAGCCCGCCGCATCGACGCCCATCGCTTCAAGCTTGTGGCGCACGCTCTCAATGGCATCATGCTCGGTGCGCATCTTCTGCACCTCTTCGCGCGTGCGATACTTCGCCGGGTCAGACATCGAATGGCCGCGATAGCGATAGGTCTGCACTTCGAGCAGATACGGGCCTTCGCCCGCGCGGCAGGCAGCAACAGCAACTTCGGCGGCGGCATGCACCGCTTCGAGATCCATACCGTCCACCTTGGCCGACTTGATGCCCCAAGGTGCGCCGTTCATCGACAGATCATGGCTGGCCGAGATGCGGTCAATCGCCGTGCCCATGCCATACTTGTTGTTCTCGATGACGAAGATGCAGGGCAGCTTGAACAGGGCGGCGAGGTTGAAGCTCTCGTACACCTGGCCCTGGTTCGAAGCGCCGTCACCAAAATAGGCAACCGCCACGCGGTCGTTGCGGCGATACCAGTTCGAGAACGCCAGCCCCACACCGAGCGAGACCTGCGCGCCGACGATGCCGTGGCCGCCGAAGAAGTTCTTCTCACGGCTGAACATATGCATCGAGCCGCCCTTACCGCGGGAATACCCCCCCTCACGGCCGGTCAGCTCGGCCATCACGCCGCGCGCTTCCATGCCGCAGGCCAGCATGTGGCCGTGATCGCGGTAGGAGGTGATGATTTCGTCGCCTTCGCCAAGCGTCATCTGAATGCCGACGACGACGGCTTCCTGGCCAATATAAAGGTGGCAGAAGCCGCCGATGAGACCCATGCCATAAAGCTGGCCGGCCTTTTCCTCAAAGCGGCGGATGAGCAGCATATCGCGATAGCCTGCGAGCAGCTCTTCCTTGGTCAGGGCTTGGTTGGACGCTGGGCGTCCTTTGCCCTTTTTGCGGGTTTCCGATTGCGCCATTGCGACAGCTCCTCCCCTTGGGTTCGTCTTCGGCTTCGGTTGCTACTAGCATGAAATTCAGGTTGCAAGCACTCTGAACCTTAAAAAACTGTTTTATTGCAACGCAATAAGAGTGGTTAACTAAAAAATGGTTAAGTCCTTGATCCAAGCGGCTTCTCACGCCTCTGCGCGTGTCCGATTTCCTGATCTGCATGTGCGACGAAAGATTCGTGCGAGATGAACCAAATCGTGCATCGGAGATTTCGCGTGACATCGCGCGCAGTCGTCAAGCGGCTTGATAATTTTCGGTTGGTTTTTTGCAGAAAATCGACGGCCAAGCGCAGATTTCAGCGCGGCTATAGCAATTTGTGAAGCCTGCGCCGCGGAACTTATCGAACTCACTGCCCCGTAGTGGTTTGCGGCGCAAGATGTGGGATGCGACGATGCCGGGCGGGTGCCACAGCAGGGCTCGCGATACGGAGTCTGCTCGATGTCGCTTCCCGCCTCGTTCCAGCGTCTGGCATGGTCCAATCTCGCCGCCCAAAGTGCAGAGCAGATGTCGCTCGCCGCTGCCCCCATTCTGGCGGTGCTGACGTTGGGGGCGGGGGCTGCCGAGACCGGGATTTTGACGGCGGCACAAAGCCTGCCCTTCCTGCTGTTATCGCTGCCGGCCGGCGTGCTGGCGGATCGGATGCGGCGCAAGCAATTGATGGTGATGGCCGAGCTGCTGCGCGCCGCTGCCCTGCTCACCTTGCCGGTGCTGCTCTGGCTGGGCGTGCTCAGCCTGCCGATGCTGGCGCTGATCGGTGCCCTCACCGCCACCGGCACTGTCGTCTTCAGCGTTGCCGCCCCGGCCTTGGTGCCCACGCTGGTGCCGCGTGAATTGCTGGCTGCGGCCAATACCCGCCTGGAACTCGCCCGCAGCCTCGCCTTCGCCGCAGGGCCGAGTGCGGCGGGTGTGCTGGTGGCGGCCATTGGCGGCGGGGCGGCATTCGTGATCGCCGCCCTGTTGTCACTGGCTGCCGTCTGGTTCATCGCCGCCATCCGCGAAGACGCCCGCGCCCCTGGGGCCGCCCGCCATGTGGTGGCCGAGTTGATCGAGGGCATGGCGTTTGTGCGCACACAGCCCTTGTTGATGACCATCATGGCCACCGCCGCCGTCTGGAGCGTGTCGTATTTCGTGCTGCAATCGATCTACGTGCTCTATGCCGTCCAGCGCCTGGGTCTGGATGCGGGGGCGGTGGGGCTCACCCTGGGGGCGTATGGCGCGGGCATGCTGGTCGCCGCCCTCGCCTCGCCGCTGATTCTGCCGCGCATGCCGATTGGCCGCTTCATCGTCTGCGGCCCGGTCGGCTCAGTGATCGGGGTGGCGACGATCCTGTCGAGCCGGTTTGTGCCGGGCATCTTCATGCCGTTGCTCGGCTTCTTCCTGTTCGGCATCGGACCGCTGATGTGGAGCATCGGCCAGACCACTCTGCGTCAGGCGCTCACCCCCACCGCCTTGCTCGGCCGCGTCTCTGCGCTGTTCATGGTGGTCAGCTTCGGCGCGCGCCCGATTGGGGCGGCGATTGGCGGGTTGATCGGCACCAAGATCGGGCTGGATGCCGCGATGCTGGTGGCGGGGTTGGGCTTCATCGCGCAGGCGGCCATTGTGCTGTTCTCACCGATGCCCGCTCTGCGCGCATTGCCGCGCCACACCCTAGAGCACGACCGTCCGACCGATTGATTCCAATCGGTCGGACCGTGCTCTAGGCTGATCAGAACAGCCGCTTGCCTGGTGGGTAGAGCATGATGATGTCGTTGGCATTGGACAGATTCAGCCGATCCCGCACCCGCTCATCGAGTGCATCACGGTCGAGACTTTCGGTGCGCAGCGCTTCCACCCGACGCTGCCAGACGGCCTGTTCCTGCTTTGCCGAATCCAAATCCTGGCGCGCGACATCCATCCCGGCCTGACGCGCCTTCTGCGCCTCAAGTCCGCGTTCACCTTGGAACGAACCCCAAATGAAATAGGCCGCAAGCGCCATGAACACGGCCGGCATCACTGCCTCGCGCACACGTCGTTTGATGCCACGCCAAATGTCCATCAAGCCCCCGAATCGGCCCGCCGCAAGATGACATATGCGCAAGACCTTGTGAATCACAGATTTTTGCCAGGATTCGGCCATGAATCAGGAGCGAACTCCGATCAACGCCGAAGTGGTTTCGGCGCATTATCGAAAGAGCCCCGCGATGTCCGCACGATCCCTGGTTCTGGCCTCTTGCGCCGCCCTGGCGGTGCTGACCGCCGCAGCGCCCTCGGCGCAGGCGCAATACTATCCGAATGACGATTGGCGCGCCCGGCATTGGGAACACGAAATGCGTGAACGCGCCCGCTGGGAAGCTGAGGCGCGCGAGCGGGCCTGGCGCGAGCATGAATGGCGTGAACGGGAATGGCGCGAACGTCAGCCGGTTTATGTGCCTGTGCCCGTGCCGCAGCCCTATTATCAGCCGCGATGGTAGTCAGCGTGATGGGTGGGATTGCGGCGCAGCAATCCCACCCGCCCCATTACGCCTTCAGGATCGAACGACCGGCATAACGCGCCGCCGAACCCAGCTGCTGCTCAATGCGGATCAACTGGTTGTATTTCGCAATCCGGTCAGACCGCGACAGCGAGCCGGTTTTGATCTGGCCGCAATTGGTGGCAACCGCCAGATCGGCAATCGTGCTGTCCTCGGTCTCGCCCGAACGATGGCTCATCACCGCCGTATAGCCCGCGCGATGCGCCATTTCGACGGCTTCGAGGGTCTCGGTGAGCGTGCCGATCTGGTTGACCTTGATCAGGATGGAATTCGCGGTGTGCTCGGCAATGCCGCGCGCCAGACGCTTCGGATTGGTGACGAACAAATCGTCGCCCACCAGCTGCACGCGGCCACCCAGCACCTCGGTCAGATGCTTCCACCCCGCCCAATCGTCCTCAGCAAGCCCGTCTTCAATGGAGACAATCGGATAACGAGCAACGAGATCTTCGAGATACTTCACCATGCCAGCGGAATCGAGCTTGCGGCCCTCGCCTTCCAGATCATAGACGCCGTTCTTGTAGAATTCGGTCGCAGCACAATCGAGCGCCAGCGTCACGTCATCACCCAAGCGATAGCCCGCCTTCTCGACGGCCTTGGAGATGAAGCCGAGTGCTTCGTCCGCCGATTTCAGATCCGGTGCGAAGCCGCCTTCATCGCCCACATTGGTGGACAGACCGGCATCATGCAGCGCCTTTTTCAGTTGCTGGAAGATTTCCGAACCCATGCGGATCGCGTCGGCCACCGTGGGTGCGGAGATCGGCTGGATCATGAATTCCTGAATGTCGATCGGATTATCGGCATGCTGGCCGCCATTGACGATGTTCATCATCGGCACCGGCAAGGTGCGGGCATACACGCCGCCGACATAGCGATACAACGGCATTTCCAACTCATTGGCCGCAGCCTTCGCGGTGGCGAGCGAGACGGCAAGAATGGCATTGGCACCCAGGCGCGACTTATTGGCCGTGCCGTCGAGTTCGATCATCGCGCCATCAATGGCCACCTGATCGAAGGCATCAAGCCCATCGATATTGTTGAGAATTTCGCCATGGATGTTGGCAATGGCGGCGAGCACACCCTTGCCGCCGTATTTCGACTTATCGCCATCGCGCAATTCCATCGCCTCATGCGCACCGGTGGAGGCACCAGACGGGACAATGGCGCGGCCCATCGCACCGCTTTCGAGATGGACGTCAGCCTCAATGGTGGGATTGCCACGGCTGTCGAGAACCTGACGGGCAACGATGTCGGAAATGGCGGTCATTTGGGGGGCTCCGCGTTACGCATTCGATCCGCGCGGGTTAGCACCGGATGGGCCTGCGCACCAGTGCAAGCGTCACGTGGTCGCGATAACGTCACACCCTATCGGCGTGCGGATCAGGGCTTATCGTTGAAACCGCATCGAATTTCTGTTGTCACCCAGAGAGTGAGACGCTTTGCAGCGCAGCAATGACGTGGTGATGTTGGTTCAATCCTAACTGATCCTGCTCCAGGCTTGTTGATATTGTTGAAGAATTGACGTCCAACGGCATTTTTTGATCACAAGGCGGAACATTTAAGACGCAACCTCGCGCGGCCACCCTCAGCGGATTTTGTGAAACCCGCCCACCGCGCCGCCGTCGGCACGCCGCGTGGCAGGGGAATGCGCAACGGCTCGGGCTTCAGCAGCGGTCGCTTGGTGCGAATTCGCCCCACCGCCAGCTCTGGCATCACCGGCAACTTCACTGCCCGCGCCAGACGCAAAGGCCGCGATATCCGCCCAGCCTGCGCGACGACAGCCAGACATTCGGCCTTGGACGCGGTGTTCATAACGGCGTGCGACGGTGCACCGGACGCCACCGGTTGAAGCATGCCCGCGCGAAACAGCGCCAGCATCTGCTCGATCTGGCCCAGAACCTTGCTGATCCGACGATAGAACAGCACCACGCCAACAGGCTGCCGCCACCACATCCCCATCGCCGCCAACACCCCGCACAGGATCGCCCGCAGATTGGCGGTGATCGGGCTTGGCTCAGAGTGTGGAGGTCGTTGGTCCATCGAACACGTTACGCCACAGCCAGTGGCCACGTTCAAGCAAAATCCGACAAGGCCGTCGTGGCCCTGTAGGATGGGTCCCGAAGGGTCCCACCATCAACAGCGCGGCTCTTCGGCATGCATGGTGGAGTCTCGTGCGGAAATCGGCCCTACGGCATGCTCAAACAGCAAACCGCTTGAATCCCGCCCAACCAAACCGCTAAAGTGGTCATATAGAACCACTTTCAGGTATCTCCGCCATGCAGACCATCAGCCTCAAAGACGCCAAGGCAGGTCTCTCCAGCCTCGTCGATGCCGCCTTCAAGGGTGAGTTTGTCACCATCACACGGCACGGAAAACCCGTCGCCGCTCTGGTGTCGGTGGAGGCGTCCGATGTGGCGCGCAAGGCGCTTGGTCGCAAACGCCAAGGTCTGGTCAGCTATCTGCGCAGTTTTCCGGGCGATGAGATCAGTCGTAATCCGTCAGCTTCGCGCGATATCGAGCTATGACGAGCTATCTGCTCGACACCAACATCATCTCGCTGCTGTCGCCGACGCGCGCCGAGGCGTCTGCCGAGTTTCTGGATTGGCTGGAGCGGCAGGATGATGCGGGCAATATCTTCCTGTCCGTGGTCACAATTCACGAGATCGAAAAAGGGATTGCGCTGCTGGAGCATAAGGGCGCTTCAGCCAAAGCCGCCGGGTTGAAAATCTGGCTGGCGGGTTTGGTGTCTAGCTATGCCGACAAAATCATCGACGTCGATATTGGCGCTGCCGCATCCGCCGGTCGCCTAGAAGCCAAGGCAGTGTCCGCCGGGCACGAGCCGGGCATGGCCGATGCGACGATTGCCGGCATCGCGCAGGCGCATGATCTGGTCATCGTCACCCGAAACACGAAACATTTTCTCGCATTCGGCGTGGCCGTGGCCTCACCCAGCAATGTTATCGCGACGTCTTGAGACTTTGCAGGGCGGCTCCACCACTTGCCACCGCCTCGGGTGCCCCCCCCCGCAAGGGGGCCCACCACCAACAGCGCGAATCTTCGGCAGAAATGGTGGGGTCCCTTGCGAGACTGCACCCAACGGCAGTGATGACAGGGGCTTATCGTTGAAACCACCTGCGATTTCTGTTATCACCCAGAGAGTGAGGCACTTCGTAATGCCCCACCCTCCGGATGCGGAAGCTAACGGCGGTTCAGTTTTAGCCTGAACCGCCACTTCCCCACCCGGAACGTGATCACGATGCAAAATCGCATCGCTCCCTCCTTCCGGATGTTGCAGTGCCGCCTCAAAAAATTGAGGTGGCAAATCCGTGTGGCACAGCGGCGCTGTCAATGTCCCGGTATTAGCGGAGTTTCTTGATATTGTTGAATAATTGACACAGCCCCGTAGGGTGGGTCCCCGCAAGGGGTCCCACCATCAACAGCGCGGATCTTCGGCAGAAATGGTGGGGTCCCTAACGGGAACCCACCCTGACGGGAACCCACCCACCGGCGCGCGACGAAGCATTCTGCCCCTCAATTCCCGCTCAAATACCCCATCGCCGCCTGCACGCCGCCCTCGCGATGCGGCACACCCGCCGCCCGCATCCCCATCTCCACGCCACCGATCACACCCACCAGCTGCAACGCCGAAAGATGCCCCAAATGGGCGATGCGGAACACCTTGTCCGTCATCTGGCCCAAGCCGTTGCCCAGGCTGAGATCGAATTTCTCCAAAATCACCCGCCGCAGCGCATCCGCCGAATGCCCCTCCGGCATCCGCACTGCCGTCACCACGGACGAGGCCGCTTTCGGGTCCGCACATTGCGTCTCCAGCCCCCAAGCCTGCACCGCGCGACGGGTGGCCTCGGCAAAACGGTCATGGCGGGCGAAGACGTTGGCAAGCCCTTCCTCGAACAACATGTCGAGGCCGGTATCCAGCGCATAGAGCAGGTTGGTGGCAGGCGTGGAGGGGAAATAGCCGGTCTTGTTGATGGCGAGCATCGGCTGCCAATGCCAATAGGCGCGCGGCATGGTGGAGGTTTTGCTGGCTTCCAGCGCCTTGGCCGACACCGCGTTGAAGCCCAGCCCGGGCGGCATCATCATGCCCTTTTGCGAGCCGGCGATGGTGACATCCACGCCCCATTCATCGTGCCGATAATCCAGCGCCCCAATGCCCGAAACGGTATCGACCAGCAGCAAAGCCGGGTGGCGGGCCGCATCCATCGCCGCCCGCACGGCTGCAATATCCGTCACACAGCCGGTCGAGGTTTCATTATGCACCACGCCCACCGCCTTGATGCTGTGCGCGGTGTCGGCGGCAAGCGCTGCGGAAATCGCGTCGATATCGGCGGCATGACGCCAATCGGTCTCGATGATCTCGGCATTGAGTTGCAGCTTTTTCGCCATCTCAATCCAGCTCGCCGCGAACTGCCCGGTGCGGCAGAACAGCACGCGGTCGCCGGGGGAGAGCGTGTTGACCAACGCCGCTTCCCATGAGCCGGTGCCCGAGCCGGGATAGACGATCACATGCGATGTGGTCTGAAACAGCTTCTGCAATTTCGGGAAAAGTTGCAGCATCATCACGCCGAAATCCGGGCCGCGATGGTCCATCGGCGGGTTGTCCAGCGCCCGCAACACGCGGTCGGGCACGTTGGTCGGGCCGGGGATGTGCAGGAAGTGGCGGCCGGTTTCGGGGCGGGTGGTGAAATAAGCCATCTCTGTCTCCTCCAACGCGGTCTTGGCGTGCGACCTGCTTCAATGCCAAATGACGGACGACTGACACATTGACAAGCGCATTGCAGCGCATGCCGGAGCGTCGCGGGGGGATTTCATGACCGTTCACACCAGCATCGCCCATTCCGCCATGGCCCAGCGCCTGCGCCGGGAGATTCGCGGACAGGTGCTGTTCTCGCAAGCCGACCGGGGCCGCTATGCCACAGATGCCTCAATCTATCAGGCAATGCCGGTGGGCGTGATCGTGCCGGAGCGGATCGAAGACGTCGCCACCGCCCTGCAAATCGCGCGTGAAGCGGGTGTCTCCGTGCTGGCACGCGGTGGCGGCACCAGCCAATGCGGGCAGACGGTGAACACCGCTTTGGTGATCGATTGCACCAAACATCTGCGCCGCCTGATCTCCGTCGATCCCGCAGCACGGCGGGCGGTGGTGGAGCCGGGGATTGTGCTCGGCCATCTCAACGCCGCGCTGAAACAGCACGGCCTGTT